>Ga0209443_1001730_pt1 | contig 13451 bp, 17 predicted proteins | sample LauGreBMM110DCMD_2_FD_187571 | JGI IMG/M metagenome (GOLD analysis project Ga0209443, IMG submission 187571) | Freshwater lake microbial communities from Lake Michigan, USA - Su13.BD.MM110.DCMD (SPAdes) (version 2) | ecosystem: Environmental > Aquatic > Freshwater > Lake | place: Lake Michigan... | reverse complement strand
GTGGCTTGCGATGTGGCTGATGCAGCCTCGGTAGTTCAACGTGCACGTGACGCTGGTTTCAATATGCGCCTTGTCTCGAATACGACTTTCTCACTAAGTGTCGATGAGACAACCACAGAAGAGATTGTTCGTGATCTTTTGAAGTCAATAAATGTTTCTGTTGTAAAGGCAGCCAACGACTCGATTGCCACATCAATGTTTCGCACAGACACATTCATGAATCAGACCGTATTTCACCGCTATCACACAGAACACGAAATGCTTCGCTATCTTCGCGCTTTGGCCGACAAGGATCTTGCTCTTGATCGCACAATGATTCCACTTGGCTCATGCACCATGAAGCTGAATTCAACAACCGAAATGGAACCTGTCACATGGCCGGAGTTTTCGTCACTTCATCCGTATGTGCCGGCGGACGAGTCAGTCGGAATTCGTACTGTGTTAGCCGAATTAGAAGCAATGCTGGTCGAAATCACCGGGTACGACGCTGTCAGCCTGCAGCCAAACGCGGGTAGCCAAGGCGAGTTTGCTGGACTCATGGCAATTCGCGCCTACCACCGTTCCCGTGGCGACATGGAACGAACAATTTGTCTCATCCCTTCTAGTGCACATGGCACAAATGCTGCTAGTGCAGTGATGGCCGGTATGTCGGTAGTTGTCGTTAATTGCGATGACAACGGCAACGTCGATGTTGCGGACCTGAAGAACAAAGCCGATATCGCCGGCGACAAACTTGCAGCAATCATGGTGACGTATCCATCAACACATGGCGTGTTTGAGGAAGCGATTTCCGATATCTGCGACATCATCCATCAACATGGCGGACAGGTGTACGTAGACGGAGCAAACCTCAATGCACTAGTTGGAACTGCGCAGCCCGGAAAATTTGGTGCCGACGTTAGCCACCTAAACCTTCATAAGACTTTCTGCATTCCTCATGGTGGCGGTGGACCAGGAGTTGGGCCAGTCGCTGTTCGTAGTCATCTCAAACCGTTTCTTCCAAGTGACCCTTTGTCGCCATCATCGGGAATTGGTCCTGTGTCCGCTGCAAATTTCGGTTCTGCAAGTATTTGCGCGATTCCATGGGTGTACATCTCGATGATGAGTGCAGACGGATTGCTGCAGGCGACATCGGATGCGATCTTGTCAGCAAACTACGTTGCCCGCCGCCTCAATTCGTCATATCCCGTTCTGTACACGGGGGCTAACAACACAATTGCGCACGAGTGCATACTTAACGTCGGTGAAGTGATTAAGGGATCCGGCCTTTTAATCGACGACATTGCCAAGCGGTTAATGGATTACGGACTACATGCCCCAACCATGAGTTTTCCTGTAGCCAATACCCTGATGGTTGAACCGACTGAGAGTGAATCGCTTGCTGAAGTTGATCGATTCTGTGAAGCAATGATCAGTATCCGCCGCGAAATAGAGATGGTTCTTTCTGGACTAATCAACGCTGAAGAGTCCGTGCTGCATTACGCGCCTCATACAGTTGAAGACATCGCCGGAGATTGGAATAGGTCCTACAGCAGAGCTTCAGCGTTGTACCCACTTGCACATCTCAGGTCGCGTAGCTATTACCCTTCCGTATCCCGAATTGATGCTGCCTATGGGGATCGCAACCTCGTATGTACCTGTGCACCAATTGAGCAATACGCCATCAGCCTGGAAAAAGCTACGGTGGGAACGTGAGTGAACCCGAGCCAAACTCCTCCACTAATCCTCTCGAACAATTATTGGCACTTATTGGCACACTCGATCCAATCGACCTAGCCGGCAAAGCTGTTGATGCAACCCGCAGGACTAGCGAAGCGTTATTAACCATTCTTGAAAATTTGGCGTCGACAGTTGACAATCTCAACAAGACAACGTCACGTATTAACACCATGCTGGACGAAATCGAGGAACCGTTGCGCCGCATAATGCCGCAAGTAGGGACCGCCATGAACACCATGGCCTCCATGGGGGAAGTTGCAACTCAACTTGGTGACCTAACGAAACGTCTTGGACCTCTCACTACGCTGGCTGAAAATGCTGGCGGCTTATTCGGGTTTAGACCCGGCAAGCCATCGACACCTACTTCTTCTTCGCCACAAACGGAGTAGCTACTACCGCACCTGCGATGAGCGTTCCACGCACATCCATTGAAACCGGGTCGCCAACTTTTGTTGCCGGTTCCACAAAGGCCATCGCAACGCAGTGACCAAGAGTTGGTGAGAAGTTACCGCTGCTGATGAAACCGATTTCAGAACCTGACGCGTTAAGCACTCGTGTTCCATCTCGTGCCGGACGGCGTCCTGGTACTGAGATTCCGACCAAACGACGAGCTATTCCGCGTTCCTTTTCAGTGGCCAATGCCCTCTTGCCACGAAAATCTGGTTTGTTCCAAGCGACTACCCACTCAAGGCCGGCTTGGAGAGAAGTAATCCCCTCGCCTAGCTCATGCCCATGCAGAGGTAAACCGGCTTCGAGGCGAAGGGTATCTCGAGCGCCGAGACCAGCGGGAAACGCTCCTGCTTCCCGCAGTGCATTCCAAACAACAGCTGCACCATCGTTAGGCACTGCAATTTCAATGCCATCTTCGCCCGTGTAGCCAGTACCCGCGACAACGCAGGAAAAACCACATATTTCAATTTCTTCAACGGTGAATCGCTTGACAGCTGCAGCATCTGGACAGAACGTCGCGACAATAGCTCTCGCCCGAGGACCCTGCACTGCGATCACCGCGCGCGTTGCAGTTGTGTCTGCACCACCTATGGCCGCAACCACGCGATCCGTGTTGGAAGCGTTCGGCATCACATCGAAAATCTGATCATTGACCCACCACACGATGATGTCATCAAGCACACTTGCGTCATTCTCGTCGAGCAAATGTGTATATTGCGCACGTCCTGGAGCAATTCGTGACAAGTCATTAGTAAGACATGCCTGCAACTGTTCGAATGCTTTCGGCCCCTCAACCCGAACTGTACCCAAATGCGAAACATCAAACATGACTGCACCAGTGCGACAAGCAACATGCTCGGCAAGTGTGCCTGACGGATATGCCAAAGGCATGTCCCAACCGCCGAATGGAACCATTTTTGCATCAAGCAAACGATGCTGAGCATCAAGCGGCGAGAAACGCACCTCTACACAGCCTGGGAAATTGCGACATCATCTGAGTCGTCAATTGGATGCAACAACACAATCTGCCTGTCCACCTGTTCCCGTACTGAATCCATTGGAAGAATATTCAAGACACCTTGACCATGACGTAATACGTCGATCAGTTCATCTCCATTGCAAAGAACCACGGATGAACCATCGATGACCAAATGAGCTGCTGAAATGTCTGTTTCAATGTGATCGCGAAGATACGCGAAAACATCACGAATTGACTCCAAACGAATACCGCCATCAAGAAGCTGCTTGATTATTCGCAAGTCAAGCAAATCGCGATAGGTGTAGCGACGACGACTTCCGCTTCCAGCAGCATCCGTACCCGATGGTCGTACCAAATCTGTACGCGCCCAATAGTCGAGGCGACGATAGGTAATACCCACCACGTCTGCTGCCTGGGTTCCACTAAAAGTTTGAGTCATTGAGCTCTCGATTCGTCTAGCCCGAGTTTCGCTTCGGAATGGAAACTACGCGGGTGTAAGACGCTACGGCCAGAATGACCATCCCGTCAAGATGTCAGGTATCGAAATCTTCAGGGGAAATATTCTCGATGAAATCCCTAAATTCGTCGATAATCCCCGTTTCCGCGCGAGATTCATCCTCTTCGACAACCTCACCAACCAGATCAATGAGCTCATCGAGAGCAAATATGGGACATGAGGCCCGCAAAGCGATGGCAACGGCATCAGATGGCCGCGATGACACAGTCACCTCTGGACCACCGTCAGGAGTGAGCACCAGATCAGCGTAATAGGTGCCATTTGATACATGAGTAAGGACCACACGGCTTACTGAGACAGACACCCGCTCAAGAGCTAGGACGAAGAGATCATGTGTCAGTGGACGAGGAGTTTGTTCATCATCAAGTGCTGTCTTGATGGCCGCTGCTTCTGGCGCACCAATAAAGATTTCGAATTGTCGACGTGGTGCATCCTCTTCACGCAATGTAACTACAGGCGTGTTTGAGATTCGATCAATTCGTACTCCACGTACCGAGAGAGATTTCATATTTATTTCTGTTCCGTTAACCGAGCGATGTCGCGCATTAACAATGAGTTACGCAACTCGCCACCAAGTTCCATGAACTCGGCAAGCATTTCAAGAGCCTCGTCGCGTGATGCTGGATTCCTCTGCCGCAGGAGTGGCAAAATTCTCTGTTCAAAAAGGCTCAATTCACGATCGGCCGACGATTTCCAGGCACGCAAATGGCGGATGTCTATTCCCATTTCTTGAAAGCGTCCAGCTGTCCGAGCGATAGAGGCTGAGTGAGTATCAAAAAATGTTGTGTCTCCAACATTATGCCCACTGACGAGGCCGGCTGTCTCCAAATCTTTCAAGAACGCTGAATCTATGTGAACTTGCTCGAGAAGCTGATCCCGAGGAATTGATTCCGTTTTATCAGCGTGTTGTAACGCTACTTTTCTCTGTTGCCGTTTCACAGATGCCGGAATGATCGGATCTTGTTCAAATTGAGAAGACTGCTCTGCTACTGCTGGGCGAGGCATAGCTGTTCTGGCTGCCGGATGACCAGACGTGGAAACCAACTCACTGACGTTTTCAATGTCCCGACTGATGTCATGGCTTTCATCATCCAGTCTGCCTTTAATCACACGCAAAGGCAGGAAATTGTTCTTCTGTTCTTGCAAAATGAAACGAAGACGTTCTACTTCAGCAGACGTAAATTTTCGATAACCAGAAGGTGTTCTTTCCGGGACTATTAAACCTTGGCTTTCGAGAAATCTGATCTTCGAGATAGTTACGTCTGGGAAATCTTCGAGAAGTTGCGCCAGCACCTCACCAATGGATAGATAGTCACGTTCAATCATGATTTTTCATCCGGTCTTTCTAAGAAAACCAAATGGAATTTCCCAATTTGAATGTCGTCACCCTGCGTAAGTTCGATGAGTTCAACACGTTTCTGATTTACGTATGTTCCATTCAAAGAACCCACATCGCGAACGACAAAGCTGTCGCCCTCACGAGAAATTTCACAGTGCCGACGAGAAACAGTGATGTCATCAAGAGATATATCGGAGTCGGCGTGCCGACCAATGTTGGTGCTGGCAGCCGACAATACGAAATGATTACCCTCGTCTTCTCCACCTCGCAGCACCAAGATTGCGGTTCCGCGAGCAATTTGAGACAGGGAAACCTGAACGTCGTCTTCCGGGCCTGGAGCATCCTGGAGAGGATCGGTCTTGGCCAAGGTAATGGTGTGGTCTGACACAAGATCGAGAACAGTTCCGCATGCAGAGCAGAAGGCTGACACTGGTGGATTCCGATGACCACACTGATTACAAAATACGTACGACATAAAGACTGTCTCGACTAAGCACCAATAAGTGCTGAGTATTGCTCCGAGCTCATTAATTCTGATTCATTGATTTCCAAGACGTCTATATCGCAAATCCACCCAGCTTCGTAAGGGTCTGTATTCAACAATTCTGGAGTCGTGATAAGCGCCTCATTGACGGCAACAACTGTTCCAGATACCGGTGCGTATACATCGTTCACACTTTTCGTGCTCTCGATTTCACCAAGACCGTCGTGCAAAGTTATGGACGTACCAACCTCGGGAAGTTGAATGAAAACGATGTCACCCAGAGCGTCTTGAGCGTAGTCAGTGATGCCGACCCTGGCGCGTGAGCCATCGAATAGTACCCATTCGTGATCTTTGGAATATCGGAGTTGGGAAGGAACTGTCACGTCAATAACGGTACTCTCTACGACCTTCTGCCAGACGCCAAGTGACTCTTCACCGACGGCAGGTATTGAAAGAATGACTTGTACGAAACAAAAACTCCCGGGATTCCGACCGCCCATCCCATATAAGTAAATACAGTCCACGCGCCACCAGCCGATCCAAGCGTGATCCACGGTACTGCGGCCATCAAAGCAAACGTGGCCCACTTACCAAGGCGCGTCACAGGGAATCGTTCCATACCCAATGCCGTTGCCACAACCATAAGAACCGAAATCGAAACTTCTCGAATCAAGATGACAACTCCGAACCAGATCGGCAAATACTCGTAATACAAGGCCGCACCTATTCCAACAAAAAACACAGTTCGATCAGCAATGGGATCAAGAATCTTGCCGAGTTCGCTGACCTGGTTAAATCGTCGTGCAATATATCCGTCAATCCAGTCGGTAGAAGCGAGAAGGCCGAAGAACCAGCTACCAGCCACTACCCGCCCATCAGCGAACAGACTGACGAATGTAGGCAACATTGCAAGACGCAACACTGACAACGCGTTCGGAATAGTTAGGTTTTCTCGAATACGCACAAGTCAATGGTAGCCCCAGTGACCGATCCCCAACAGCGACCGACATAGTCTGCTGATATGAAACCAACCCTTGAGAACCACGTTGCCTTCATTACGGGAGGAGGTTCAGGCCTCGGAGCTGCCGCAGCCCGTCGACTTGCCGCCGATGGAGCACTGATTGCCATTAACGACCTAGACCTTGCTGCAGCCGAGAGAGTTGCAAGCGAAGTTGGTGGCATCGCCTATGCGTTTGACGTAACGAATTCAGACGCCTTTACGCGAGCGGTCGACGACTGCGTGAAAAAGCTAGGGCGTCTCGACATCATGATCAACAACGCGGGTATTGCACCCCAGGACACAGAGTCAAAAACGGATCTCATGATTGAGAACGTAACGAAGAGAATGGGAGGCGACATCAATCAGATGAGTCCGATGAACTATCTGCGTGATTTAACAGATGAAAACTGGGACCGCATGATCAAGGTCCATCTTTATGGCGCCTTCTACGGTTGTCGTGCCGCACTCACCCACATGCAACCACAACGGTCGGGTCGCATCATCAATATCTCTTCAGTGCTCGGTTTGTATCCTGCAGCCGGGGCACCGCATTATTCAGTAGCGAAAGCCGGAATCATCACTCTTACTAAAGCTGTAGCAGCTGAAGTTGCTGCCTTGGGAATCAATGTCAATGCCATATGTCCTGGATACATTCGCACTCCCCTGCTCACACCGTTCAGTGAAACGATGATCGCAGGAATCACAATGAGAATCGGTAAGGGTCGACTAGGTGAACCAGAAGAACTAGCAGACATGGTCCGTTTCCTCTCAGGTCCCGAGTCTGAATACTGCACAGGAGATGTCTTCAACGTGTCAGGTGGCTACACGGGATGACAACTATTTTTACACGCATCATCAACGGGGAAATTCCTGGCACATTCGTACACAAAGACGAAGCATGCGTTGCATTCATGTCAATTAATCCCATGGCCGATGGACACGTACTTGTCATTCCCCGAGATGAGGTCGAACACTGGGTGGATTTATCTCCGTACATCGCGTCGCATCTTTTTGAAGTATCCCACCGAATCTCACGAGCCCTGAGCGCTGCATTTCCATGCGAAAAGGTCGGCCTGATTATTGCTGGCTACGAAGTGAATCACAGTCATATTCATTTGATACCAACAACCCATATGGGGCAACTCAGTTTTGCTAACGCAGCTTCCAGTGTTGAACGTTCAACACTGGAAACTCACGCAGAGAAAATTACTGCAGCTCTCGCTTCTCTCTAGAACAGAGTTAAGTCGCTACTCTCGAGCGGTTCTTCATCAGGCAAAATTAGTGATGCATCGTTGTTGCGAACGCTGTTTACACGCGTGGAGACTTTTGTTGCCACGAAACGCGGCTGGATTTCCGGAAGAAAAAGTTCAAGTGGAGGCACTGGGTTGCACATCCAGTTCAATGCATCTGCAGCATTTAGTTCGACAGGGCTGCGGTTGTGAATATACGAAAGATCATCCACACTCTCTCGAGTAATCAACGAAAAAGTGTGTCGGCCTTCTAACGCCGGTGACGGCGTCCATATCCCTGCGACCAACATGACGTGGCCGTCTTCGCGAGTGACAAAATACGGAACCTTCCGCTTCAGGTCTGACCGATCCCATTCATAAAAACCACTCATCGGAATTATACATCGACGACCAGGGACAGACTGACGAAAAGATGGCTTCTCCGTAATGGTTTCTGAACGGGCATTGATCATCTTTGAACCAACGCTCGGGTCTTTTGACCAGGATGGCACAAGTCCCCATTGCATCGGATCTATTACAACAACAGATTTTTCATTTCGAAGAATAGGCACTGTATGTGTGGGCACCGTGTTGTAATTGAGAGGGAACAGAAAGTCTTCATTTCTAATCGCAAATGACATGTTCGCTTCCGAGAGCGCTTCCGACACCTCTTCAATCAGAAGTTTTGTAGTGAATGCACCAACAAAACGGCCACACATATCAAAATCCCTGGAATTCAGACGAAAAACAGGCACCGCTGTCGGCCCTTGGCAGACTTCTTGGAATATCAAATACCGTCGTGAACCCAATTCGTCCAAAGTGTCTGATGTCCATGAAGCCAATTTTATAAGATACTGCCAAAAAAAGACCTTTACCGGCGAGTAGGCACTACTCGACGGCACTCGGATTAGTTGATTGCTTCCGCTCGTGACAATTTAAATATTGAAAGAAGAACTTGGAAATCGCCCCAATAAATCAGTGCTACATTTCGCCTCGAGCGTTTAATAATTCTTTATCGCCAAGTAGACAACTAGGAACCATCATGCACACAGTAATTCTTGAACTCAATTGTAAACCAGGAATGCGAGACACTTTATTGGCAGCTCTGGCTGGATCCCTCGGAGATACTCGCGCCTACAAGGGCTGCAAATTAGTCGAGACCTATGTTGATGCTGATGACCAGAACCGTGTGATTCTCTACGAAAAGTGGGATCAACGCGAATCGCAAGGCGCCTACATGCAATGGCGAACAGACACTGGAATGGTCGAAGGAATGGCACCAATTCTGGCAGAGCCCGTGCGAGTTTTGCATTTCGATAGTCATTCGGCATAGTTGCCGGACCGAGCGATTGTCTAGCGTTCCTTGACGTAACTTTCGGGCCTGGACTGCACTCCAATCACTAACCACTCAGTCATTCGACGAGGCACCTCTGCAATGGCATACAACACCCACGCTCTGTACGGCAGTCGAACGTGTCTGCGCCCTTTCTCCACCGCGCGCACAGTCCAGAAGGCAACTCGTTCAGGCTTGAGAAACTTCAGTAGACCAAATCTGCCTAGACGATTTGCAGCTGCACCAGTCGGTGGATAGTCCATCACGTTGACAGCCATAGTCGTACTGACTGCACTGATTTCAACCAACGTCGTCTGAATATTGCAGCCCTTCAATTCAGCCCGCAAGGCTGCGGTAAATTGCGAAATTCCGGCCTTGGTCGACGCGTACACCGCCATTCCTGAAAAGGCAGCCACTCCAGCCACGGAAGTGACGTTGACAACATGTCCACTGCCACGCTGCACCATCGCCGGCAAAAATTGCCGACACATTTGAATTGTCGCTCCCAAGTTCAATGCAACTGTGTCACGCAAGACGTGTGAAGCTGTGCTTAAGAAATCACCAGTACTGTCGACCCCCGCATTATTGACAAGCACATCGATGGAACCGAATTTGAGATGTATCTGTCTCGAGAATTCTTCTATCTGCTGGTAATCCAACAAGTCAACGACATAGGCCTCACCGCCAATGTCCTCTGCCAAGGATTGCAATTCCGGTTGACTTCTTGCGACCAGAATGACCCTGCATCCTTTGGCAGCGAACTGCTTTGCCATTTCGGCTCCGATGCCGCGACTCGCACCAGTGACCAGAACTGTTTTAGTCTTCAATTCCATTGTTCGAAGTTATTCATCAGTTGTGATGCCAATCAATTCGCGTAAGCAGCAGAGAGCATTGACAAGCCTCGCTCGTCACCGATAGTGCCCGATCCAACATCCATCCGATTCATCGCATATGTAAAAGTCATTCGACGATCTAGATCATTGATGACCAGAGAACCGCCCCATCCACCCCAATAACACGTGCGATCGCCGGGGATTACTGCCTCAATTCCACTCAATGCATACCCCATTCCAAATCGAACTGGAGTGCCGATTACCAGATCAATACCATTCGATTGCTCATCAAACACCATGTTTGGTGCTTCTTCGGAAAAGATTCGTTTACCTCCGAAGACACCTCTATTAGACATTAGAGATTGAATGATTGCCATAGATCGCGCATTTCCGTGCCCATTAGCGGCACCAATTTCCGCTCTGCGCCACCCAACACTAAGAGCCATCTCCGGTTCAAATGGAGGATTCGTGAAAGTTTTGAAGGTGATTGAATCTTCAGGAATCTCAACTGGTTCGACTCCCGTCATAGGAACAATCCATGAGCATCGATGATCAAGATCAGGTCCTGTTCCGATGTGAAAATCTGCATTTAGAGGATCAGCAATATTTTCCTTAAACACCTGCCCTAAGGACTTGCCAGTTACCCGCTTCACTATCTCGCCGAGCGGAAAGCCTTGATTGATTGCGTGATATCCCGATGCGGAACCGGGTTCCCACCACGGAGCCTGTGTCTCTAATAGACGAACACAATAATCATGATCTTCATAAAGCTCCCAAGTCATTGGTCCTGCGAAACCCGGGATACCGGCCGTATGAGCCAGCAAATGGCGAATTTCGATATCTTGTTTCCCGTTCTGTGCGAACTCAGGCCAATATTTTGACACTTTGTCATACAGGCTCAACACGCCCTTATCTGCAAGATAGACGAAGGTCACGAACATCATGGTCTTCGTTGACGACCACACATTTGTAATTGTGTCGGATTCCCATACTTGAGTGCGAGCTTCATCTTTGTACCCACCCCACAAGTCCACAACTAGCTCACCTTCCACAGCTATCGCAACACTTGCGCCTACCTCACGTCCAGCCTCAAAATTTTCAACAAATGCGTCATGCACCTTCTGAAAATGCGGCTGACAAAAACCTTGTACATTGTTCATCACGTTCCCCCAAGACCTGAACATACACTAGAAAACACATGTCGTTTTCTGCAGTTCTGATTACTAGTCAGTAACCCACGCCATCCGGAGAAATTGCGCCATCAAGTTTGGCGTTCGACCAGATTACACCGACGACCGAAGCACCTGTCATGTCGGATCCTCTCAAATCAGTTTGTTTGAAATTCACTTCATCGAGCATCACCCCGCGAAGATTTATCGATGCCATTGTTGCTAGAGAAAAATCGACACTTCTGAACGATGATGTGTTCAATTCGACCCCCGACAGAAGTGAGCCACGAAGATGTGCTGAAGTGAAATCACATTCTACAAAATTGGAATCAGTCAAATTCGAACTATTCATTTTGCAGGAACGGAAATTACAATCGACAAATGTGGCGCCTCGAAAATCGCAACGATTAAGAAAACAACTCTCAAAATTGACCGATTGAAAAGTGAGATTTCTCAGGTCCGCTCCGCCAAGATATGCTGCGGGCTCTATTACATAGCCGTTAATTTCCATCATCTACCAACATCTTGAAATTGCTAACCCAAAATCACTTGAAGTGCAGACCAGTCGTACCGTCAAGTATCGAATTAGACAAGTTAATGTTCGTTAAAACGGCATTGGTCAAGTCAGCATTTGTCAAGTCTGTATTATCGAATATTGCATTGTCCAAACAAGCGTTAGTCAAATCTGCGTTGGTCAGGTCGGCATTTGTAAAATCTGCGAACGCCAAATTTGCTCCCCAAAAATTTGAATTAACTAAACAGCTACCGACGAGTGACGAATAGGATAAATCAGCCTCTCGAAGATGTGACCGAGAAAAATCTGTCAGACCAAGATTGCAGCGTCTAAGAATTGCCTGTGTTAGGTCTGAATCCGGCAGCTCAGCCTCGTATAGGTCTGATCCGCCGAGATCGACTTTGTAAAGGATTGCATGTCCTAATCTTGCACGTCGCAACACGCAGCCTGTCATTTTCGCATTACTCAAATCAGAATTATAGAAATTCGATGAACTGAGATTCGCATGTGATAGATCAATCCCACGCAAATTTCCTTCTCGAAAGTGCGCTCCCGTTAAATCAATTCCTACTAGAACAACAGATTCTAAAGTCGCACCAAAATGATCTGTTCCTGGCTCTAACAAATAGCCATTAATCTCCATTGAGAAGCACAGTACACCACACGTCAGTTTCATTTCTCGACTGCTGACACGTTTCCATACCGTAATGGTCGGGCTGGCGGGATTTGAACCCACGACCTCTTGTCCCCCAGACAAGCGCGCTACCAAGCTGCGCTACAGCCCGAATGGTTTATGACTCTATCGGTGAGGCCGACATGTCGTCTACACAAAAATCTGAATGACACGCCAGCCCAGATACAAACATAAAAGACCGACAAGCAACTTAAAGTGCCATGGTGTTTTATCTCTGTCCATGCCGGCCAGTTTCTTCAGATCGAGTGTGTCACCCGTGACACGGCCAGACACAGAAACTATGTCGACCGAAGTGAGGCATTCGGGACAATCACCATCATCGGTTAAGGCAGACGGTGCAAAGTATTTGGCACATGGTTCACACCAGGGCATAACTAGTCACCCTTTTTCCGTACGCGAAGCTTGAGGGGTGTTGAACCAAACTCAAAAGCCTCCCGAATGGAACGCTCTAGATAGCGAAGATACGGCGCTGACAACTCTCGGTTAACAAACAAGGTAAAAGTCGGAGGGTCATTGGCACCTTGAACCGCAAACAAAACGCGAGCGCCACCTGGTGCAGGTGATTTCTGTTGTGCCGCAGAAATAACTCTGTTGACGTCTCGTGTCGGGATCTTGCGATGGTATTGCTCAATCGCTTCTTGTAGGACCGGGCGCAATTTGTGCACTCCCATTCCAGTCAGAGCTGACAGCTTCAGCACAGGTGCGTCGTCAATGAAGTACAACATGCGCGCCAGATCAAGTTCCACTTGCCGCCGGTTCTCAGAATCGAGAAGTTCCCATTTGTTCAGGACAATAAGAATTGGACAACCAGCTACATCGATACGCTCTGCTAGCCGTTGATCTTGACTCGTGACACCGACGGTCGCATCAATGATTAAAATCGCAATATCAGCTTCGTCGATGGCCTTTAGGGCACGAACGAGCGAATAAAACTCTGTGGATTCATCGATCTTGCTGCGTTTGCGCATTCCGGCAGTATCGATGAACACCAAGGGACCATCAGGAGTTTCGACAAGTGTATTTACTGCATCGCGCGTGGTGCCAGGCATATCATGAACAACTGAACGTTCTTCCCCAACCAAACGGTTAAACAAAGTACTCTTCCCCACATTGGGACGACCGACAAGTGCTACCCGTGGCACACCATCTGGTTTTATTGCATCAAGTTCGCGTACCGGCAATTCAACATGG
>Ga0209443_1001729_pt1 | contig 13458 bp, 15 predicted proteins | sample LauGreBMM110DCMD_2_FD_187571 | JGI IMG/M metagenome (GOLD analysis project Ga0209443, IMG submission 187571) | Freshwater lake microbial communities from Lake Michigan, USA - Su13.BD.MM110.DCMD (SPAdes) (version 2) | ecosystem: Environmental > Aquatic > Freshwater > Lake | place: Lake Michigan... | reverse complement strand
TTGAAGGATATGCACCACACGGAATTGCAATTTTAATAGAAACTGCTTCGGATAATAATAACAGAACGGTTGCAAATATTAGAAGTTATTTCAATAAATGCAACGGAACAATGGGCACGCAAGGATCGGTAGAATTTATGTTTGACCATACTTGTAATTTCAGAATTCCAGCTGCCGGACAAGATATTGACGAATTAGAATTAGAAATGATTGATTTTGGTGTAGAAGAAATTTTCGCAGATGATGAAGACGGAATTTTAATGTACGCGCCTTTTGAAAGTTTCGGAGCCATTCAGAAAGAATTAGAATCAAGAGGTTTAGAAATTTTATCTTCTGGATTTGATAGAATTCCTCAAGTAACCAAAGAATTAACACCAGAGCAAGTAGCTGATGTAGAAAAATTATTAGAGAAAATCGAAGAAGACGATGACGTAATGAACGTGTTTCATACCATGTTGGAGAATTAGTATTCAATTTAAAGTAAGCATTACAAAACTTCAGAGTAATCTGGAGTTTTTTGTTTAAAAACAACGCAAAATGAACATCAAACTTATCGCCATAGGCAAAACAGACAATAAAAATCTAAACGCTTTAATTGAAGAATACACCAAGCGATTGGGATTTTATATTAAGTTCGATTTAGAAATAATTCCGGATATAAAAAACGTAAAAAATTTATCGGAATCTGAACAAAAAACAAAAGAAGGGCAACTTGTTTTAGGAAAATTAGCAGCAACCGATCAATTAATTTTATTAGACGAAAATGGAAAAGAATATAGTAGTATAGGATTCTCTGATTTTTTACAAAAGAAAATGAACTCTGGAATTAAAACGTTAGTATTTGTAATTGGAGGACCTTACGGATTTTCAGAGGAAGTGTATCAAAAGGCACAAGGGAAAGTCGCTTTATCTCAAATGACTTTTTCACATCAAATGGTGCGATTATTTGTAATTGAACAAATTTATAGAGGGTTTACCATTTTAAATAACGAACCGTATCATCATCAATAAAAAAATTTTAGAATTACGATTTTAGAATTACGCCATTCAGAACATCCAAAATTTAAAATCTAAAATCGTAAATACAGATTCACGCATTCCACCGCTTCTTTTACATCGTGTACTCGTAAAATATTCGCGCCTTTTTGCAAACAGAAAGCGTGTAAAAACGTGGTTCCGTTTAAGGCATTTTCTGGCGAAGTTTCTAATGCTTTATAAATCATGGATTTTCTTGAAATTCCGGCTAAAATAGGTAATTCATGAAATTGAAGTAGTTCTAAATTTTGAAGTAATTCGTAATTCTGTTCCAGAGTTTTCGCAAATCCAAAGCCAGCATCGATGATGATGTCGTTTAATCCAAAACTTCTCGCTTTCGCAATTCGTTCAGAAAAATAAAAATTCATTTCTTTTAGTAAATCGTCATAATTGGCTAAACTTTGCATGGTTTTTGGTGTGCCTTTCATGTGCATCATAATGTAAGGAACTTGCAATTTTGCAATGGTCTCCAACATATTTTCATCTAACAAACCAGCAGAAATGTCATTAATTAAAGCGGCACCATTTTCAATAGCTTGTTTGGCAACTTCACTTCTAAAAGTATCAATAGAAAGTAAAATATCTGGAAATTTTTCCACTAATACTTTTACAATTGGTACTACTCTATTTAATTCTTCAGCTTCGGAAACAAATTCAGCTCCAGGTTTACTAGAATAACCACCTAAATCAATAAAAGTAGCACCATCACGCAACATTTTTTCTACTTGAAATAAAATTTCATTTGAATTTGTAAGTTTTCCACCATCAAAAAATGAATCTGGCGTCACGTTTACAATCCCCATTACTTTGGGTGTTGATAAATTGATGAGTGTTCCTTTACAGTTTATTGTTGACATCGTATTTTTTACTTATATTTGAAGTTTGATACAAATATAAAATAATAATGAGCAATACCTCACAACAATACGACAAAGTTATAGCAGTTTGCAGAGAATTATTTACAAAAAAAGCGCATGATTATGGTACAGCATGGCGTGTTTTGCGTTTGCCTTCATTAACCGATCAAATATTTATTAAAGCGCAACGCATAAGAAGTTTACAAGAAAACGACGTAAGAAAAGTAGATGAAGACGAAACGTCAGAATTTATTGGAATTATCAATTATTGTATAATGGCATTAATTCAAATGGATAAAGGAATTGCCTCTCAGCCAGATTTATCAGCCGATGAAGCGATAAAATTATTCAATCATAAAATTGAAATCACGAAGGAATTAATGGAAGATAAAAATCACGATTATGGAGAAGCTTGGCGCGATATGCGTGTAAATTCTCTTACAGACTTGATTATTCAGAAGTTATTACGTGTGAAACAAATTGAAGACAACGAAGGAAAAACATTAGTTTCTGAAGGTATCGATGCCAATTATCAAGACATGATAAACTATTCAGTTTTTGCTTTGATTTTGATGGGGAAATTTTAATAACATCTCATTAACACAAACTATCAAAAAGCCTATTTATATTTGTTAAAACACATTAAAATGAACAAAAAAAATATTTCCTGGATTATCAGAATTGTAGTTGCGTTACTTTTTATAGTTTCAGCTATAGCCAAATTATATCCGTCGCCTTATTTTGCGATTTCCACTTTTGAAGTCAAACAATTATATACTTTAGGATTTTCGGAATCACTTGCACCCTATTTTTCAAGAATTTTAATTGGAATCGAATTTGCGCTTGGTTTTTTATTACTAAACAATCATTTCTTAAAACGCATTACGATTCCTGCAACAATTAGTTTGTTGAGTGTTTTTATCATTCATTTGAGTTATGTTACTTTTTTAAGTGGCGGTAATTCAGGAAATTGTGGTTGTTTTGGCGAATTAATTCCGATGACAGCAATTGAAGCCATTATTAAAAATATCATCGCAGTTGGATTATTAATTTGGCTTTGGAAGCTTTTAGAAAACGATAAAAAATCAAACTTTTGGATTTTAACTTCAGTAACTTTAAGTTGTATTTTGGGCTTATTTATGTTGGCACCAATGAAAGCTAGTTCAATGTCAATATCAAATAGCAATGACAATATCAATATTTCAGCTGATACAATTTCAAAATTAACCGATTCAGTAAAAACAGAGGAAATTAAAACCACAGATTCATCAAAAATAAAAACAGAAAAAGTGGTTGAAGCTATTAAAAAAGAAGTAGGTCCAAAACAAGCCATTTCTGGTTATTCCGATTTGTATGCAGACATCGACAAAGGTCAAAAAATATTGTGTTTCTTTGTTCCTGGTTGCGAACATTGCCGTGATGCTGCAAAAGATTTAAACGCATTACAAAAAAAACACAAAGATTTTCCAGTGGTGCAAATTGTATTTATGGATGAAGAACCGGAAAAAATTCCAGATTTCTTTAAATATGCAGGCAAACAATTTCCATATAAAGTGATTGATGTTATTCAGTTTTGGACAAAATTAGGCACTGGAAAAGATACGCCTGGAGTACTTTACATTTACAATGGAAACGTTATAAAATTTTTTGATGGAATTGCCGAAAAAGCATTCAATAGTAAAGCAATGGAAAAAGTAATTTACAAAAAATAAAATAACAAATCCCAAATAACAAATTTCAATTTTAATAAATAATTAAACAAAATATCATGAAAAAAATCATTGCAACATTAGCATTAGGACTTGGTTTGACATCTTGCCAAGCACAAACTGAATTTTCAACAGAAAGTTTAAATGCTATATTAATCGACACTGAAAATCAAGCGATTTCTTTTGAAGAAATTTTAAAGCAAAACAAAGGCAAAACTGTGGTTATTGAAGTTTGGGCATCTTGGTGTTCGGATTGCATAAAAAGTATGCCTCAAGTTAAAAATTTAAAAGAAAAATTTCCAGAAGTTGCTTTCGTAAATTTATCTTGCGACAAAACTTTTGAAGCTTGGAAAAGCGGCATTGAAAAACACGAGGTTACGGGCGAAAATTATCTAATTAAAGACGGAATGAAAGGCGAATTTGGAACTTCAATTAAACTAGATTGGATTCCTCGTTTTATTGTAATCAACAAAGAAGGAAAAATTGTATTATTCCGCGCCATTGAAAAAGACTTTGATAAAATCATAGAAAGTATAGAAACTAGTAAATAATAATTTCAATTGTATTATGAGAAAAAACATCGTAGCCGGTAACTGGAAAATGAACAAAACCTTACCGCAAGCCATTGAGTTAATCAATGAAATTAAAAATAACAAACCAGATAATACAGCTGAAGTTATTTTAGCAACTCCTTTCCTATATTTAGCAAAAGCCGTTGAATTAGTTGCCGGTTCTAATATTAAAATCGCGGCGCAAAATATGCATCAGGCAGAAGGCGGCGCTTTTACAGGTGAAGTTTCCGCATCAATGTTAACCAGTATTGGTGTATCTACTGTTATTTTAGGTCACAGTGAAAGAAGGGCTTATTTTCATGAAAATGATGCCTTATTAGCCAATAAAGTAGATACAGCATTAGGACACGACATGACAGTAATTTTTTGCTTTGGCGAAGAATTAAAAGACAGACAAAGCGACAATCATTTTAACATTGTGGAATACCAATTACGTGATGGTTTGTTTCATATTTCAAAAGAAAATTGGAAAAATATTGTATTGGCTTACGAACCAGTTTGGGCAATTGGAACTGGAGAAACCGCCTCTCCAGAACAAGCACAAGAAATGCATTTATTTGTTAGAAATTTAGTCGATAAAGTATTCGGAAGTGTAATTGCAGAAAATGTTTCCATCCTTTACGGTGGAAGTGTAAAACCAGACAATGCTAAAGAAATTTTTTCTAAACCGGATGTAGATGGCGGATTAATTGGAGGAGCTGCATTAAACGCTCACGATTTCTTCGGAATTATTTCTGGTTTTTGATTTGTTAAATATTTAGGTACACAGATTGGACGAATTAAACAGATTGTCACAGATTGTTTTAAGTAGTTTGTTAATTTAAACTTGTTTCAGAGTCTATTTTCTATTTTCTATTATCTCTTTTCTCGAAACATAATTATGCAAAAAATCGCCTTTTGGTTTTCCTAAATCGAAAGAACTGAATTTCGTTAAAAAACGGGTTTCTTTTCTGGCTTCATCTCTGTCCCAATTTTCATATTCTATACGATAAATGGCGGAATACATTTCAGCTCTTCCCACACCGTGAAAACAATGAATTAATACCGGGTAATTTGCTTTATTGTCCATTACTTTAAAAAAATATTCTAAATTTTCAGGTTTTGGCACTTGATCTGAACCTAAATTGAAATAATTCAATCCTTTAATTTTAGCCGCTGCTTCTTTTTCTGCAATAAGTTCTACTGGAATTTCTGGATTATTAACATCGTCACCAGTGCCCGGAAAACGTAAATCTATGATGCTTTTAATTTGGTGTTCTTTTACAAAATCGGCAATATCTTCTGGTGGAATAACGCCACTTTTATACACTTTTCCTTCGGAAATTACTTTAAAATTATGATTTATTTTATAATCATAAAAATAACTCTTTGCCCAAAAAAGTGCAACAATTACTATTACCGAAAGTATAATTTTTAATAAATTCTTTTTAAACATAGTAAGTAAACTATTTACAAATTACTTTTGACTTTTGACTTTTCTTTTATCAATAATTAAATTAAAGTGAAATTGATGCGAAATTAATACTATTCAAAGTTTTTCGGATAATTTTTTTATAAAGTTACAATTTTTTTATAAATTGCAGTTTAAAAAATTATTTCATATGAAAAATGTAACACGACTTTTTGATTTTCCTTATTATCAGTTAGAAAATTACAACTTACCAGATGCTTTGGTAACCAAATACGGTAATGAATGGATTAAAACTTCTACTCAAGAATATTTAAATAAAGCCAATGCTTTATCAAGAGCTTTATTAAATATTGGTGTAGAAAAAAACGATAAAATTGCTATCATTTCCTCAAATAACAGAACGGAATGGCATATTTCAGATATTGGAATTTTGCAAACTGGAGCGCAAAACGTTCCTATGTATCCAACTATCTCAGCTGAAGATTATGAATATATTTTAAATCATTCTGAAGCAAAATATTGTTTTGTGTCTGACCAAGAAGTGTACGATAAATTAAAAGCAGTTCAGGCAAATATTCCTTTATTAAAAGATATTTATTCTTTTAACGAAATTTCTGGTTGTAAAAAATGGAGCGAACTTTTAGAAATGGGTTCCGATACTTCAACTCAAAATGACGTAGAAGTTCGTAAAAGTGAAGTTTTACCTTCCGATTTAGCAACTATAATTTATACATCTGGAACTACAGGCCGACCAAAAGGCGTTATGCTTTCTCATGACAATATTGTTTCTGATGTGTTAAATTCTGACAAAAGAATGCCGCTAAGAAAAGGAAGTACGCGTGCTTTAAGTTTCTTACCTATTTGTCATATTTTTGAAAGGATGTTAACATATTTGTACCAGTATGGTGGAATTTCGATTTATTTTGCGGAAAGCATTGAAAAAATATCTGACAATTTAAAAGAAGTACATCCGCACGTCATGTCAGTTGTACCAAGACTTTTAGAAAAAGTGTACGATAAAATTTACGCAAAAGGTGCCGATTTAACAGGAATTAAAAAGAAATTATTCTTTTGGGCATTAGATTTGGGTATGGATTATAAACCTTATAATGAAAATGGTGCCTTTTATAACTTCAAATTAGGAATTGCCAGAAAATTAATTTTTTCAAAATGGCAAGAAGGTTTGGGTGGCGAATTGGAAATGTTAGTTTCTGGTAGTGCTGCATTACAAACGCGTTTGACAAAAGTATTTACAGCCGCAGGAATTCCAGTAATGGAAGGCTATGGATTAACTGAAACGTCTCCAGTAATTTCAGTAAACGATATGCGAAATGGCGGATTCAGAATTGGAACTGTTGGTAGAGTAATTGAAAACGTAGAAGTTAAAATTGCAGCAGATGGCGAAATTCTTTGTAAAGGACCAAATGTAATGATGGGCTATTATAAAGATGAAGCACAAACTGCGGAAGTAATTAAAAATGGTTATTTCCATACGGGCGATATTGGTGAAATTGATGCCGATGGCTTTTTGAAAATTACAGATCGTAAAAAAGAAATGTTTAAAACTTCTGGTGGAAAATATGTTGCGCCACAAGTATTAGAAAATTCATTCAAACAATCTCGTTTTATCGAGCAAATTATGGTTATTGGCGATGGTGAAAAAATGCCTGCTGCCTTTATTCAACCGGCGTTTGATTTCGTAAAAGAATGGGTAAACAGACATAATATTGATCTAGGAAATTCTAATGAAGACCTTTGCAACAATCCAAAAGTTATTGCACGTATTCAAGAAGATATTGATGAAGCCAACAAAAAATTTGGTAATTGGGAACAAGTAAAACGTTTTGAATTAACGCCAGATGTATGGTCAATTGATGCAGGGCATTTAACGCCAACTATGAAATTGAAACGTAAAATTATCAAAGAAAAATACCAAACGCTTTACGATAAGATTTATCAATCATAAATATGAAAAAAATATTCTTCATTTCGTTAGTCTTCGCTTTTTTTTCTTGTAAAAAGAGCGAAGATTTTTCGTTACAGCGCTACCATACTTTTGATTCAAAAGAAGACCAATACACAGGTGGCATTAAAATGATTCCTATAAAAACACCAAAAGGAACTTTTAAGGTTTGGACAAAACGATTTGGCAACAACCCAAAAATAAAAGTATTGCTTTTACACGGCGGACCTGGTTTAACGCACGAATTATACGAATCATTTGAAAGCTATTTTCCTGAAGAAGGTATTGAATTTATTTATTACGACCAATTGGGTTCGTATTATTCAGACCAGCCAAAAGACAAATCGCTTTGGACGAATGAACGCTTTGTAGAAGAAGTGGAACAAGTACGAATAATACTTGGTTTAAACAAAGATAATTTTTACGTTTTAGGACAATCTTGGGGTGGCATTTTAGCGATGGATTATGCCTTAAAATATCAGAAAAATTTAAAAGGATTGATTATTTCTAACATGGTTTCGAGTATTCCGTTGTATAATAGATATGCACAAGAAGTTTTAGGTCCTCAGATGAAAAAGGAAGTGTACCAAGAAATTATGCAATTAGAAAAAAACAACGATTTTACCAATCCAAGATATACCGAATTACTTTTTGAACATTATTACACCCAACATATTTTAAGAAAACCACAAAAAGAATGGCCTGAATCCATTACCAGATGCTTTAAACACATTAACTCTGAGGTGTATATTTCAATGCAAGGCTATAGCGAATTTGGTATAACCGGTGACGCCTACATAAAAAACTGGGATGTATCTAAACGATTAAAAGAGTTGACCGTTCCAACCTTAACCATAGGCTCAAAATACGACACTATGGATCCTGAACACATGAAATGGATGGCGACACAAGTACAAAACGGAAGATTTTTATTTTGTAAAAACGGCAGCCATTTATCGCAATACGACGACCAAAAAACGTATTTCACGGGTGTAATTCAGTTTTTGAAGGATGTGGATGAGAAGAAATTTTAACTTTAACAGAAAATAATCAGTACTGAAATTCGCAAACTAGCTAAGCGCCGGAACGTTAAAACCAAGTTTTAAACCTTATAAATTATGAATATAAAACTTTCTTTTATTACTATATTATATTCAATATTATCCTTTTCACAAAACTTTGAAGGAGAAATAATTTATAGAAATATTTGTAAAAGCAATAACGAAGAATGGAAGATCGAGTATTGCCAAATGATAACTGACTCAATCGAGAATTTTCAATACAAAAATGGGAATTATAAATACAGTGTTCCAAATAATCAAACTTGGACAATTTTTAAAAAAGCTGAAAATAAAGTTTATAGAAAGACTAAAAATGGTAAAATATTTTGGAGTGATGCAAATTCTAATAATGACAGTATTACTAAAATTACCTTAAATAAAAAAGCTTTAAAAGTCCTAGATTATGATTGTGATGAATTAATTATTGAATCGCTTGGTAGTATTCAGAAATATTATTTTAGTTCAAAATTATCAATAAATCCTAAATTTTATAAAAATCATAAAAATGGAAATCTCAATATCATTACTTCAATCACCAAATCTATTCCACTGAAGACAATTTTCATTTTTGAAGTTCAAGGGTTGATATTAGAAAGTACCGCTATTAAAATAAATAAAAGAAAAATTGAAGATAATGTTTTTTTAATTCCAAAGAATGTAGAATTACAAGAAGGGAAATACTGAGACTTCGCAAAATTCTCATACTTTGTTTAAACGAGATACTAAAACAAGTTCAGCTAACAAACTGTATTAAATAATTGTGGTGTATAAAGCGCCTTTTACCCTAAACCAAAAACCTTAATGCTCTTCGCTTTTTCCTAAAACTTTAGTATCCATTGGAATGGCAGGTTGAAACATAAGTGTTTGTTTGTAGTACAAATAAAAACCTTTATTGGTGCGGAATTCGAAGTTTTGAAATTTGAAGTTTTGGTCGTCACTTTCTCTTTTAAAAACAATGGATTCTTTAGAATCTGGCAAGAAAACTTCCGCAATTAAGCTGTCTTCATCCACAAAAAAGAAGGCGTTTTTTCTTCTGGCTAATGAATCTCTTTCTATTGAAGTTAAGCGGTAACCTTCTTCAAAAACACGCACACATTTTTTTGTCATATTCGACCATTTGTAACCCGCTTTTAAATCGCAACCGTTTTCGTTTTTATCGTCGTTGACTTGGTTTTTTACGATAGAATCCATTTCCATCTTATCTTTTGGTGGATTTTTTAAAATATAATCGCAAGAAAATAACGAGGCCAGCAGTAAAATATATAAAAATTTCTTCATGTTTATTTTAGCGTTTCTTGATAAATTAATGTTTCTACGGTTTCAAATTCGGTAGGATTATCAGCATTATGAAAGTATTTTATCAACACTTCACCCCAAACTTTACCATCAGAAAAATTAGCAATAATCCATCTATGATTTAAAATTTTAATGTTATTAATCAAAAACGGATTCTCGCCAATTTGATCGTAAGAAACATATTTATTTCCTTTTTTATCGGCATTAAAAGCGTTTAAATCATCTTTAACTTTTGCTTGAAGCGCTTTTAAATCGTATTCAAAATAATATTCTTGTGCATTTTCATTATTAGCTAAAGAAAAGTTATCATTGTCCAATAATGTTGCGATAGAATCCTTGGCTTTTTTCAATTCTTTTTTACTAATAGTAGTCACTTCTTCGCTTCTTTTCAAAATATTAGAAGCATTAACTATTTGAAAAATATTAATTAATACTGAAAATACGATTCCGTAAAGTAAAAAACTCCTTTTCATTTTTATTTTTATTTTATTTCTATTTCTAAATTATCGTAAGCCAAAAAAACGTTGTTTGGCAATTGTTTTTGTACCTCTTCATGCAATCCTAAAATATGACTAATATGCGTCAAATACGCTTTTTTAGGTTGCACCAAATTTATAAAATTTATAGCTTCTTCTATGTTAAAATGGGTATTATGTGGCTCAAATCGTAACGCATTGATAACCAAAACCTCAACATCTTTAAGTTTTTCTAATTCAGAATCTTCAATGGTTTTTACATCTGTTAAATATACAAAATCTTTTATTCTGTACCCAAAAACTTGTAAATTTCCATGCAGGGCATTTATTGGAATTACCGTCTGATTTTTAATGGTTATATTTTGATTATTCACCACTTCAATTGGCAACACCGAAGGCGCTCCTGGATATTTATTTTCTTTTTCAAAGATATAATCAAATCGTCTGGCTAAATTTTGCAATACACGTGAATGTCCATATACCGGAACATCTCCTTGTTTAAAATAAAACGGACGAATATCGTCTAAACCCGCTGTATGATCCGCATGTTCATGTGTAAAAAGCAAAGCATCAATGTGCGAACAACCGCTAGTAAGCATTTGTTGGCGAAAATCAGGACCACAATCAATTACTATAGAAAAATCATCATCGTAAATCCAAACAGCAACTCGCAATCGTTTGTCTTTTACATCATCACTTAAACACACAAAATGCGTACTTCCAATTACTGGAATGCCTTGCGAAGTGCCTGTGCCTAGGAAATGAATTTTCATCTATAATTTTTTTACTTGCAATATTGCTTTTTTTGTGCGAATTAATTTAGCAATGTTGTTTGTTAGAGTAATTTCTTTTTTACAAAAATAACAAAATACTCTTGTTAAAACCTATAATTTATTAACTTTGCATTGTATTTTAATTTGCCCAAAAACACATTTGAATAAATGACAACTGAAATCACATTAAGAGGAGATAAAGTAATTGAACAAATTCCTTCTACAAAGGATAAAGCGCTCCGTATTAATTTAAACGAAAATATTTACGGAACCTTTGCTGAAATTGGTGCCGGACAAGAAACGGTGAGGCATTTTTTCAGAGCAGGTGCTTCTTCTGGTACAATTGCGAAAGCGATGTCTGCCTACGATAAGGATTTTAGTGATGCTATTTACGGAATTGAAAAAGACGGAAGATATGTTACGGAAAGCAGATTGAGAAAAATGCTTACTCATGAAACACAACTTATTGAAGATCGTTTAAAAAGAGATAAACATCCCAATAAAATGTTTTTTAGTTATGCCAATACAGTAGCGACTATAGATTTTGCAAAACAATTTAAAGGACACGGTTGGGTAGGAATTAAATTTCAAGTAGAACCAGACCAAGCGTATAACGAAATTTTAATTCACATTCGTTTTAAAGAAAATGATGCACGTTTGCAACAAGAAACCTTAGGTATTTTGGGCGTAAACTTAATTTATGGTGCCTTTTACAAACATAATGATGCCAAAAAATTATTGCGTTATTTATACGACCATTTAGAAAAAGACCAACTTGAAATTGATACTATAAATTTCTCAGGTCCAAGTTTTGCAGATGTAGACAACAGGTTAATGAGTTTGCAATTGGTAAAATACGGATTTACAGATGCCGTAATGTTCAATCCGGAAGGAAAAAATATTTTGCCTGCAGCAGTTTTATACAAAAAAAACATCTTAGCGTTACGTGGTAGTTTCCGACCTGTAACCAAAGTAAATATGGATATGTACAAGCAATCTTACGAGATGTTTATACAAGAAAATAAAGTAAGTAAAGAAAATACTTTTGTGGTTTTTGAAATCACTCTTTCTAACTTAAAAGCAGAAGGTGAAATTGACGAAAGAGATTTCTTAGATAGAGCAGAACTTTTATGTGCTTTAGGTCAAACCGTAATGATTTCTAATTTCCAAGAATATTATAAAGTTTTAGAATACTTTTCATCTTTTACAAAATCACGAACAGCTTTAGCAATGGGCGTGAGTAATTTGGTAGAAATATTTGATGAAAAATACTACCGTCATATGTCTGGTGGTATTTTGGAAGCATTTGGAAAATTATTTTACAGAGATTTAAAAGTATATTTATATCCGATGAAAGACCCAGAAACGGGTGAAATTATTACTTCAGAAAACTTAAAAGTGCATCCAAGAATGAAAGAATTGTATAAGTTCTTTAAATACAACGGAAAAGTTACCGACATTGAAACTTACGATGCAAAAACATTAGATATTTTCTCCAGAAAAATATTAAAAATGTTGTCTAAAGGCGAATCTGGCTGGGAAGAAATGCTACCAGATGGCACCGCAGAAATCATTAAAAAAGATCATTTATTTGGCTACGAAAAAGAAAAAGAACTAGCTAAGACATAAACTAAAAAATCCCAAATTCTAAGTATTTGGGATTTTTTGTATTTAATTGATTATAAATGATTAGTTTTTTTCTAACTCACCTATTTTAATTAAATTTTTATCCGCTTCCATAACAACTGCTACATAAACTTCATCTTTATATTTAGTCATAGAAACATTGTTTTCCAAAGATACATTTAATTCCTTTTCAGAAATTCTGTATACTGCACCTGTACTAATATCTACAATCATACCTATAAGTCCTCCTAAGGCAATATTTCCCATGTACCAGCCATTAAACTTTCTAGTTAAAGTAGCTTCATATGGTTTATAACCTTCTAAAACAATTTTCACTTTATGTGTTTTTACACCTCTTTTTAATTTGGCTTCAAAAGGCGTATATCCTAATTGTACATCATTTACAAAAACAGAAGCTTTTGCTGGTGTAGAATTAAAACTAACTTTTTGCTTAGATCCTGAAACAATTGTTGCACATCCTGTTGCAACCAAAGAGATAACAAAAACTGATAAAAAAACGATTTTTTTCATAAAAATAAATATTAAAAATTAAACGTGTAATGCTCTGTTTGCAGTTGCTGCTAAAGCGGCTTCTTTAATGGCTTCCGCAAAAGTAGGATGTGCATGTGACATTCTTGAAATATCTTCAGCGCTAGCTCTAAATTCCATTGCGGTAACC
>Ga0209443_1001725_pt1 | contig 13469 bp, 12 predicted proteins | sample LauGreBMM110DCMD_2_FD_187571 | JGI IMG/M metagenome (GOLD analysis project Ga0209443, IMG submission 187571) | Freshwater lake microbial communities from Lake Michigan, USA - Su13.BD.MM110.DCMD (SPAdes) (version 2) | ecosystem: Environmental > Aquatic > Freshwater > Lake | place: Lake Michigan... | reverse complement strand
AGTTGTTTTAAAAATTTCATTAAACAAAATTAATCAAACTGTTAATAAGAACAGCATTTAGTTGAAAAATTCTTAGAATTTGAGTGCTATTTCAATCTAAATTTTGATAATAATGCATAAATTTGCATTTCTAAAATAACTACACTTTTTATTAAGATATGAAAACAGATGCTTTTGCTTTAAGACACATTGGGCCAAGAGAAAATGACCTTCAACACATGCTGAAAACAATTGGAGCCGAAACGCTTGACCAATTGATTTTAGAAACAATTCCAGATGATATTCGATTAAAATCTCCTTTAAATTTAGATCCTGCAATGACTGAATATGAATTTGCTAATCACATTCAAGAATTAGGCAATAAAAATAAAGTTTTCAAAACCTACATCGGTTTGGGCTACAACCAAGCCATTGTACCTGCCGTAATCCAAAGAAATATTTTTGAAAACCCAGGTTGGTATACTGCTTATACTCCATATCAAGCGGAAATTGCACAAGGCAGATTGGAAGCTGTTTTGAATTTTCAAACAATGGTTATTGAATTAACTGGAATGGAAATCGCAAATGCTTCATTATTAGATGAAGGAACTGCGGCCGCTGAGGCTATGGCATTATTATTTGATGTTCGTTCTCGTGAACAAAAGAAAAATAATATTTGTAAATTCTTCGTTTCTGAAGAAATTTTACCTCAAACTTTATCCGTTTTACAAACACGTTCTGCGCCAATTGGGGTAGAAATAGTAATTGGAAACCATGAAACCTTCGATTTTTCATCTGATTTTTATGGTGCAATTCTTCAATATCCTGGAAAATTTGGACAGGTTCACGATTACGCAGGATTTATTGCTAAAGCAAAAGAAAACGAGATTAAAGTTGCCGTTGCAGCAGATATTTTGAGCTTATTAAAATTAACACCCCCAGGAGAAATGGGTGCTGATGTAGTTTTAGGAACCACGCAACGTTTCGGAATTCCGTTGGGTTATGGAGGTCCTCACGCTGCTTATTTTGCAACAAAAGACGAATACAAAAGAAGTATGCCGGGAAGAATTATCGGAGTTACGGTGGACACCAATGGAAATCGTGCTTTGAGAATGGCTTTACAAACACGCGAACAACATATAAAACGTGACAAAGCGACTTCAAATATCTGTACCGCACAAGTATTATTGTCAGTAATGGCTGGAATGTACAGCGTTTATCACGGTCCTAAAGGATTAAAATATATTGCCAATAAAGTACATGCTTCGGCAGCAACTTTGGCAAACGAATTAACAAAATTAGGTTTTGAACAAAAAAATAGTGCCTTTTTCGACACGATTGTTATTAAAGCAGATGCGAAAAAAGTAAATAAAATTGCGTTAGAAAACGAAATCAACTTTTACTATATCGATGATAATTCGGTTTCGATTTCTTTGAATGAAACTACAAGTATTTCCGATTTAAATAAAATTATTGGTGTTTTCGCTTCCGCAAATGGAACGCAGGCAACGACAATTCAAGATTTGACTGAAACGAATCATTTTCCTTCAACTTTAATTAGAACATCTACTTTTTTACAACATGATGTTTTCAATAGATACCATTCGGAATCAGCAATGATGCGGTATATCAAAATGTTGGAACGTAAAGATTTATCTTTAAATCATTCGATGATTTCCTTGGGTTCTTGTACAATGAAACTAAATGCAGCATCAGAAATGTTGCCTTTAAGCAATCCACAATGGAATAACATTCACCCATTTGTGCCTGTTGACCAAGCGCAAGGATATAAAGAAATGTTGACCAAATTAGAACAACAATTAAATGTGATTACTGGTTTTGCAGGTACAACTTTACAACCTAATTCTGGAGCTCAAGGCGAATATGCTGGACTTATGGTTATTCGAGCGTACCATCAATCTCGTGGAGATCATCACAGAAATATCGCTTTAATTCCATCGTCGGCACACGGAACAAATCCAGCTTCAGCAGCTATGGCAGGAATGAAAGTTATTGTTACTAAAACTTTAGAAAACGGAAATATTGATGTGGATGATTTGCGTGAAAAAGCACTTCTCTATAAAGACAATCTATCCTGTTTAATGGTAACTTATCCATCTACTCACGGTGTTTTTGAAAGTGCTATTAGAGAAATTACACAATTAATTCACGATAATGGCGGGCAAGTTTATATGGACGGTGCCAATATGAATGCGCAAGTAGGATTGACAAATCCAGCAACAATTGGCGCAGACGTTTGTCATTTAAATTTACATAAAACATTTTCTATTCCTCACGGTGGCGGAGGTCCTGGTGTTGGGCCAATTTGTGTTGCACCTCAATTAGTTCCTTTTTTACCATCAAATCCATTAATATGTACTGGCGGAGAAAATGCCATAACGGCAATATCTGCAGCGCCTTGGGGATCAGCTTTGGTGTGTTTGATTTCCTATGGATACATTTCAATGTTGGGCGCAGAAGGAGTAACGAATGCTACAAAATATGCCATTCTAAATGCCAATTATATTAAAGAGCGTTTAAACGGTCATTATGACACTTTGTATTCTGGCGAAATGGGTCGAGCAGCACACGAAATGATTTTGGAATGTCGTCCTTTCAAACAAAAAGGAGTCGAAGTTACCGATATTGCAAAACGATTGATGGATTACGGATTTCATGCGCCTACCGTTTCGTTTCCAGTGGCTGGAACCTTAATGATTGAGCCTACAGAGAGTGAAAATTTAGAAGAATTAGATCGTTTTTGTGATGCTATGATTGCTATCAGAAAAGAAATTGAAGCAAGTACTTTGGAAGATCACGATACCGTTTTGAAAAATGCACCTCATACTTTAGCCATGCTTACAACAGATGTTTGGAATTTTCCTTACACACGTGAAAAGGCTGCTTTTCCATTGGATTATATTGCCGAAAATAAATTTTGGCCTACAGTTCGAAGAACAGATGATGCTTATGGCGATAGAAATTTAGTTTGCTCTTGCGCACCGATTGAAGTTTATATGGAAAACTAGCTATATATTATTTAACATAAAATCCATTTCAAGTCTTATAATTTGAAATGGATTTTTTTATATTTGGATATGAAAGACATTTTAAACACCGATGATTTATACTTATTAGTAGATGATTTTTATAAAAAATTATTATTTGATAAATCTATTAGTTACATTTTTACGGATGTTGTGAAAATTAAATTGGAAGATCATTTACCAATACTCGTGACATTTTGGTCGCAAGCCATTTTTGATACTGGGGGATATTACAATAATCTCACAAAAATTCATTTAGACATTAGTGAAAAAGAATATTTGACACCCGAGCTTTTTACAATTTGGCTCAAACATTTTAATGCAGCTGTTGACGAAAATTTTATGGGAACAAATTCGGAAAAAATAAAAACACAAGCTTTGAGTTTGGCTACGATAATGCAAATTAAAATCAATTTAAGTAACAAATCTTTAGATAATTAATATTTTTTAAGCTTAAAACGAAATTATTTCATAATTATATGCACGCATAGTATTTTTTTTACTTAAATAATAAAAATTATTGCTACTTTAGCTTGTAATAATTTACCGAATCTATAATGAATATACAAATAACGGGTTCCGGAAGTTATATTCCGGAATTAAAAATCAGCAATACCGATTTTAGCGAACATCATTTCATGAATGAAGACGGAAGTCCTTTTGGTTATAGCAACGATATTGTAATTGGAAAATTCAAAGGGATTACTGGAATAGAAGAAAGACGTTATGCAGAGCCAAATATTCTTACTTCTGATATGGCTTATTTAGCCGCTGAAAAAGCAATTCAAAACTCAGGCATTGATTCAGAAACATTAGATTATATTATTCTTGCACATAACTTTGGTGATATAAAAAGCGGAACTATTCAATCGGATGCTGTTCCTTGTTTGGCAGCTCGCGTCAAGCATAAATTACAAATTCAAAATCCAAAGTGTGTTGCCTTCGATATACTTTTCGGTTGTCCAGGTTGGATAGAAGGAATGCTTCAGGCATATTCTTTGATAAAATCGGGAATGGCTAAAAAATGCTTGGTTATAGGAGCAGAATCATTGTCACGTGTTGTCGATCCGCACGATAGAGATTCAATGATTTATGCAGATGGAGCCGGTGCAACAATTGTTGAAATTACTAATGAAAATGGCGGAATGCTATCTCACGAAAGTGCTTCCTATACCTTCAGCGAAAAAGACTACCTGTTTTTTGGAAAATCGTTCAACTCAGAATTGAATCCTGATATAAGTTACATAAAAATGTACGGTCGTAAAATATATGAATTTGCTCTTAACCACGTACCAACAGCAATGAAAAGTTGCTTGGAGAAAAGTGGAGTTGCAATTGAAGATGTTAAAAAAATTCTTATTCATCAAGCCAATGAAAAAATGGATGAAGCTATAATCAACCGTTTTTATAAATTATACGACCAAAAAGCACCTGAAGGAATTATGCCAATGAGTATTAATTTTTTAGGAAATAGTAGTGTGGCAACCATTCCAACTTTGTTTGATTTATTGGTAAACGGAAAACTTGAAAATCAAGAAATTAAAAAGGGCGATGTCCTACTTTTTGCTTCTGTTGGTGCTGGAATGAATATTAATGCCTTTGTTTATAGGTATTAGAATTTGAGTTTCAACATCGTTTTTTCTATCCAAAAATTATAAGAAAATACTAATTTGAGTTTGTAAATAAGCAATAAATTCATTGACAAACAGAACATCGTTTTATAAATTAAATTCCATAAATTATTTTCAAAATCCGGTAAATAGTTGCTCACTAAAAGCACGATACCAAATACTAAAATCAATTTTAAATAGGATTTATCAAAGGGTAATATTCTAAATTTTTGATATATAAACAGTAGTTTAGAAAAATTAAACAGCAACATTGATATTAATGAAGCAATTGCAACGCCTTCAATTCCGTAATGAAATACTTTTATAAAAACGATATTCAGGGAAATATTCAGTAGGATTAAGACCCCAATTGCAATCAAATTAAACCTATAATATTTTGAATACGTAATAATTTCTCCATTAAATCCAGTTCCCATATTCACTAAAACATTGAAACCTAAAATCAAAATTATAGGGATAGATGCCATTAAATTTTCGTGTGTTGGCAATAGTAAAAACAAGTTTTCAATCCCTAGAAATATGCAACTGTAAAGCAGTGCGCCAATGAAAAATAGTAATTTTGAAATCTCTTTGTACTTTAAATCAAGTTCGGCAATGGCATTATTTTTTAAGTAATTGGATATAATTGGGGCGTATAAAATAAAAATTCCTGTTGCAGGAACTGCGAGTGCCGAAGCCAATGTTACTCCAATGCTAAAGGTACCGTTGTCTTCCATCGAAAGGAATTTTGGAATCATAATTGAATCAATTCTAAACGCAAATACAGAACCTAAACTTCCCGCAAAAGCATATAATGAAAAGCGATACATTTCGGTTTTGCTAATTTCTGTAAATAGCGATTTGAAATTGAAATTGAATTCAGGTTTGAAATAGTAAAAAAGATATATTGCTATAAATAGAGCTATCAAACTGTATGAAATAATATAAAAAAGCAATGCGTCATCGGTAGAATAGTAGTTGTTTAAAACCATCAAAAACACTATTGGTAATGCTATTTTAGGAATTATATTATCAAAAAAAGTAGGAACTGCAATTTTCTGAATAATGGTAGCTTGCTTTTTAAATAAATCTATAAAAGCCAACGAAAAGGCAATTGGAAATGCTAGATAAATATACTTAAACCCATTCAATGCTGGAAAAAATGAAAATAATCCTATTGAAGTTAGTAATAGCAAACCCATTGCAAAAACAGATAAAAGGCTATAATTAAACAACTGTTTTTCTTGTTTATTGTCTAATTTTGGTCCGAATTTTATTAATGCTTGAGAGGCACCTAAAAGCATTATTGGAAACAAAATTTGAGCTAAAGATTCTACATATCTGAAAACGCCAAGCATTTCTTTGTTTTTTGGATAAATGAAAAGTGTAGAAACGATTCCTATTAAGATACCCGCATAATTAATTATGGTAAAGAAAAAAGCTTGTTTGTGTGTTGCTTTATTTTGCATAATCATTGGGTAAAAATTCCATTTATTCCTGCAATTGAGTTTAAACGAATTTGCTTAATTGTTTTAATATCCAAAAGTAAACTAAAAAAATAGAGTTTCAGTTTATAAAAGAGATAAATAGATTTAAGAAATCCTTGAGATTTAAAATGAAATTTTGGCAATCCAAAAACACATTTTAATCCAAGAATTAGCGACTTAAATATAGAATTATTACAATTTATAACCTGAATTAAAACCAAATATTGAGATTGTAATAAGATTTTAGTACTATTTAATTTAATAATTCTATCGTGACAAATTGCAGCATTTTTGACAATTCCAATTTTGAATTTGTGATAATGAACTCTATCGCAAAAATTCCGATCTTCGCCATAATGATTGAAAACAGGTTCAAAAAAGCCTACTTTTAGAAAACAGTCTTTTGAAACTAACCAAGCCGCTGCATTTACAAATGGAACTAATCTAATAGAATTCGAATCGATTTCCGTTTCATTTTTATTGTAATAAGTACTGAAACTACTATCTAAAATGGTCTCGTCTGCGGAATAATGCATTGGACTTACAATTCCTAAATCTTGATTTTTAAATAATTTTTCGGCTAAGTTTGTAATTGTATTTTCAAAAATCCAAGTGTCTTGGTTTAATAAAAAAATAGCGTCCGCACCGTTTTTAATTGCAGTATCAATTCCGATATTATTGGCTTTGCCAAAACCTAAATTATTTTTATTTTGAATTAGTTCAACAGAGCTGAATTCCTCAATAACATTGACGGTTTCGTCTGTTGATGCGTTATCAACAATAATAATATCAATTGGATAAGTAGAATTTAATAGTGAGTTTAAGTTCTTTCTAATCCAAATTTCCCCATTAAAAGTAACAATAACTACGGCTATTTTCTTTTTCAAATGAAAGTATTTTTTTTAATCAGTACAAAAATAATGATATTTGCACTAGACTTTAATAAAAAATGAAATATTACCTAATTATTCCTGCGTACAACGAAGCTGATTTTATTGCATTGACATTAAATTCTATTGCTTCTCAAACACTATTGCCGTCAAAAGTGGTAGTTGTCAATGACAATTCTACAGATGCAACGGCTTCTATTGTCACTGAATTTAGTAATGAGCACGACTATATTTCATTGGTAAATAAAACTTCAGAAGCCATTCATTTGCCTGGAAGCAAGGTTATTCAGGCCTTTCATAAGGGATTTGAAACTATTGATGCGGATTTTGATGTTATTGTAAAATTAGACGCCGATTTGATTTTGCCTGACAATTATTTTGAAACGATTATAAATCATTTCAAGAAAGATGATAAAATCGGAATGGTTGGTGGTTTTGCCTATATCGAAAAAAATGGAGAATGGATATTGGAAAACTTAACCGATAAAGATCATATTCGTGGTGCTTTTAAAGCGTATCGTAAAGAATGTTTTTTGCAAATAGGAAATTTAAAACCCGCTATGGGTTGGGACACTGTGGATGAATTGTTGTGTAAATTTTATGGTTGGAAAGTAGTTACCGATGCGGATTTGAAAGTAAAACATTTGAAACCAACTGGCGCAAATTACAATAAAACCGCTAGATTCAAGCAAGGAGAAGCTTTTTATACTTTAGGATATGGTTTTGTAATTACAGCAATAGCTTCTGCTAAATTGGCAATATTGAAAAGAAAACCTCTTTTATTTTTTGATTACATTCAAGGTTTTTGGAAAGCCAAATTAAGTAAAAAACCACTTTTAGTTTCCGATGAACAAGCCAAATTTATTAGAAATTATCGTTGGAATAAAATGAAAGGAAAGATATTTTGTATTTCGTCCAACCGTAATTAAAAACAAAATCTAAAATCCCAACAAAATACAGTATTTTTGCGTATGAATATTCTCGACTGAATACTAAAACTGTAAACTGAACACTAAAAAATGATGCTCATTCGCTATTTATCGCAAATCGGAAGATACTTTATAATGTGGAGAGAAATTTTCAAAAAACCAACAAAATGGTCGGTGATGAGAGTTCTTATTTTCAAAGAAATCGATGATTTAATTATTGGATCACTCGGAATTGTAGCGTTCATTTCGTTCTTTGTTGGCGGGGTTGTTGCTATTCAAACCGCATTAAATTTGACCAATCCGTTAATTCCTAAAAATTTAATTGGTTTCGCAACAAGAGAATCTGTGATTTTAGAATTTGCACCCACTTTTATTTCCGTAGTTATGGCTGGAAAAATGGGGTCATTTATTACGTCAAGTATTGGAACAATGCGTGTTACAGAACAAATCGATGCCCTAGAAGTAATGGGCGTGAACGCTTTAAATTATTTGGTTTTCCCTAAATTAATGGCCTTGTTATTGTATCCCTTTTTAATTGGAATTTCAATGTTTATTGGTATTTTAGGAGGTTATATTGCTGCGGTTTATGGCGGTTTTGGTAGTGAAGCAGATTTTGTTGATGGTTTACAACAAGAATTTATTCCTTTTCACATTGCCTATGCTTTTATTAAAACCTTTCTTTTTGGATTAATTCTTGCAACAATACCTTCTTTTCATGGTTATTATATGAAAGGTGGCGCACTCGAAGTTGGTAAAGCAAGTACCGTCTCATTTGTTTGGGCATCGGTGACAATTATTGCAGTAAATTATATACTAACGCAACTTCTTTTGACCTCATGATAGAAATAAAAAACATCGAAAAGTCATTTGGCGAAAGCAAAGTTTTGAAAGGCGTTTCTACGATTTTTGAAACTGGAAAAACCAATTTAATCATAGGACAAAGTGGTTCTGGAAAGACTGTTTTGCTTAAAAGTTTACTCGGAATTCATACGCCAGAAGTTGGAACAATTTCATTTGACGGCAGAATTTATTCGCAATTATCAGCAGATGAAAAAAGAGAATTAAGAACCGAAATTGGAATGGTTTTTCAAGGAAGCGCACTTTTTGATTCAATGACCGTGTCTGAAAATGTTGGTTTTCCATTGAAAATGTTTACCAAAAATTCAAAATCTGAAATTCAAGATCGTGTAGATTTTGTTCTGAAAAGAGTGAATTTAGTTGATGCACACACAAAATTCCCTGCCGAAATTTCAGGAGGAATGCAAAAACGCGTTGCCATTGCAAGAGCAATTGTAAATAATCCTAAGTATTTATTTTGTGACGAACCCAATTCTGGTTTAGATCCAAATACTGCCATTTTAATTGATAATCTTATCAAAGAAATTACAGAAGAATACGACATTACGACTGTAATAAATACGCACGATATGAATTCTGTTATGGAAATTGGCGAGAATATAATCTTTCTAAAAAACGGTTTAAAAGAATGGGAAGGAACCAAAGAAGAGATTTTCAGAACAGATAATCAAGCGATTGTTGATTTTGTATATTCTTCTAATCTATTTAAAAAAGTTCGAGAAGCGTATCTTAAAGGATAAAAAAGGTGGAAATTTCAAATTTTTCCCTTTTTTTACTAAACTTTTAAACTTGAAACAATTCCTTTAATTTCTTGCTCTTTAGATTTTGGATAAATGAGCAAAACATTGTCTTTATCAACTACGATAAAATCTTCCAAACCATCAATAATTACCAATTTATCTTTTGATGTACTGATAATATTACTTGAAGCGTTTTTCAATAAAACAGTTGCATTTACAACGGCATTATTATTTTCATCTTTATCTAATTTTTCGTGTAAGGAACCCCAAGTTCCAAGATCATTCCAATCGAAAGTTGCAGGTAAAACAGATACGTTTTTCGCTTTTTCTAATATGGCGTAATCAATAGAAACGTTTTCAGAATTGGCATAATTTTCATTAATAAAGAAAGTTTCTGAATTGGTATTATAACTTTCATAACCTTTCAAAAATAATGCATTCATTTGAGGTTGAAATTTTTCAAATGAATTTAAAATAGATTTCACAGACCAGATAAATATTCCACCATTCCATAAAAAATTCCCACTTACAAGAAATGATTTTGCAGTTTCATAATCTGGTTTTTCTCTGAATTGGCTTACAGATTTTATAGGATTTTCATCTGATTTATCATATTCGATATAGCCAAAACCTGTATTTGGAAACGTCGGTTTTATTCCTAAAGTCATCAATGCATCTTCATTTGAACAAAAATCAAAACACTGTTTCAAATTATCCGAAAAGGCAACTTCGTCTTCAATCCAATGATCGCTTGGTGCAACGACCATAACTGCATTTGGATTTAGTTTTTGGATTTTTAAAGACGCATATAAAATACAAGGCGCCGTATTTCGCATTGCTGGTTCAAGCAAAACTTGCGCTTGTTTTACCACCGGTAATTGCTCTAAAACCAAGTCGTTGTATCTTTCGTTAGTTAGAATATAAATATTCTCAACGGGAATTAATTTTGATAATCGGCTAAATGTTTTTTGGATTAATGTATCGCCAGAACCCAACATATCGTGAAATTGTTTTGGAAATTCGGTAGTGCTCACTGGCCAAAATCTTGATCCAACGCCGCCTGCCATTAAAATTGCGTAATAATTTGTATTCATTTTCTAATTGGTTAATACCTCTACTTCGGCATTTGGGTTAAATAAATAAATTCGACCTGAATTTACTTCTATGCATTCGTATCTTTTTACTCGTAACGCTATTTTCTTAAAAATCTTTCCATTTGTGATTCTAAAAACACTACCATAAGGAATTTCAAAGACATAATTTTTGTCGTTTTGTGCATCATATTGTTTCAATGCCAATGCTAATGTGGCATCGGTATCGCTACTCGCTGATGGGTTTTTGAAATGTCTTGCCAGTAAAGGTAGTAAATTTGAGGGAAATATTTCAGGTCTAATAAAGGGAACCATCATTATTTGAAAACTATATTTCCATTCATCTCCGTGAGGTTTTATTTTTCTTCCAAATTTTTCAAATGCCACCAAATGAGAAATTTCGTGAATTAATGTAATTAGGAATTTGTATTTATTTAAACTTGCATTTACAGTAATTTCGTGTTTTCCGCTCAGCCCTTTTCTATAATCGCCGTGTCGCGTTACTCGTTCATTTACGATTTTTAAATGAACCTGATTGGCGACAATAAGATCAAATACTGGTTTTACAGCATGTTCAGGAATATATTTTGACAATGTTTCGTTCAAGAATGAAAATAATTATGGGTTTGATGATGAAACTTGTAACACTTTTCCGTTGAAATATTTATTACCTGATAAGGTAAAATCAAAAATATAATTTGCCATTTCAATTGCTGTTAATGGTGCTTTATATCCCGGAAATGCTTCTTCCAACATTTCTGTTTGAACGGAACCCAATGCCAAAACATTGAATGCAATTTCTCGTTCTTTATATTCTTCGGCAAGTAGTTCTGATAGCGTAATTATGGCGCCTTTACTGGAACTATAAGCTGATAATCCAGCAAATTTTTGACTTCCTTGAATTCCCCCCATACTACTTATCGTTACCACGTGGCTTCCTTTTTGTAGAAATGGCAAACAAATTCGAGTTAAATTGGCTACTCCAAAAACATTTACTTTGTAGATATTTTCAAATTCTTCTGATGTAGTTTCTTCAAATGGTTTTAATAATAAAGCCCCTGCATTATGAACAATAGCGTCTATTTTTTTCCATGAAGTAGCTAAAAATTGTTCGACTTGCGTTAAATGTTCCTCTGTTGATAAATCCACGTAAAGACACGTTATATTGGGATTTTCAATTAATATTTGTGGTGTTTTTCGAGAAAGTGCCAAAACTTGATGGCCAGCATTTGCAAATTGTAAAGCCAATTCAAAGCCAATTCCTCTTGAAGTTCCTGTAACGATAATGTTTTTCATACCGCTAAATTAAATAAAATTTCATAAATAATACTTGGTTTTCACTATAGAATTTTTATTTTTTCGACAATTAATAATCTAAATCCTTTCATAAAATCAAAGTATTTCTAATCTTATTTTCTTATTTTTGACAAGCTTGAAATTATCCAAAATTTATAGTCTAATGAAACGTTTTTTATTTCTAATATTTATAGTAATGCCAATATTTGCAGTGTCTCAATCTGATTTTGAGAATGCGGAGAAATTATTCAACGCTAATAATTTTGAGCAATCTCGTATTTTATTTGAAAGTTACTTAAAAGATAATCCTAATAATCTCAAAACATTGGAATATTTAGGAGACATTGAAGGTTTCAATAAATCGTGGGATAAGGCAATTTATTATTACAAAAAACTAAAACAACTCAAGCCTTCAGAAGCAAATTATTATTATAAATATGGTGGCGTTTTAGGAATGAAAGCCAAATACAGCAACAAATTTGTTGCACTTGGTATGATTTCAGATGTGAAAGCGGCGTTTGAAAAAGCAATTATTCTAAATCCAAAACATCTTGAATCGCGATGGGCATTGATTGAATTGTATTTGCAATTGCCAGGATTTGTTGGTGGAAGCGAAAGAAAAGCACTGAATTATGCGAACGAATTATCTGGATTATCAACAATTGACGGATATCTGGCAAAAGGTCACATTGCAGAATATTTCGAAAGATATTCGGAGGCAGAAAAGCATTATAAAAAAGCAGTTGAAATTGGAAAATCGAAAAAAGCCCATCAAATTCTTGCCAACTTGTATAAAAATAAAATGCGACAACCAGAAAAAGCGAAGTCAGTTTTAGAGGATTTCGAAAGACAAAAAATATAATATTCATAAATAAAAGGATAAATAATGCGTACTCATTTTATTGCAATAGGAGGAAGTGCGATGCACAATTTAGCATTGGCACTACATAACAAAGGTTACAAAGTTACAGGAAGTGATGATGCTATTTTTGAACCTTCAAAATCAAGGTTAGAAAAAAAAGGAATTATGCCCGAAGAATTGGGTTGGTTTCCAGTAAAAATAACTTTAGATATTGATTCTGTAATTCTTGGAATGCACGCTAAGGAAGACAATCCCGAATTGTTAAAAGCACAAGAATTGGGACTTAAAATTTATTCGTATCCTGAATTTTTATACGAACAATCGAAAAATAAAACTCGAGTTGTTATTGGTGGTTCACACGGAAAAACAACAATTACTTCGATGATTTTGCACGTGATGCATTTCCATAATATTGAAGTTGATTATATGGTTGGCGCGCAATTGGAAGGTTTTGATACGATGGTTCATTTAACGAAAGAGAATGATTTTATTGTTCTTGAAGGAGATGAATATTTGTCTTCACCAATGGACAGACGCCCGAAATTCCATTTATACCAACCTAATATTGCTTTGATTTCAGGAATTGCTTGGGATCATATTAATGTTTTTCCAACGTATGAAAATTATGTTGATCAGTTTGAAATTTTCATTAAAATGATTACCAATGGAGGAATTTTGGT
>Ga0209443_1001723_pt1 | contig 13474 bp, 26 predicted proteins | sample LauGreBMM110DCMD_2_FD_187571 | JGI IMG/M metagenome (GOLD analysis project Ga0209443, IMG submission 187571) | Freshwater lake microbial communities from Lake Michigan, USA - Su13.BD.MM110.DCMD (SPAdes) (version 2) | ecosystem: Environmental > Aquatic > Freshwater > Lake | place: Lake Michigan... | reverse complement strand
GTAAGTACCTACGCTGGCGATAGATCCAGTTATACTATTATCAGTTTGTGTCATACTATGCGATTTCATCTTTTTGTAATTCTTTTACAATTACTTCAAATGCTTGCGCTACTGCAACCGCAGTATCTACATTTTGAAATAGACCGCCTTTTATGGCTTGATCTATTACTTGTTTAATTAATTCTAGGGCTTTTTGCTTGTCCATTGTTTATTTATTAAAGGTTAAAAAAAGTTACACTAATGTTACACCTAATGCAGTAGCCGTCCACTGGTAGATATATTCGTTTCCGTCTGGACTTGTATTGTATGCTTCATAATCAAATCCACTTAAAGATAGATTACCAGTTTGTAAAGTTTGTTTTTCTTCGCTTAATAGTTGATAATAGATAGTAACGCTTGTACTAAAATTATCATTACCTACACAATTTAATATTGTTGCCGTTCCTAGATTTAGTGGAAATACCACTGGTTGAATATTTTTCATATTAATTATTTTTTAAAGCGTCTATTTCAGCTTTTAATTCTTGAATTGCTTTTATATATACTGCGTGTAATTGATCATAGTTAATACCCATTTTACCAGTTGTAGGCGTTGTAAATACTGCTTCTGGTATTACTTTTTCCATTTCTTGCGCTATATTACCATTTTGTCTGCCTTCGCCGTAGTTTTTATACTCGTCATTATAATTAAACCATACTGGATTCATTTTAAGTATTTCATTTAAACCATATCCAATAGTATTAATATTTTCTTTTACTGATATGTCCGATACTGGTGCAGATAATACACCGCTAGCGTCAGCTAATACAGCCCTACTGCCAGTGCCAGCTAAATTAGATATTGTAACTACTCCAGTATTAGATATAGCTAATCTTTCAGTTAAACCAACAGTTGTTGTAGAAGTATAAACACGAAATGTATCAGCGTACATTCTTAAATTTTCAGGCGCGCCTGAATCAGCTTGCGCTGATAATGTAATATTTGTATCAAACTTTATAGCTAAATTTCTATTAGAACTTAAATTAAATATACCACTTCCATTTACTTGCAATTTATTTATAGTGTCGTCAGTAGTAGAAGCAATAAGGACATTGCCACCAGTAAATGCAAATCCACCACTATTAAATATTGTATTATAAGGCGCAGAAATATTGATAGTCATTGTTCCCCAGCTACCCCCAGCACCAGTACCCCAGTCTAAAATCTTAGTATAGTCTGCAACACCACTTCTTATTGTTAATGGATAGTTGCCTGATATAGTACCGCCTACTCCTACACTACTTGAAAATGTAGCAGCATTTGTAGTACTATTAAAACTTAATGCCGTACTACTTGTACCTAGATTAAATATATCAAATGTATTAGCACCAGCGTTATATGTATTTCCAATGCGCCACTTACCTACACTATTATTTGAAAATGCCGTATAAGCGTTACTTGTACTTAAACCATTTAGTACTAATGCGTATGTTTGCGTAGTGTGTATATCTAATTGACCGCCTATTGTTGATCCCACAGCTTGATTAATTCCTATTAAGCCGTTAGCGTCCGAAAATAATCTAACATTACCAGCGCCGTCCGATAAAACAATATTATTAGCTAATGTAGGTGTACCGCCATAGTTACCTATAATAGTATTATTACTACCAGTAGTAATTAAATTACCAGCAGTAACTCCAATAGCTGTATTTTGAGTACCAGTAGTATTTAATACTAATGATTGAAAACCTATTGCAGTATTATAATTAGCTGTTGAATTAACATTTAATGCACTTGTACCAATGGCTGTATTACCAACACCAGTAGTATTAGCAGCAAACGTAGAATATCCAATAGCGACATTATTATTACCAGTAGTATTAGCTTGTAATGAATAAGTACCAACAGCTGTATTATTAGCACCAGTAGTATTAAAAAATAAACTATTTAAACCAACACCAATATTATAACTACCAGTAGTATTAGTCAATAATGAATTTGTACCAATGGCAGTATTATTTTGACCAGTAGTATTAAATTGTAATGTTTGATTACCAACACCAACGTTAGCACCTCCAGTAGTATTTGTTTGTAATGAAGCATAACCGACCGCTGTATTTTGACTTGCTGTTGTATTTGCTTGTAATGAATTAGAACCAACAGCTGTATTGCTTCCACCAGTTGTATTAGCAGCTAGTGATAACCTACCAACAGCTGTATTAGGTGTACCAGTAGTATTTGCCGTAAGGGCAGCACTACCAACAGCTGTATTATTATTTGCAGTAGTTTGTGTTGCTAATGTACTTTCACCTATTGAAGTATTATATTGACCAGTTGTATTAGCTTGTAATGAACTAGTACCAATAGCAGTATTTTGAATACCAGTAGTATTAGTTATTAATGAGTTTACACCTATTGCAGTATTATTATTACCAGTAGTATTAAATCCTAAAGAATAACTACCTAAAGCTGTATTATTTATTCCAGTAGTATTATTATTTAATGAACTTTTACCAATAGCAGTATTTTCAGTACCAGTACCAGCACCATTATTAATATTAATGCCATCTACTACTATACCTAATGTAGTTGTATTTCCGTTTGTGGTAACTTGTTGTAAAGTTCCAGTAGTACCAGCGCCAGCGTCCGCTATTAGCGTCCACGCGCTGCCAGTATCTTCATATATTGCGCCAGTATCAGTACTTATAAATACCCTACCAGCATAACCAAAAGCTGGACGATTAGCGAATATATCACTATAAAACGCTGGTGTACCCTTTTGATTAAGTATATTATTGTTAATCGGCATTTTTATACGTTTATGTATCGTTTCCTAATTACTACACAGTTATTTCCACTACTAGCACCAGTACCAAAGTTTACAAAAAATCTTTGATCACTTACTTCACCCATTGATCCTAAAATATCATAAGATTGTCCTTGCTGTAATGGCACACTCTCAATTAATACAGTATTAGCACCTAAATTTAAAAATGTAATTGCATTAAAAGGTGTACCGCCAACATATTGGCTAGCATCTACTGTATAAAAATCAGTTTCGTATTTTAATACGTTTATATCTACTTTATTCATATTATATAGTATTTGGTATTTTACCTAATGTACGATACCCATTTAAAACAAATTTAGCAGTATAATTAGGATCTGTACTTGTTACGCTAGTTGTTACTGGTGATCCAAATAAAGGATCAAAAGGAGTAGCTGGTGCTTGTATTGGTGGCATTTCTGGTGATTTAGTTACCATATCACTATTTGTTTTTTTTCTTAAAAGAAAATACCAAACAGCATAAGCACCTAAAACCCACAAAATTGTATTATTTTTTTTCATATTATAAAGTTTGTACGTCATTAATAAATACTAATCCAGCTTGTCCATTTTGAAAGCTATCCCCAATTACCACATTATACATAGCTGATCCTTTTTGACCAGTACAAGTCATTCCTAATCCAGCTTGATCATAAGTATAAATAACATTCATCATATCGTCATATACTACTGTACCCACATTGGAATAGACTTGATAAGTACCAGTTGGCGCGTTGCCTTGACCTACTAATACTGATCCTTTTAAAGTACCTTTCTTTTTAAAGGACGAAAAAAGTAGTATTCCACCAATTACTAACCCAATATTTAATAAAATATTCTTTTTCATATTAAAATCTAAATTTAATGCCTTTACGCGCATAGTTATCATTAATTGTTGCAATAGCGCTTTTACTTAAATTACCTATAATAAATTGTGGTAAATTTTGTAAACCGCCAGTATTAATACCAAAAAAACTCTCTTGTCTTAATCCAAATACTTGTATTAATGTAGCAATATCTGCATCATTCTGCACGCGTGCTACTTGATAGCCAGCGTCCGACTTATTATCTGCAATACCGCTAAATTTAAGATCATTATATATATTATCTGCAATTAATTGCCATTCCCCTTTTGACTTTGTAGGTGTTTGTTTTGCTAAAGATAAATTTACGTAGTCGCTAATATTTTGTTGCTGTGATTGTTCTTGCATAATTTCAGCGCCGCTTTTTACTATTCCAAATTTTACCAGTAAAGGACGTAAAACTAGAATATAAGCGCCACCAGCTACTGCTACGTATGTAATTATTCTTTGTGTATCTTTATCTATTGCCATTATCAAAGGTTGAAAAAAGTTATAACATTATTAATAAGGACTGTAATTTAGCGTTAGACATCTGGTCTAATTTCTTTAAGTGATCTACTGTTACCCCTTTGTCCATTAAATTAGATAATAATACTAAAGCCTCGTTTGCGTTAGCTTCATTAATACCAGCTATTCCAGTAGGCTGATTATCTAGTTTAAACATTTTACTTAATCCAGCAATGATCAAACCTTGTACGTGCGGACTATCTATTAATGCTTCAATACCGCTTTTTGGACGTTCTATAATATCTTCGTCATCTTCATCTTGCTGCATCAAAATAGCTTGATTTTCTAACATTTTTTCTAACATACTTTCTAAACTACTATTAACTGATCCCATAGGCTGCATACCGTACATATTAGATCTTTCAAGTTCCGCTGGACGAAAATTAAGACTAGCGTAAATTGGCGTCTTATCAGTAATGAAACCGCCTTTTTCCTTTTTTGGGTGCAGCTTTATTGTCAATAAATCACCTACACCATTTTGCTCAATAGCATATAGGTCATTTTCTAATTTATTAGATCCAGCTTCTTTGTCATCATCATTCCACGAGAATAGTAACTGTTTACCACACCATACGGAGTAGTAAGGACTGATTGAATTACGATCCAACCAGTCCATTAACCCCTTTGTGCCAGTTACCATAGCTTTATTAATTGCCATAGTAGTATATATTAAAAATGATAGAACACCCCAAAGCTATATGCTACACCAGTAGTCGCTAAAGCAGTAGGAAGTGATACATAAGATTTAACCCAAGAAACCGTTAAACCATTTACAGAAGGTAATTCAAATTGATAAGGATCAGCAGCACTATTTACAATGCTATTGAAACTTAACATAGGTATATTATACACTAATTGTAGATCACCTTCATATAATGTTAAAAACGACTTTTTAAGATCCGCAGTAGTAACTGGTGTTGATCCAGTTAATGGAGTAGCAGTAATAGTGCCAGCTGTATAAATAGCAATATTAGTGATACGTGCGTTTCTTAAATTAGGCAAATCTGGAAAATAAAAACGTGTTAAGGTACTGCCACTAGGTACAGAAATCTCAACCGCTTCAAACCTTTCAATGCGTGTCATATTGTAAAATTAAAAAATTTAAAAATAGCTGGTATTGTCCGACCAGCGGCGGCAGCGTTTATACTTGCGCTAAAGATTATCGTTATAACTAATTGAAAATCAATTACTTAACGCTAGTACAATTTTGTGCTAAAATTCCATACCAGTTTACTGATACATAAGTATTTGAGTCTAAAGTACTAGGCGCAGCTGGCAATACAATATTTGCATTGATATTGCTAGCACCGTTTAATACGATATTTGGTTCACAAACAATAAACGCGTCTGTATCAAAATTAGCACTATCAATAGTGTACTGTGCTGGAGAAGTAGCAGTAGCACTATTAAAGTTAGTATTTTGTTGCGTACGTTGAATGTCCAAATGTTGTAAAAGCGACCATTTAGGTAAAACGTTTTGATTGTTTACTTGAATGTTTAAATAACCATTATACAAATTATATAACTGCGCAGCACCAGTGCTGAACGCTGTTAAATTTGGATATGTATATGATTTTGCAGATCCAGTTGTAGATGATCCAGAAACTAATGTAATTTGTAATCCAGCTACGATAAATAGATCTTGTAAAGATAAACGTTGCTCACGAACTGTTGGAGTTCCGTTTTGATTATCATTGATCAATACTGGTACGTGATACGAAGCACTTGAAGTTGTTAATAACACTTCACTACGTAAGTAGCTAGGGGTTAATACAGCGTGTGATGCGTCATATCCTAATTGTTGAATAAGCGTTTTAGCGTTTTCAAACACTAATCTTGCGCCGATTTGACTACTTGCCATTTTTTTATTATTTATTTTATTATTAAAAGTTGAAAAAAGTTAATTAACACGCTTCCATTATAGCGGAGTTTCTAATACCAGCTATGTATGTACCAGCGCTTGCACCTTGATAACCAGCAATATTCTTTACTGGCATATTAGAGTAAACGTTTCCAACACCAGCCAAAACACCAGTAGATTGAACTAATCCTAATCCACCAGCTACGATCATACCAGTACCAATATTTACACCAGCTGCGCCTTTCAATAATTTAGGGAAATAAAGACCAACAGCGATAGGCGCTGCATTGGCGATTAATCCTTTTGTCATTGTGGACATTGTACTAGGTAACATTTTAACTGCATAATTGCTAACAAACTTTGCTGCAACCGCACCAGCTACTTGAAAAGCAGCGTTGGCTAAAGTACCGCCTATTCCAGACATTCTTGAACGTCTGCGAGTTATACGGCGCTTACTTGTTTTTTTTCTTCTTGCCATTTTTTTTGATTTTTGATTTATTTATTGAGAAAATTTTTATTAATAATATTGTTTTAAATATTTATCTAGGTCATTTTTTACTTTTGCTGGTATTGTATTTCCAGAATATGTAGATGCTATTTTATTATGACTTTTATATCCTATTCCATTAGATACATAATATTTACCATTAGAGTAAATAAAATTTATTGTTTGTCTAGCATTTCTAAATCTATGATAATTTAAACTAGGATAGCTTTCAAATTGATAACTACCAAATTTTTTATCTGGTATATTTGGTAAAATTTGTGGTTTAACTCCACCCCAATCTAAAAAAGCTATTTCCTCTGGTTCACTAGATACTCCATAAGGTTTACCTTTTTTTCTAACATCTCCTTTAATAGCATCAATCATTGTATCATAAATCCTATAACTATTCATAGTGTTATATTGATTATTAAACAAATAACTTGTATCTATTTGTATAAATTTACCAACATTATCTTGTAACCATTTACGCAATCCCATTGTTGATTTAGTAAGTATATTAGAAGCATATACATAACCTACTGGACTAATTCTAACATACATTCCAGAATTTGTACCAGATATTTTTTTTGCTTGTTCATCAAAATACTTTTTACCAGCTTTTACTATTTTTTCTTTTGCTGTATATGGAAATAATGTTTTAGGTGTATTTTTTAAAACCTTTGTTATTCCTTTTTCTTGATCTAATCTAACTTTTGAATATCCAATCTTTTTACCAACTGTTTTACCAGTATTTATATGTGTTATTCTATAAAAATCTTTTTTATATTTACCACTTTTTTTTAAATTAGATTCTAATTTTTTTAAATCTTTTTTTGCTTCTGTTAATGTAAAATATTTATCTACAAAATCACCAGTTTCGTTTTCATCTATTGTATATTGATAACCTTTATATGGTTTACTTTTTACTACGCCTACTTTCTTTTTAGGGGCTGCTTTTTTCTTTACTACACCTACTTTTTTACCGTATATATGTGCAAATGCTTCCTTTAAACTAACACCAGTTTTTTGTCTGTATGCAATAGCTTGCTTAAATTTTAATTTAGCTGTTTTTTGTGCCGCTGTCATTTATTTCTTTTTTAATATTAAAAATAGTGCTAATGCTATACCACCGTATAAAATCCAATTTGAAGTACTAATTTTTTTTACAGCTTGTACCGCTTGATCCACTGGTTGCTGATCTGTATTTTGTTGTACTAACATATTAGCCTCATTTACATAACCGCCTCTTTGTAATTTATTGGCAATATCTTGTACTGTTATTGTTTTATTGTAAAATGAATTATACCCTAAAACGTTATTTGTACCGTAGTTATTTATATATTGTAAAATATTTAACGCTTCATTTTGTATGCTATCACCGTCATTTATGATCCAATGAACTACGTTAGTACCAATAGGCTGCCTATTTTTACTATCTAAAGCGTTCCAACCTTTCCAGTCGTTTGGATTAGGTTGCCCTTTTTTACCAATTAAAGATATTATAAAAGGTATAGCAGCAACAGCTATATCAATAATAGCTGTAATAGGTAATGCTGCGCCACCAGTAACCAATGTAGCTTCACCAAAACCAATTTTGCCATTATCTCTATATCCTATATAATCTGTCATTCTATTTTTTCTTTAAAAGTAAGTATGCAGCTAATCCCACACCAGCGACTAATAAAATAGTATTTGTATCAATACCCATTGATTTACTTTGTGGTATGTTTTGATTACCAGTAGATATAAAACCTTGATTTGGTTGCATATACTGATTACCAGTACCGCCGCCACTAGGGAAAGCACTAATAATGCTAGGCGCTGCTTTTAAAATTGTATCTAACCAACCAGTACTTTTTACAGTTGATGATGCTGACGCTTGTAATGCTGGATCATAACCCAATAACGGATTATATTCCCCAATTCCAGATAATGCTATTAATGCCATTTTATTTATTTTTTTATCTTTATAATAATACGGTTGCTTTTTTAGATCGTATTCATCAAGGACTGGATCTAACCAGTATTCTTTTCCATTTTCTTTGATCACTACAAAAACGTGCTGCGGTGTCTTATTAAATGGATCATAACTTGCAAACCTAAAATCTAATCCAAAATCCAATTTTTCTTTCCTACGATACGCATCTAACAAACCAGCTGCTGCTAAACTGTAATTTTTACAGTCAATCCCCACCTTGTTATTCATTATACTAGCTGGTGATCGTAGTACTTGCAAATCTTCGCTTTCAATATTGTATTTAAAATTATCTTTTAAATAGCACCAAATATTATATGCTGTATCGTCCACATTATCACCAACAAAATATTTATAGATCTTATCGTATTCGCTTCTATACTTATCGTGCATTGAAACTATACCGTCTATAATATCCCCAGTATCTTGATTTAATACTAATGTTTTTTCAGTTCCTAAAAATGGACTTAACTTTTTTGCTAAAATTTCTTTACTTAACATATTATATTGAGTAACTAAATTGTAACGGTAAAGTAATATAATCCACTTGTATAACACCGTCAAAATCCAATTTTATCCCACCAGTACTAAATTTTGTAATGACATCACTTAAGCCAGCATAAGATAATGTAATAGGTATTTTTAATAATGAAGATCCAGTATTTAATACACTAGGAGTAATACCCATAACATAACCAACATTTGCGCCATTTAAAAACAAATTACCACGAATATTTTGAACTTCTGCTGTTACGTCCGTTGGGTTATTGACCTGTACTATTATCTGGATTGTAGGATTTAAAAAAGATAATGTAGAAAAATCAATAGATTTAAAAAATACGCTGAATGTTTGCGATAAAACAAATTTTTTATACAAAATAAAACCAACTATTGCAGCTGGTATCAGCCATATATTTTTATTCATAGAAACTGAATGTACCCAAAAATAGCCAAAAATTGCATAAAAACAAACTAAATCTGCCTATTTTCTAAATTTAACAAAATTGTGGAAAAAAAGTTGGGGGAAATGTGCAATGTATATGAAATATAAATTATTTTTGCTTTTTGCTTGAAGCAAAAACAAAAATAATTCACATAACCCCCAAACTAACACCTATTAATTAACTTTTTTCAACCTTTAAAATAATATATATAAAAATATATTTGGTGGTATGGACAATAAAATTTTATTTTATGTCGTTATTGTTTTTAACTGACTTTAAAAACCCACAAAATGAAAACTGCAAATCTATCCAGCGTTACCGCTGTGCTACTTGAAATTAAGCGCATACAGTCGCTTAAAAACACACTAGAAACTATCTACGGTTTCCAAAATTTCCGAAACGTAAAAATTTTATTTAGCTGTACCAACAAAATCGGTGCTGAACAAATGATCTGGCTAACAAATGATATGTTGCCTTTTCATTTACCTAATGAAATAGCTATTATTTTAGAAGATGCTATTGAAGATTACGAAAAGGATCTGCAATCTTTAAATTTTCACCTTAAAAATTTATAGATATGAGAAAAATATTTTATTGCAATTATATTATTATCGTAGATGACAAAAACGAAATTTATATCGTTGCCCTTGATATGTCGTATCACGCTACATTGATTAGCGCCAAATGCCATATTGATTATCTTACCAAGTAACTTTTTTAAACCTTTAAATTATAACTATGCAAACTAATGCACTTTCACCAGCTTATCCTATTGCGCCAATGCAAGACAATTTTGGACGAATGGTAGTACCTATTGCTGGATTATCTAAACTAGAGCATTTTGCCCTAGAAATTTTTAAAGCTAGATTATCAAATAATTTAGTAGATCACGATATTGAACTAATGAATATAAGCATTGATAATGCTATACTGTTTTTAAACAAAATTGAAGAAAAACACAAAAACATAACAAATGAAAAAGATAGTGTACTGGATATTATTCAATAAAAACGGTCAAGCTGTACTGATTTTATTTTTAGCTTTATATATTGCTGGATTACTTGAAAAAATCTAATGGAAAATACTGACTATAAATTCTCAATAGACGATTTACTTGTAAAACGAAAATACGATCCCACATATACCCCAAATAAGGAAAATATTGTTTTTACTATTGGGGGAAAACACGTAGGATCATTACAAAATTTTTGCGTCTATTCTGGATTACCCAAAGCTGGTAAATCCACGTACATAGCTGCGCTGATAGCGTCTGCATTTAGTACTTTTGACATTTTTACTATGAAACTTCACCTACCAATAGATCGGCGCAAAATTTGCTATTTTGACACAGAAAGTAGCGACTATGACTTTTATCGTCAAATAGGTAAAATAAAGCATTTTAGCGAATTGCAACAGCTACCAGATTATTTTAATGCGTTCCAAGTAAGGGAAGACGGTAGCGGCATAATTAGACGTATGATTGAACGCTATTTAGAACTTAATGCAGACTGTTCAATAATGATCATAGACGGGCTTCTGGATTGTCTTAATGATGCTAACGATTTGCGCGAAAGTTCACTACTTACTAAATGGTTAAAAAAAATAACCAAAATCCATAATATCCTAATAGTTACTGTACTGCATCAAAGTAAATCAAATTTGACTACTACTGGACATATAGGATCAGCTAGTGATCGTTACGCACAAAGTACCCTTGACATTATAAAAGAAAAGGATAAAAGTACTTATGTATTGACTAGCCGGTTTATGCGATCCGATAGCGACTTTGAACCAGTTACATTAATGAATTTTAATGGCATATTCCAGCAAGTACAAAATGAAACAGCTGCACCAGTACAAGGTAAAAAAGCTAGTGATCTGGACGAAATGGAAAGTAGGCGCTTATGCAACCAGATAGTTACAATACCAATGCTGTATAACAATATTGTTGATGAAATTATAGAACGTACTGCGCAAGGTAAAATTTACGCTAAAAATTTAACTAAAATATGGATCAATAAAAACTATATTGTAAAGGATCAAAATAATAAATATCAAAGTTTATGAGAATACCAATAGAAGCATTTTTAAGCTGGCATGAAAAAAATATGGTAACATATTATAAATATAATGTTACTATTGAATTTTATAAACTTTTATATAATAATAAATTAAGTACAAAATTAAGAACAATTATATGTCAATATTGTAAAAAACAATTTATACCTAAAATTAATTTTGAACAAGGGTATCAAAAATATTGTTGTTTTAGATGTAGTCAACAAGCTAGTTATATAAGAGCAAAAAATAAAAAAAAAATAAAATGATAACTTTTTTAAAACGTATGTATTTAATATTTATACTATTGCCGCTGGCAATTTTATACGCTTGTTTTACTATGCTATATGTGCTAGTAGAACATATTTATAACATATCAATAATTAAAATCAAATGAAATACATTTTAGCTATAATAGTATGGGAAATTTTAAAAATAATATTTTATAAACTTATAAACAGATGAACTTTGAACTATTAACAATATTCCAGTACTGGTATCAAATTAGGTTTGGTGTAAATAACGGTCAGTAACAAAAAAGCCGCTGCGTTTTTAGGCGCAGCGACTTACTGACTGTAAACCCCCCAAAGGAAGTAACTTTTTTCTAATGCAAATATAAACTTTTATGACAAACAAACAAAGGATCTATTTAATTATTCAGCAAAGACGATTAGTATCTTTAAAAGACTTACAAGATATTACCAAATGGCAAACAATGGACGTTTTAAAAGCAGTAGCGCCGCTGGTGATCCAGCGTAAGGTAAAAGCTATTACAAGTGATCACGTGCGATATTTTGTAATAAAAGACCGTCCTTTATAATGGCAAAGCCTATTTTTACAGCTATTGTATTTATGCTGGACCAGTCTGCACCCAGAAAGTACCGAAATATTACTAATGTGATGAATTTTATAAAATTTGCTGATAGTATTAAAGCAGATTATATTAATTTATACGATAAACCTACTAAAATATTCGTACAAAGGATTTATATTAAAAAAGGGACGTAGAAACGTCCCTTATCCTTTACTATGCAAAAAACCCAAACTAGGTTAAAAATAATTGTTTTTCCGCTTTTCTGCGTCCTTCTAGCCCTTTATTGACCTTACCGCCAGCATTTACCCAACGATCAAATTGCTGCGCTACAACGTCCTTATTTGTGCCATTATTAAGTAATTTAAGTAAAGTACTACCAGCGAAAGCTGCTTCACCTACATTATACGTAAAACTAGCTAGTGCTAATAGTTGATTGTCTGTAACTGGTACTTTTACCTTACTCATTACAAAATCATATTTGTCTTGCGCTTCTAACAATAGCCAGCGTCTGGCTGTTTCCTTATCTATTATATCACCTTTTTGTACTGGTCGTTTTTGATCCCAATTATAGCCAGATCCATAACCTACACTATATTGCATATAATCCCATTTAGGTACAGCTATAAATCCCTCGTATGAAGATATTACATTAAATAGACGATCACTAATAGCACCAAAAGGTGTATTATTTAATGCAGTAGCTATTTTTTTTCTTAACATAAATAAAATTATGGCTGTAATAACTACACCAGTAAGTACTTTTTTGTTACTGGTCATAGTTTTTAATTATCTTTTTTGCTATCTGCTGCTGCATTACCCAATAAAAATGTAGATAATCCAGCTATTGCTTGCGCTATTACTTGTACTTTACCAGTTCCAGCTGTTGCAAAATAACCGCTAATTGCAGCTAATAATCCAAATATTGTAGTTTTACGATTTTTCATTTTTTTTCTTTTTTGATTCATAAATATTGATAATAGTATAAATTGAACTTATACCAGATAGCAAGCCCAAAAATAAGGACGCATAAGCGTTAATTTGGGTAATACTTAATATGTAAGTACCTACGCTGGCGATAGATCCAGTTATACTATTATCAGTTTGTGTCATACTATGCGATTTCATCTTTTTGTAATTCTTTTACAATTACTTCAAATG
>Ga0209443_1001720_pt1 | contig 13481 bp, 13 predicted proteins | sample LauGreBMM110DCMD_2_FD_187571 | JGI IMG/M metagenome (GOLD analysis project Ga0209443, IMG submission 187571) | Freshwater lake microbial communities from Lake Michigan, USA - Su13.BD.MM110.DCMD (SPAdes) (version 2) | ecosystem: Environmental > Aquatic > Freshwater > Lake | place: Lake Michigan... | reverse complement strand
TTTTTATGCTAATTTTTTCCGTTTTTATGCTAATTTTTTCCGTTTTTATGCTAATTTTTTCCGTTTTTATGCTAATTTTTTCCGTTTTTATGCTAATTTTTTCCGTTTTTATGCTAATTTTTACGTTTTACAAATTGAGAAAAGTATATAAGGATATACAAAATATAAAAAACGGAAAAAATGTACATTTTTTACATGGGGGGGAATAAAATAAAAATTATAAATTAACGAATTATTTTTTGCGGGGTTTATTGATTTTATACGTGTAAAAACGCAGGTTTAATTATTAGCCGAACTAATTACTGATGCCGAATAAATAAAGCGCTAATGAACGTGTTTTCTATGTTTCTTCTTCAATTGTTTCCTGGGTAAATGCAGTGTGATCTGGATTGCGGGAAAATCACATTCATACCCGTATCCAGATGTCACACAGCGGTCGGGATATGTGTCAATGCACAAGTCGTCGCTCATCCTCAACTCTGCAAAATTTGGCCCGTCGAAATTAGGATTTGACATAATTTCGTTCCACAATGCACCGGCTGTTCCGATATATTCGGTCTGCTGGAACCTGATGTTTGTCGAAATAAATTTAGGCGTCAAAAGGTTGACAGGGACGTTCAACGTGCGCATCTGTTCGCCAATCGATCGACAAACTCCATACTCGCCGTCAAAAAAAGTCACTGGTGTTTCGATGTCGACCATCAGGTATGATTCCTGATACGGTGCAGGAATTATCGGCCGGTTAATTGCATCCAATTTACTGGGGAACACCTCGCCGATACCTGGAACAACCCATTCGCCAAATATTGTCTCGTACACCACGTCAGTAGTATCCATTATTGAGCAGAGCGCGCGTATGTAATGAAATAACAGATAGCGGTATATTTGTTTAATATGCGCCAGTAATATAAATGATATACCAGAGAACTTCAATATATGTATAAATTCAATTTTTTAGCGCGAAAATTATAAAGGAGATAACCCGAATAAATTGTATTCATATTATTAAAATACTCCGCTAATTCACAAGTCATAATTCACATTACCTTTTTGGATATCTGAATAACTTTCTCTTTGAATTGCCACACGAGGATTTATAGCGTACCATTTATCAACGGATTGTAATTTTTTCCATGATTGATCACTACAATATTCGAGGGGTTTCCATATTTTGTCGCGCAGATAATTATCGTGTGCTTTGTAATATACTGACAATAGTTTATCAATATATTTGTATCGAATGATATATCCAGATGCTGTTTGTGAATTAGTTGTACGAATAATATCTTTTATTTCACTCGATTCTACGGCAATTGAATTATGTCCGATCATTAATACATCCCACTCAATTGTACAATTCATCATTTGTACAACAGCATCGATATATCGACGAGTATCGATTATTTTCAGATCATCTTCTGCGATAAATATATAACTATCTGGTTTATCTGAGAAATATTTTTTTGCATATTCAAGAACTCTAATATGACTCATCATACATCCATATTCTGGATTTTCTGGAATATATGAACAACTCAATCTATGTATTTTTTTAAGATCATTGCCTGAAAATTGCGACAAAAATTGTTCTTTTCTATCTGTCCGATGGTCGCAATTTATAAAAACCAGCCCATCTACTATATTCAATAGATCCGACTCGTTCGATTGATTTGAATAATATTCTATGTCTCGATCGAATAATAACAATAACGCGAATAAAATAATGATCCATATGAGATATTTCATCTATATAAATAGATGGGATGATTATTATTAGTTTCAATCTACTTTTAGCGGTTGTATAAAAATGAATTTTATACAACATTTTACAGGTATTATATTCTTTTGCAAATACAAACATTGCCTACATAGGAACCGTGATATAAAAAAGATTCAATACGCATCAATATACTTTTAGTAGTTTATTCCAAATGATTCTCATTTTTTCCAATAACAGGTGCAGGTTTATAAAAGTAATCTGCAAAAAGTGGTGGGTATTTTACTGAGTTGGTTCAAATTATTCCAAAATCGTATCAACTTTCCGGAGAGTTAGTGCGCGTGGTCGCTTATATATGTTCGATATATTTATTATTTTATCGGCATCGCTGCATGTAAGCCCTTTATTATGGTTGGTATTGACAAAATTATCAAGGAATATATGTACATCATCGAGATTTGCCAGCTTTCGATATTGCAATGAGTGTCAATATGGTATTTTATCTTCCATTGTATCGTCACATCCAATAACTATATCACCCCATTCATGATTTCTACATTCATCCTTGAATTTATCGACTGGTACCTTGTTGAAACGACGAGACGTGCTAGGTACTATTCAAGTTCCGGTATTTTCGATAATTCTACCGAGATTATCCATGGAATTTTCACAAAACCATAGTGGCCTATCCGCGTGTTTATAAAAAATATCGTAGCTAAAATAATTAAAATAATTAAAGAATCTGTTGTAAATGATAATAATTTTAAACCCCATAAAATTACATATTTGAAGAATGACGGAAAAGATATTAAATGCAAAATAATAAAACTAGAATTATCTTCTTGGCATAAAATAATAGTTAATAATTGGCTTAATAGCTATACATCCATACATCAATGCATAATACCGCTTTGCAGTTTATAAGGAAAAAATAAGAAACATCACCGATAAAAGAAGTAAAAAAGTTAATAAATTACTTAGTGCGAGTATTAATTTTTATGAAATAAGATCGGCATTAAAAAAACAAAAAGAAGAAATAGTCGAAAAATCGCAATTAAGCAATAATCAAAACAATACACAAATTAAAATACATGATATTGGTTATGCGATTAAACTTGCGTGTCACTAATTATAAAAACGGTAATATTAAACATTTTAGAATAAGATATTGGAACAAAGATAAACAGATAAAAATTATGGATTTAGAAAAAAATGATTTTTCAGACAATACGATAAGGAAAAAGATCTTGGGGAAAGTTGAAGGTTCTTATAATGGAGAAAGATTTAACTTTAATACAATCGACAAAGATTGTAGATTAGGCTATAATTCTTTAACCGACGAATATTTACTTTATGTTCCTGTTAGTGCTAAATGTAAAAAAACACAATCGTCTGGTTTAATAAGCCTTGATCCTGGTATAAGAACATTTATTACCGGAATTACAAACAATAAAATCGTAAAAATAGGAAAAGACACAAGGGCTATTATTTGCGACAAGCTGAAAAAAATAGATTCAATTAAAAATAATACTACAATAAATAAAAAAAGAAAAGATATTATGAAATAAAACATAATAAAAAAATATGGAATTTAGCGGTTGATAACTACTTTTTTATCTTTGTATGTCCGTAAAAATGTGCAACATTTTATTCAGATGTGTCGCCGACAATATAAATATGACAGTACACTTCGACGATTTATTTTATGTATTCTAAATATATGGAAAATATTTTAACAATATACTTACCGGAAATTATCACTATTATAACCATATTATTTATAGGCTATACGACAAAACAACAAATATGTTATATCTTATCTATATTATTTATACTATTTATTTTATATTTTAACAGAGATTTTAAGGGCAGTTTTGATAAATCAGACAAAACTATTATTATTCCCGCTGATGGAAAAATCACACAAATTATTAGAGGAAAGTACTATACAATGGTCCATATATATTTGGATATTACAAATATACATAAACAATATGTACCTTACGACGGAAAAATAATTCATGTTTCGCAAAAAAAAGGATTTTATAAACAAGCATATAGTCCAGAAGCAAGAAGAATGAATAGTAAAATAACAACTATATTTGATACAAAAATAGGAAAGATAGCTGTTGAACAAATAAGTGGATTTCTCGTAAGAAAAATAATAGCATATGGTGAACCTGGCGATATTGTGAAAAAAGGAGATAAATTAGGATTCATAAAATTTGGTAGCTTGGTTACAATTACATTTCCTAATAGCGTAAAAATAATTAAAAATATAGGCGATCGTGTAACAATCGGATCGGTATTAGGTGTTATTCGAGCGCCAATTTAGCTATATATTTACTTTTCCATATATATTATTTATGTATCGCTCGGTATAAACTTTTTACAAAAATAATATAAATTTTTCTGATCGTTTATACAATCAATAGTGCGTAAAATTGAAAGTTTAACTGGTTAACTGGTTAAGTGATATATATGTAAGTAGTAACTAAAAATGTACAGATCATCACTGCAGGGACGCATAATTCACAATGTTCTTGCGCGCACAATAGGGCGCCACGGACTTTGCGCTCCAAAAAAGGTATGGGAAAAAGGGTTGTCGATACCACATATGAATCATCTTTTCGGTGCACGATATAATGAAAAGACTATGAGTGTAGAATTCAGGACAGACCCCCTCAAAATACCACACATGATTCTGGCGGAGGAATTTCTCGAAGGTGGAGTAAATCTAACAATTCCGCTTGTTGCCACAGCAGATGGACAGCTAGAATTAGACACGCGGAAAGGAAATCTTCCTACACGATGGCCGTTAATGCTACATGATTTAGTTTTTAGTAATAAAGAAGGATATTCTCGGGATGCAACTGTTGTATCTTATACCAACCCATCATTCAACGCGAAATGTATGGATACTGGAATGGCTCTGAATATTAAACATGACGGACTAGGATTTGAATCTCGAGACAAAATTGACGAGATGAACAAGGGATCATATGTACATATTACTAATAAACTTTATGACCCTAACCAACGCATCGATTTGCGCGAGTTTGTCGCATTTTATAAACATGGTCTTGGTAGTTGCTATCTGCATATCGACAAAGGACCACCAGTTACAGACGAAGTTCTACAGCAGACAGACCCCGCCGAACTTAAGAAGAGATCAAGATACGGTGCTGGGGAACGTAGCGAATCATATTGGTGGACTGGCGATCAAACATCGTCGATGTCTACAAAAATGTTCACTGACAAATGTGTATCAGTAAGTAATGATTTCCAAAAATATTATTGCGATATCGCATGTTCGCAGGGATCTCTAGGATTCCCCATATCATCCCACTATCTGGCTATGCATATTCTTTTCGGAAAAAACAGCGATTTTACAAGTAAATTTGATGCACATAATGATTATTATGTGAGAGATGGGTGGCAGTTCGAGGAACTCGTCGTGCTACATGAAAACATAAAAAAATATGGCGGATCTTCGACGTTGAGAAGTAACTTGGAATATCAATATGCTAACTCCACAATACCTAGTAAAATATTGGATATGTCAGACGCAATCCTTAAACGCAGAAACCCAGTAAATAATATTATGACTACTTCATGATTAACATTGTGACGACTATTATTATTACCAGTATTACCCAAATTTGTCTATTATAAGATGCATCATATGTATTTTTATTACTACTATACCGAATGTTTTCGTGGTGTATATTTTTTTTATTTCTTATCATATCATTCTTGTCGTATACCCATACACTCAGTTTGTCGGCAAATCTTATATTCCTGTTATTTGCAGGCATATACTACATCTACAGAAAAAATTGACACATTAAACAGTATATAGATACTATTGTTTATACTAACCTACTGTATCTACATGAACAATCAAATATATTACGAAAACATATCTATGGGTGATTCTGGAAAGTGTCGACATGAGAGTGTATCTTTTGACGATTATGAAAAGCGATTGTCGCTATATTTGGAGCAGACTGACACACAACTCCTGTTATTTGAAGACGAACTGCGGGAACATCTTATTTTTTACGGAAATAATAAATGCAACAATCCACGGGAAAAAACAGAATGTGACCGCGTCGCATCATCTAAAAAAACATTTTGGAACCGTGTGCACGAGTTTTATTTTCAAGACAATATGCTTACTTCAAATCAGGATGCTTATAGTGGGGACGTATTTACATTCATCGACGGTTTATCAACTGGATCTACAAATAATAAAAAACTATATCTTAATTATCTCCGTATATCCCATCGAAAAATGGAGTTATTTTGCGACGCGTATGAACTCGATCGAGGGTACAGCCCTATTAAACTTGCCAGAGAGAGATCATCGCTGAGATGCAAACTATCCGAATTTGAAGAGTTATGCTATCGAGAAAATATTAAATAAATAAATTATGTTTTATACAGATTGTACAGTATTTTCCAACATTGCGCGGAGTTCATATGCATGTTGCGACAATTTAACACATGGCGACTGTGCGCTATTTTCTCTATTTGCAATAATTAATTCGACGAAATACAGTTCTTGTTTTATCACACTACTGATAACGCAACGCATATCTTTACCGGCGTCACTATTATTAGCAATAGAATCTTCAATCCTAATACGTTCATCTGTCAGAACTTTTCGCATACGATAACAATCCGTCACGGCATTTGACTGATGATGATGTCCAAGTTTGCATGCAGTCGGGTTAATGCCGAGATCGCCGAGTTTCGCAACAATAAGCACAGATACACTCCTCAAATAACAGGAACTCGCGACATTAATGGCACATGGCCCGCTAAAAAGTACAGCATCGGCAATATCACATCGATCGAGAATCTCTGTTGCGCGTGGTACTTTGTACATAATGGTATATAGGGCATGCAGACACGCACGCGCACAAATCGGATCGGCATCGTCGTTTCTCGCAAATTTCGTGAGACATTCTACTGTTGTTGACAGATCGCTTTCTACGCATGTGATACCTGCATCGATTGCGTCTGGCAATATTTTCGATACAAGTGTCGCAGTAATCGGTATAATGTGTTGACTCGCAGTACTTTTTCCATTATCACTACAAAACTTGCTCAATACCTTCACGACAGTATGGATATATTGAACATCCGAACCAGATGATCCTCGACAATATTCACGCAATATATGTGATACTGCACATTGCACTTGATCTACGAACGGCTCTGAAAGCATGTCAATAATATTTATGCAGGGTCCATGTACAGTAGGTGTACCAATGTGTTCAACTGGCATAAGCAATCTGGGGATTTGAAGAGTTCCCAGGCCAGATTTGTTGATCATGACATAGAACAGTTTTGTTCCTGCATATCGATCACCAGCTTTCCTGTAGTAATGTACAGTACTTCCCATATTCTCTGTGTTCGATGTAATATAAACTATGCTCCTAATACGGGTGTATCTGAAAAACACATCAATATTGAACACTGCAATTGGCTTGTTATTCACTGTGTCGTTTCCCGTTTTTATCGAACATATCCCGATTGTGTTAATAAATCCCTCGATTTTGTGGACAACCTCACAGAAACCGTGTACACGTGTTTCATATGTTGTTGTATTGTCATGCGAATAGAAACCATCTGGCGGGTTCGGATGCTGAATCTCTAAATTTGACACAACAGGGCTCGTAACGCTGATACATGCGAGTATATTGTTCATGTTTTGCAAACTCGAGTCCAATTGAATCGTGTGTTATTACGGTATTTTTCTATGGAGTATTACAGATTATCTAAAATATCAATTTTTTCATAAAAAAAAGCTATACTGCCATTACCACATAATTTATCATTATCAATCATCGAATGAAACAGAGATGATCCCAGCCGAAATGATACTCAATTTGCGTACATACTAGTTTGTCTAACTGGTCGCAACAATACGGGTATGTAAATGCAAGTTGTAAATAATAATTTTTTTAAGTTTTATATGGTCGTCAAATGCGTTGACAGATTGATTGAATTCCCTACCGACTATTATTAGCCGAAGATTTGTACAGTTGGTGAGGGCTTCTATAGGCTGATTGAAATAATTGCCAAACGTGATTCGCTGAAGATTTGCACAGTTAGCGAGGGATCTGACCGATTTATCAAAGAATGCGCCGAAAATAATATGTTCAATATTTACACAGTTGGCAAGCGCATCAATACACGAGTCAAAATTATGACCAATAACGAGTCGTTTGAGATTCACACAGTTGGCAAGGGCTTCGACGGGTCGATTGAATTTTTCACCGAATCTTATTCTCTGGAGGTTTACACAGTTAGCAAAGGCTTCAATGGAATGATTGAACCTAATGCCAAATTTTACAGACTCGAGGTTTGTACAGTTGGAAAGAGCATCAATAGATTTATTGAAACGGTTGCCAAACTTAATTTGCTGAAGGTTTATACAGTTAGCAAGGCCCTTAACCGATTTATTAAAGAATATACCAAAAGTAATACGTTTAATATTCACACAGTTGGCGAGTGCATCTACACACGAATCAAAATCACGGCCAAATGTGATTTGTTCAAGATTTACACAGCATGTAAGGGCTTCAATAGATTGGTTAAATTCCCGACCAAATGTAATTCGTTGAAGGTTTGTACAGTTGGCGAGGGCTTTGATGGGGTGACCGAAGTTGTAACCAAAATTAATTTTTTTAAGATTTGTACAGTTGGCGAGGGCTTTGATGGATTGATTGAATTTGTAACCAAAATTAATTTTTTTAAGATTTGCACAGTTAGCGAGTGCTTCTATGAGTTGATTGAATTTGTACCCAAACATCACATTTCTCAAGTTTTTACATCTAAACAGACATTCAATAGGATGGTCAAAATTATGCCCAAATACAAGACGCGTCAAGTCCGCACATCCAGACAGACATTCAATAGACTGGTCAAAATTGTATCCGAATACAAGACTCCGTAATTCTGTACATTTAGATAGGGCTTCAATCGGCTGGTTAAATCTATGCCCGAATTTTATGGATGTGATATTCGTACAGCTACAAAGACTCGCGATGCATCGGTTGAAATGCAGGCCAAATGTAATTTTTCGAAGATTTGTACATTTGGCAAGGGCTTCGATAGGTTGATTGAAGTTGCGGCCAAATGTAATTTCTTGGAGGCTTGTACATTTGGTGAGGGCTTCAACAGATTGATTGAAACTGCGACCAAATGTAATTTCTTGAAGGCTTGTACATTTGGCGAGGGCTTCAATGGGTTGATCAAACAACTCGCCGAAAGTTATTTGTCGAAGGTCTGTACATTTGGCGAGGGCTTCAATGGGTTGATCAAACAACTCGCCGAAAGTTATTTGTCGAAGGTCTGTACATTTGGCGAGGGCTTCGATGGGTTGATCAAACAAGTCACCAAAAGTTATTTGTTGAAGATTTGTACATTTGGCGAGGGCTTCGATGGGTTGATCAAACAATTCGCCAAAAGTAATTTGTTGGAGGTTTGTACATTTGGCGAGGGCTTCGATGGGTTGATCAAACAAGTCACCAAAAGTAATTTGTTGGAGGTTTGTACAGTTGGCGAGGGCTTCGATGGGTTGATCAAACAATTCGCCAAAAGTAATTTGTTGGAGGTTTGTACATTTGGCGAGGGCTTCGATGGGTTGATCGAAATGCCAGCCAAAAGTAATATGTTGAAGGGTTGTATAGTTGGCGCGGGCTTCGACGGGTTGATTGAATACGTCGCCAAAAGTAATTTGTCGAAGGTTTGTACATTTGGCAAGGGCTTCGATAGGTTGATCGAACCAATAGCCAAAAGTAATTTGCCGAAGGTTTGTACATTTGACAAGGACTTCGATAGGTTGGTTGAAAAGTTCTCCAAAAGTAATCTGTTGCAGATTCGTACAGTCGGTGAGGGATTCAAGGGAACAATCGAAATATTGTGTGATAGAGGGATCCATTAATATGTATTCACTGATATACATTCAATCGTATCAAAGACATCAACATATCAATTTTTTAACAAGTACATATATTTATACAAAATTTGATTATTAAATGCAATTAAGCGGATCAGTTTATATTGAAATAATATGTATATATTCACTATAGTTTGTATAAGTGTCGCAATACTGTGCATTTTTACTTACACGCAATGTAGACATATTAAATATAAAACATATGTAGCATCACCAAGCGGGTATATAAATTGTACACAACTTTATAAATATCGGCACGGCGAGAGAACTATTGTATTCTATAAAAAAGGTAACATATATGTATCATATGATGTAGATTCGCACAATATGGCGCAACGCAACATATTTAATACCATGATATACAGTCTCCGAAAATATAACAACAACGATATCAGAATAAAAATAGGTGACGAATATTATGTCAGTATCAACAAATGTTACATGGATAACACCATTGAACAATTAAACAAGGATATGATTAATGTTGCGACTGTTCATTTTTACTCCGACAAAATCGAGATACATGAATATTGCGCACAGTATAGCAAAATTATAAGCACATACAAAAAGTTTTATCATATTTTGAAGGATATCGCGGACTGCCAAATAATTGAAAAATAAACACACTATACAATATGTTATATATATTGTATATATATGCCAGATTCTAAAGAGGAATACATATACACTTTTAAAAATATGGAGAACGACGAGATAAAAGTATTTCTTCCCAAGTTTGAAATAGATATGGAAACAATGAAACAGATAAAACATATGTCTGAACATTCTATTTTGCGAAATATTAGAATTATGCCGGACTGTCACCGAGGTCATGGCTGTTGTGTTGGGTTGACTGCTTTTATCGATAATAAAATTTTTCCGCGATATGTCGGCGTAGATATCGGATGTGGTATAAGCATGTATCCGTTGAATATCAAATTTAAGAGAAAAAAAATACCAAAGGTAGAAGAGCTAATAAGGGCTAAAATTCCGATGGGTATAGAAAAGAACGAGTGTAACCAGGTCACAGAGGATGACTGGGAATGGTTAACATACGCAAACACGAGAGATTTAAATAATTTAAAAAACAGGATATCTGACAAGTATCCCGATTATAAATTCCCTGAAACACTAGACTTCAATTATATTAAACAAATATTGTTGAAAATAGGATGTAAATTTGAGACTGATATTAAAAGTATCGGATCGCTCGGCGGGGGTAATCATTACGTTGAAATCAATACTGCAGACAGTGATAACGAGGATAATATTGAGAATTATATCACTGTTCATTCGGGATCGCGACATATCGGACTACAAATATGTACGTATCATCAAGGAATCATTGATAAAAATTCTACATTCGACTGGGCTAAATTCAATGACGAATTAGTGAAGCTATACAGAAAAACCAAAGGAAATAAAGTACGAAAACAGATAAAAGATGAATTATTTGAAAAAATGAAATCAGAATTGAGGCCAAAGTATTTAGAAGGTCATGAAATGATTGATTACCTGATTGACATGATAGTAGGGCAAAATCTGGCAAGCCTAAACAGGGCGGTAATGATCCGCAATGTTGTCAGCAATCTATCACTCGATCCATTTAATAGGGATGTCATAATAGAGACTAGACATAATTATATAGATTTCGACAGATTTATTATGAGAAAAGGAGCGATCTCTGCCGAAAAAGACGAACCATGCATCATCAGTCTCAATATGAAGGAAGGTGTTCTGTTATGTAGGGGTAAAGGCGATCCTGACTGGAATTATTCATCTGCTCATGGTTGTGGAAGAATTCTGTCTAGGACGAGTGCAGGAAGATTAAATATGAAGGTTTTTACAAAAGAGATGGAAAATGTGTACAGTACATGTGTCAGAAAAGAAACACTTGACGAATCTCCTATGGCGTATAGAGATGTCGAATTAATAAAGAAATGTATTACTGGAAATGTTGTAGTATTGAAACAACTTAAACCACTAATTAATTGCAAGGGATTCTAGCTAGTTTTTGCACGATTTTATATTATGTGCTCATAATTCTCAATAATTTTACTTGTACTGTATATACAATATATTATTAAAAATATATGGTATCATTCATTTGCTTATAAATGTGCAAAATCATTTAGAATTCTTTTCAGTCTGACATTTTTGTGTGGCAATTTTCATAAATTTACCTATATTTGCACATTTAACGCTATTATTAATTCTACTGATAGTTCCACCGATACCGGGATTATCCACACAACATTCTAGCGCGACTCTCCACAACCTGTTAACTACTTCACATCCAGTAACTGCGGTTTCTTTTACTGTATCTCTATCTTTTACTATCTCTTTCTCTTTTATTTTTTTAATCAATTCTCTCGTTCGTAATTCTTGTTTGATTCTATCTCTCTCCTCCGTTTCTCTTGACATATATATAAACTCTGTATTTTTTGTTTGTAAAAATTAATCACAGTCTATTCATACGCAATATAGTAGTTTATATCCAACATCATATTATTTGAAAAAGATATATAATAAAATGTGACAAATGTGTAAAATATAATTATTTAAAATATTCCTTATATTTTTCATCTTTAACGAACTTTTCCCAACATTCTCTTATTTTTTTATCGCTCATTATATTGGTTTTTTCTTGTAATTATTCGATTGATTATTTATCCACCTAAATATTTTTCATCCCTATTTTTACTGGTTCTATTTGGACATTTGAAATATTTATCAATAAATTTCTTTACCTTTTCTAAATTATCATACTATACCTCATGATTAGACATAAAATATCCTTTATATTTTTCATTAAAAAGGTTGGTAAATGAATCCAAATTTTTATAGATAAAATTGTAATATTTGCATGTGCGAGTTAAAATAGGATTAATAAAAAGAACATATACTTAATTAGGATATTAAGGACATTTAGAATGGTAATATTTTATACTGGTATCGCGAAATATATAAACACTCTCAAGATAAAATAAAAAAATAATAATAATTAATATGTATCTCTATTCACCGTCGCAGTCACTTCGCCAAAGATTTGGTTCAAACCCATCCATATCTTTCCAATAAAATTTGTAACACGGTATATTAATTTGAATAGTTCCACCGTCCTTGCTAAATTCCAATTGATAAGTCTTTTTTGGTCCGCCGCAAACATAGTCAAAACAGTCGTCAACATTACACCAAGTTTTTCGACATCCTCCGGGCATTAAAATTTCAGACAATCATTTGGTGTTTCGTCAGTTTCGTCAATTGTATGCAAATTAAAACCAATAATTTTTTCAAACACGCTTGGATCAATTGCAAATGAACCAGAACTCCTATGATAGCCACAATGTTGCCGATTACCATCATCAATAATTGCGAATTGAACAATTTTTTCATTACTAAAAACAAATTAAACACCTGCAATTGTGTTATTTTTGTAATGAATTATTTTAATGTGCAGAATTTTACCATACTCTTCATAGCTGTCACACCCGTTACACACCCACACGTTAGCGTAAGGAGTAAAAGGAATCCGTGGTCCACCACTATTACCATAACAAATACTGTCAGGATTCATTCGAGACATTTTATCGCGTTGTATTATTAGTAAGACCATTTTACTGGGAGATATCAATTTTTATCGGTCTATCTGATGTATAGGGGGGGGGGTGTTTTATGATTGACATCTGTTCTTTTTACGACTTTAAAAAGAACGTACAACAGTTGATTAATTCATGGCCTTCCTATTAAATTATTGGAATGTTTTGTTTAGATATATATATTTACTTT
>Ga0209443_1001713_pt1 | contig 13517 bp, 9 predicted proteins | sample LauGreBMM110DCMD_2_FD_187571 | JGI IMG/M metagenome (GOLD analysis project Ga0209443, IMG submission 187571) | Freshwater lake microbial communities from Lake Michigan, USA - Su13.BD.MM110.DCMD (SPAdes) (version 2) | ecosystem: Environmental > Aquatic > Freshwater > Lake | place: Lake Michigan... | reverse complement strand
ATAATAGCGCAGTTTCCTCTCCACAGATATAAGCACCTTGGGCAGAAATAACTTTAAAATCAAAATCAAATCCTGAACCTAAAATATTGGTTCCAATAAAACCTTTTTCGCGAATTTCTTGGATGGAATTATTGGCAATGGTAATAGATTCTGGGTATTCGGCACGAATGTATAAAACACCCCAATTTGCCCCCATTGCAAAACCGCCAATGATCATACCTAATAAAACCGAATGAATTTGACGCTCCAATAAATACCTATCGCTGTAGGCTCCAGGATCTCCTTCATCGGCATTGCAAACTATAAATTTGGTGTTTCCAGGGCTAGCTTTAGCAGATGCTAATTTAAAAGAAATGGGAAAACCTGCCCCACCCCTACCCCGTAATCCAGACGTTTTCAGTTCGTCTAAAATTCGGTTTGAACCTAGATTTAATGCAGTCTCTAATGTTTTGTAATAAACATCAATTCCAACAAATGGATTGGTTAAAATTTGTTTTCCTTTTGATCCAACAAAATAAGATTCTTGAACAGGATAAGAACCATTCTTAACCTCTTGGATATTGTTAATTGCTGCGCCAGAATAATTATGACCATTTGTGTGAAAGGCTCCATTTTCGTGGCACCGGCCTAAGCAACACATTTCACCAATTTCATTGGCATTATAATGTTGTAATAAATTTTCTTTTAATTGAGTTTGAGTGCCAGCAGTTAAGCATGAACTACCATTGCAAACATATATTTTCTTACCTTTATTTTCTGGTCGCAAAAAATCGTAGAAGCTCGTAGTGCCATATAAATTGGCCTTCCCCATTAAAAATTCATCGGCAAGTTGATCCAAATCCTTTCTGTTGGGTGTACCCGTTTCTCTTGCTAAAACTCCTAACTCTTCGAACAGGTTTTTTTCTAGTCCTTTCCTACCAGAAAGCTCACTTAAGTTATTCGACATATACGCAGACTTGTTTTAAATTCGTTATACCAAATGATAGCTAACCATTGCAATTTATAAAAAAATAAGTATTGAACCATAAATTATTACCGGTATTTTAATTGATTTATAATAGGTTTGCCCCAAGCCACTTTATGCGAATAAATAAGAACATCATAAAACCATTACTTTTAAATTTGCTCTTGCTCATTGGTTCAAACCTATTTGCCCAAAATTATTTTGATGAACCCAAACTATTAAACCCTAAAAAAAATGGTGCGGCTATTAAGGCTAAATTTAAAGAAGAGTTTGTTTACGAGTACAAAGTAACACCAGGCAAACATGCTGTATTCCTAAGAAATGGCTTGCGCAGTTCCGATTTTATTGCCCCACAATTGTGGTTAAATATTAGAGACACCGTTTACCCTTACCAGGTAGATATTGTTTATTCAAGGTACCCAGTGTATGATAGCGTGTATAAAGAAATCTACCCATTGTTGTGCAACAGGTTGATTCACCTTTTTCAATTAGATGCTTCTTTAAATGATGCTGATTTTACTTGGAGAACCATTTTACAAACCCATATCGACAATGATGAACAGGTAAATAAATTGTTTCATGGAATTGTTATTTGGTACAGAACTCCTGCTGAGGAGGCCAAATTAAACAAGCAACAAGATAGCTTACCTGTCGCCAACGCTTCGGTTCAAACCGAAAAAAACGCGCAAGGTGGCATCAAAGAAATGGAGAGCACTATTGCCAATATTAAACAAGACAATATCTTAAGCGACTCCATCAAATTGGCCATTGAAAATAAGCCTTTGGATGTTCAAAAAACAATGATTCAAAAGCATTTGCAAATACAAATATTAAAGCCATCCACCATCAAATTAGCAGATAGAACGCCATTTGAGATTCAACAATACAAGCGACAAATAAACGAGTTTTTAAAGCTCAATCCGTTTTACGATAGTGTGGTTTGGAAGGTAATGGAAAGGCACCCTGAATGGGTAGATGCATTGGTGGTAAACGATTGGACAGGCAGTATGTATGGCTATGGCGCGCAAGTTGTGCATTGGCATATTAACAATTACAGGTCGTCAGGAATTAGGTTTTTAACCCTCTTTAATGATGGCGATAACAAAACCAATGCGAGCAAAATTATAGGAGAAACTGGCGGAATATATTCTGTTGAGGCATCTGATATACCAACCATTATGAACCTATTTAATTTGGTTCGCATCAATGGCAGCGGTGGCGATAGACCAGAAAACGACATTGAGGCAATTCTTGAATCGATTAAGAGATTTCCAAACCACCAAGAGGTTATTTTAATTGCCGACAACCTTGCTTGTATCAGAGACATTGAATTGGCTTCAAAAATTAATAAACCAGTGAGAGTTATAGTATGCGGATACATCAAAGAAGTAGGCGTAAACCCGCATCTGGCGTATTTAGCCAAGATAACCAATGGTGGATTATACACCTTGAACCAAGATTTAGAAAATATAAAATTAGAAACTTTTGGGGTAGGTGAAATCAAAGATTTTAAAGACAGGCGATTTGGAATAAGCTCACTTCCCTGCAAACCAAAACCTATTTATGAGTTAAATTATGCCAAAGAATCTTTTAAAACTTACACCAATTATGATTCTGCTTTGGCAAATAAAGACCAGGTTCGACAATTGGATTTAAAAGAACAATCAATTGTTAAATTCCCAACGGGCATCAATAAAATGAAGCAATTGATTGCACTGAACTTAAGCAAAAATGAGTTGATTCAATTGCCCAATAGCATCAAAAAATTGGAGAATTTAAAAGACCTCAACCTTTCAAACAACCAATTAAACGAGCTGCCAAAAGGATTTGTAAATTTAAAATATTTAGAAAATTTGAATGTAAGTAACAACCAACTCAGTACCGTTTCTTTTTATTTTATAAGTGGCTATTACTTAAAAAAGATAGACCTATCGCACAATCAAATTGGTTCATTAGACGGTTTGAACCAATTAAAGAATTTACAATATGCCAATTTTAGCTTTAACAATATTACCGAGCTACCCGCAGAAGTGCATCAATTAAAGCGGTTAATAAGTTTAGACTTAAGTAACAATAAACTGCTGTATTTACCCAGAACATTTGCTGGTTTAACTAAATTAGAAGAGCTCAATTTAGAAAACAACAATATCGGATCATTGCCGCCCTATTTGTATCGTTTAAGGAAATTAAGGACATTGAATTTGGTGGGTAATCCTATTGGAGAAAAAGAAAAAGAGCGAATTAGAAAAGACCTCCCAAATGTTGAAATAACATTTTAAAGGTTAAATTAATTTACTTAGTATCCAATATTACAGGCGTATTTCCTTTGCCCATTATAATTACCTTTGTATTGTTCGATTTAGCCAATTCAAGATTTGCCTTAATGGTTTCGTATTGCAATTGCTTATCGGTTAAGCCACTGCTTATGATGCGTTGGTAATCTGCAATACCTTGCGCTTCTACCCTCTTACGCTCTGCTTCCTGACGTTCTTTTTGCAAAACAAACTGCATTTTTTGGGCATCTTGTTCGGCATTAATTTTTGATTCAATACTTGCCTTCACAGAAGTGGGCAAGGTAATATTGCGAATAAGCATTTGTTCTAAAATTATTCCGCGCTCTTTGAAGCTCTTTTCTATTGTTTTAGAGATCCTGCTTTGAAATTCATCGCGCTTACTAGAATAAAGTGCTACAGCCTCATAATAAACTGCATTGTCTCTAATTGCAGTGCGCGTGATTGGTCGGATAATTTTGGTATTGTAATCTATACCCGTTTCATTCAATATTTTTGGCGCATCAGTAGGCAATACCTTAAACAATACCGTTAAATCTATGGCAACCTCCAAACCATCTGCCGTTAATATTCTAATAGCATCATCACCTGAAACATCTCCTTCATCATGTATGCCACTCATGGTATAATTTTGTGTTTTGATGTCCATTACCTTTACATCTACCAATGGGTTAACCACATGCAAGCCACTTGGCAAAACATCGTCTTGCACCTTTCCAAAAAGCACTTTTACACCCACAAAACCAGCATCAATTTGCTTGAAACAGGAGGTTAATAATCCAATTCCAACCAATACAACTGCGGCCAACCTAATGCCAGTTGCAAACTTCTTTCCAGCAGCGCTGTTCGCGGCAATGGTGCCTGCAACAAATAGTAAAATTCCAAGGATGATGATGAACATAGTTTTTTAGTGAAAAGTTAAAAGTGATAAACTAAAAGTGAAAAGTTAAAAGTGAAAAGTTAAAAGTGAAAAATGAAACAGTGATTCGAATGTAGGGTAGAATTTGTTTTTTAGAAAGTTTTTTTTATTTTTAAATTATAATTCATCTTATATGGAAATTACCGACATAAATTTAGATGCTCCTGAAATTGAAGTAGAATTAGGAAAAAAGGAGCTGGCTCAAAAGCGCACCTCTAGAGGATTTTCACTAATTGGTATTGGTGCAGTTGGTCTCCTATTAGGTTGTATTACCACCATGGTTTTACCCCATTCAAATATAGCCTATAATGTAATTTTATATGGCCTTACCTCCGCTGGTGCCTCCGTAGTTTTTTATGGCTTGTATTGTGTATTGGAGTAGGTATTTGGTCTTTAGTAATTTGTCTTTAGTCTTTGGTAAAAATCCGTAAAAATACAAAGACAAAATACTAGCGACGAAAGACTGAAGACTGAATACAAAAAAAGCTTCGCAGACCGCGAAGCTTTTTTATTTTGTGATCCCACTGGGACTCGAACCCAGGACCCCTACATTAAAAGTGTAATGCTCTACCAACTGAGCTATAGAATCGTGTTATGGTTTGTAACTGTAACGGGGTGCAAAGATATAATTTCCTGTTTATTGAACAAATCTTTTCTCAAATATTCTATTGTATTGTATTACCTGCTTGAAAACCAATAGAAATAAATATCTCAATTTTCTTTAAACACCAATGTTTCTCCAAATATTTCGGCCATTTCATCAATGGTTATGGCCTCATCTAAACTAAAATCTCCAATTTTTGTGCGGCACAAACTTTCCAAATAAGCACCATTGTTTAATGCCTTTCCAAAATCTCTGGCCAGTGACCTAATATAGGTTCCCTTGCTACAGGCTATTTCAAAGCCTATATAGGGTAAATGAATATGTGTTATGGTAAATTTATCTACCCGCACTTTGCGAGAGGGTAACTCAACAGTTGAACCTGATCTGGCCATTTGATATGCCCTTACCCCATCCTTCTTAATGGCAGAAAATAAAGGTGGTATTTGGTCCAATTCACCTACAAGCGATTGAGCCGCTGCTTCAATCATTTGAGGGTTAATATGATCAATGGAAAACACTTGGTCAATCTCTGTTTCTTTATCCATACTGGGCCTGGTTGCGCCCAAAAAAAACTCACCGGTATAAATTTTAGGCATGCCCATGTATTTCTCAATGTTCTTTGTTTCTTTACCAATACAAACAATGAGAAGTCCAGTTGCCAATGGGTCTAGGGTGCCTGCATGACCAACCTTTACCTTGATTTTAGGTAATAGTTTGTTAGTTTGGTTTCGCTTAATTTTGCGTATAACAAAGCGTTGAATTTTCTTGGTAACGTCGAAGCTAGTCCATTTATAAGGTTTATAAACCCTAAGCACACTGCCCTTTTCCAAATCGAGTAAATCTGTCACAAACGCAAATTATACCATTTGTAGGTTATAACCCATAAAATACAAAACTAAAATTATGGTACCAACCGCAATTCTATACCATCCAAAAACCTTGAAACCATTTTTTGTTAGGTAGCTGATGAAGCCTTTGATGGCAATTAAGGCCACTATAAAAGCAACCACATTTCCTATTAACAACAAAGGCAGATTATCACTTGTAAAACCTACCTCTTTGTGGAACTTTAACATTTTATAAGCAGTTGCTGCAAACATGGTAGGCACTGCCAAAAAGAAGGAAAATTCTGCGGCGGCTTTTCTACTCATTTTTTGGCTCAAACCGCCAATAATGGTTGCTGCAGAGCGCGAAACACCCGGAATCATTGCTATTACTTGAAAAAATCCTATGGTTAAAGCTTTGCGATAGGTTACCTCATCCTCTTCTTTTTGCTTGAACCATTTGTCGACAAAAAGCAGAACTATTCCACCCAATAATAAAGTAATGGCAACCACCACAACATTTTCGAGCAATGAATCAATGAAATCATTCAATAAAAACCCAAGCACAGCGGCGGGTAAAAAGGCTACAGCTAATTTAAAATAGAAGTCAAGGGTTTGGAAAAACCGCTTCCAATACAAAACAATCACAGATAAAATTGCGCCAAACTGAATGGCAACAGTAAACATTTTTACAAAATCATTTGACGCAATGCCCATTATAGAGGAAGCAATGATCATGTGACCTGTTGAGGAAACAGGCAAATACTCAGTAATTCCCTCAACAATTGCGAGAATTATAGCTTGAAAAAAATCCATAAATAATTTTGGTTCGAACCTAATGATTAGTCTTTAGGTCTGCGAATGATGGCAAAAATTTCAATAACAAAGCCCGATAAAACCACAATTGGCGCTAAGGTAACCTTGCGAAAATCGAAAATATCCTCGGTGCCATACATCAACACAAAGCCAATAAAGATTACTACAAGACCAGCAATCATTAAGGTATAATTCTCTTTACCAAATGCAAATTCCTTTTCTGCGTTCTCTACTTTTTTGATTTTTTCTTTACTCATGGCTGCAATATTATATTTATCTGTTAATTATCCAATCATTTTTGCCCACTCCTTTTCAACTTTAATTTGGGCTGACCTTCAATATAAATCTTCTAAACGTGCAAAAAGGTATTTTCGTGTGCTCAAGAAACTGCTGGTAATACTAATGATTAAGCCAACCAACAATAACACTACATCCATATAAAGCAGCATGCTGCTGTGGCTAAACTCTGCCCATTCTGGAATCCAATTGGGTATTAATTGGTTCAAACCGAATAATAAAAAAAAGGTAATGAGCCAGCCATAAAACCCGTTTTTGATAGATTGCAAAATAAAAGGCTTGGTAATAAACCAGTTGGTGGCACCTACCAATTGCATGCTTTTAATTAAAAAACGTTGTGCATATAAATTGAGCTTAACGGTGTTGTGAATGAGCACTACCGCAATCATCCCAAAAACAGTAGCCAAGCCAAATAATACCAAACTTATAATTTGTAAATTCTTTTGTGCCATATCAAAAGCACTTCGCTGGTAATTAACCTCGCTTACTTTGCTCAATCCTTTTAAAAAAGATTCTACTTTAATCAACTCATCGGCTTGATTAAAATTTTCTTTTACCTTTACCTGAAACGAGCCCATTAAGGGATTATAGCCTAAGAAATTAACAAAGTCTTGCCCCAATTCATTGCTAAAATCAGTGGCAGCTTGTTCTTTGGAAATATAAACTAGGTTTTTTAAAAAGGGTTGTTGTTGAATTTGTTGCTGAATTTGTGCCACCTCAACTTCACTGATATTGGGTTGCAAAAACACATTTACCACCATGTTTTCTTTTAAATAGGTTTCCATGTGTTTTCCGCCAATTACCAGAAAACCAAATAGCCCCAACATCAATAAAACCATAGAAATGCTTAGTACCGAAGAGAGGTAACTAAATTTCTTTTTGCGTTTAATAGGTTCACTCACTGAATTTCTTTGCTTTAGATTACAAATTTAAAAATGAAATATACCCTATCAAGATTTATTAAGTCACATCTTTGGAAAAGCCTCAGGATACGTCTAATTTTGAGGACTATATTATAAGGTGGTTAGAGTTTGAAAAATAGTTTATTTTCGACCAATACTATACCATTGAAGAGATTTTACAAGGAATGAGCAAAGAATACAACCACAAAGAAATTGAAGCCAGGTGGCAAAAATATTGGGCTGATCACAAGATTTACCAAGTTAAAGAAGACCTCCAAAAACCGAAGTATTATGTGTTAGACATGTTTCCATACCCAAGTGGGGCAGGTTTACATGTTGGGCATCCATTGGGCTATATTGCAAGTGATATTTACAGTAGGTACAAGCGTTTAAAAGGCTTTAATGTATTGCATCCAATGGGTTATGATGCCTTTGGTTTACCTGCTGAACAATATGCCATACAAACTGGTCAGCACCCTGCCATAACCACCGAACAAAATATAAAAAGGTACAGGGAGCAATTAGATAAAATTGGCTTTAGTTATGATTGGAGTAGAGAAGTAAGAACCTCTGACCCTAATTACTATAAATGGACCCAGTGGATTTTTATCCAATTATTCAATAGTTGGTATAACCCAAATACCAATAAGGCTGAACCAATTCAAACCTTGATAGATTTGTTTGAAAAAGATGGGTTCAAAGGCAGTGATGATAGTATTTTAACGGGAGGAATGGAATTTGATTACCCAGCATTTACCTCGGAGCAATGGAAAAAATTTAATGAGGCCAACCGCCAAAAAATATTACTTGGATTTAGGTTAGCTTATTTAAGCGAAGCATACGTAAATTGGTGTCCTGCCATGGGCACCGTTTTAAGTAACGATGAAGTGAAAGATGGGGTAAGTGAAAGAGGTGGCTACCCTGTTGAAAGAAAATTAATGAACCAATGGAGTTTGAGGATTACGGCATACTCCGAGCGGTTGTTACAGGATTTAGATAACCTTGATTGGACCGAAAGTTTAAAAGAATCTCAAAGAAATTGGATTGGCAAATCGCAAGGGGCCAGTATCTTATTTAGTATCCAAGATCAGCCATTCAATATAGAGGTTTTTACCACCAGACCAGATACCATTTTTGGGGTGAGCTTTTTGGCCATTGCTCCAGAACATGAAATGCTAGAACAGTTGGTTACACCTGAGAGAATTGATGATGTTATGTCCTATGTGGAAGCCTCAAAAAATAGAAGTGAAAGAGACCGTCAATCAGATGTAAAAAAGGTGAGTGGAGAATTTACCGGAGCTTACGCGCTTCATCCTTTTACAGGACAGGAAGTACCTATTTGGGTAGCAGATTATGTGCTTGGGGGTTATGGAACAGGTGCCGTTATGGGCGTGCCAGCGCACGATGCCAGAGACCATAGTTTTGCATTACATTTTAAGCTTCCTATTCTTCAGGTAATTGATGGCGGTACCAACCATAATTATTTAGAAAGTTCGTTCGATGCCAAAGAGGGAAACTGCGTTAATTCAAGTTTCTTAGATGGTTTGGGAGTAAAAAAGGCTATTAAAAAAGCCATTCAAGAAATAGAAAGCAGAGGCATAGGTAAAGGTAAAACTAATTTTAGGTTAAGAGATGCCATTTTTGGCAGGCAAAGGTATTGGGGTGAACCTATTCCTATTTATTATAAAGATGGAATTCCGTACCCAGTGGATGAAAAAGATCTACCCGTTATCCTTCCAGAAATTGACACCTTTTTACCTACAGAAACTGGCGAACCACCTTTAGGCAGGGCTCGCAATTGGAAATACAAAGGAGAGTATGATTATGAACTTTCTACTATGCCAGGTTGGGCTGGTAGCAGTTGGTATTTTTTAAGGTACATGGATCCTTCCAATTCAACCATGATGTTGGGTAAGGATAAGGCCAATTATTGGCAACAAGTAGATTTATATTTAGGAGGCAGTGAACACGCAACAGGACATTTGTTGTATGTAAGGTTTTGGACAAAGTTTTTATTCGACTTGGGTTTAATACCCATGAATGAACCGGCTAAAAAGTTGATCAATCAAGGGATGATACAGGGAAGAAGTAATTTTGTGTTTAGGGTGGATTGCTTCAAAGGCAAAAACAAGGAATTAAGTTTCTTTGCTTCTAAAAACTACCTAGATTCAAATGAAAACATCAAAAATATTCCCATTTTGTTTGAACAATTTAACAAGCAAAATAATAGTCAAATTGGATTAGATTTTACCAAGATCAATGTAGTGAAGCTCAATGTAGATGTAAATTTGGTAGAAAATGATGTGCTCAATTTAGCTAATTTTAAAACATGGCGAACCGATTTTGCTGATGCTATTTTTGCCTTAGAAGACGGAAAATACCATTGCACTTGGGAGGTAGAAAAAATGTCGAAGTCGAAGTGGAATGTGGTTACGCCAGATTTTATCATTGACCAATACGGAGCGGATACCTTACGAATGTACGAAATGTTTTTAGGCCCATTGGAGCAAAGCAAGCCTTGGAACACCCAAGGAATTGAAGGAGTTCAGCGTTTTTTAAGAAAACTGTGGCGCTTATTTTTTGATGCTGAAGGAAACTTAAATATCAGCTCAGAGGAGCCAAATAAACAAGAATTAAAAAGCCTGCATAAAACCATCAAAAAAGTTGCAGATGACATTGAAGGATTCTCATTTAATACCTCTGTGAGTACATTCATGATTTGCGTTAACGAACTCACAGAATTAAAATGTAATAAGCTGGAAGTGCTCAGAGACCTCACCATCATACTTTCACCTTATGCCCCGCATATTGCTGAAGAATTATGGTTACAATTGGGACAAATGGAAAGCATCACCTTTACCAATTATCCGGTTTTTGTTCCCGAATATTTGGTAGAAGATTCTTTTTCTTACCCTATTTCTATCAATGGAAAGCACAGAACCAACATAGAATTTCCTCTAAATATAGACACAAGTGTAATTGAATCTACCGTGCTTGCCGACGAACTTATATTGAAATGGCTAGAAGGTAAAACACCTAAAAAAATAATTGTAGTAAAAGGAAAAATTGTTAATTTGGTAGTGTAGTTTAGTCGTTGGTCTTTTGTCTTTTGTCTTTTGTCATTGGTCTCAAGCGTCACCCTGAGCTTGTCGAATGGGTTGGCCTGTCGAAGGGGGGTAATTAATATAATATGGAAAATAAAATTGATAGTAAATATGTGATTGAAATAATAATAAGGCTTGTCTTATTATTTGCGGTGCTTTTTTATTGCTTCGAAATCATTCTGCCATTCATTATGCCAGCGCTATGGGGAATCATATTGGCTGTTTCATTGAACCCAATACAGGAATTTTTTGAAACTCGATTTAAAATGAAACCTACCCTAGCCGCAATCATTATTACATTGCTCATGCTATCAATTGTATTGGTTCCTTCGATTATATTCTTTGGTTCGGCCATTGATATTATTTTGGACTGGAAAGCGCATTTTGAGTTAGGTAGTTTTGTGATGCCAGAGGTGCCAAAGTTCATTGAAAATCTGCCAGTAATTGGTAAAAAAATTCATGAGTTTTTTAGCCATTTGAATGAAAATTTAGAGGCATTGATCATTAAAAACCAATCAAAAATTATTGAAATATTTAAGTCGATTATTGGCATTGTTGTTGGAACAGGCGCGAGTTTACTACAATTTGTTTTCTGCATTATTTTATCGGGTGTTTTTTTAGCCATTGGTGATAGAGACAAATTTTCTGGAGAAGTATTCAACCGCATTATTGGCCAAGATGGTAGTAACTATATTGAGCTAATTGTGCAAACTATTAGAAGTGTTGTAAAAGGTGTTCTAGGAGTTGCCATCATTCAGGCTATACTGGCAGGGATTGGTTTGTTTTTAGCGGGTATACCTTTTGCACCAATTTGGACGCTCCTCTGCTTGATTTTAGCTATCGTTCAAATTGGTCCGGGACCTATTTTAATTGGCTCAATTATCTACTTATTTAATGTAGAATCTACCTTGTTTGCCTCTTTATGGACAATCTACTTTATTGGGGTTGCCATTTCTGATAATATCTTGAAACCAATTTTACTGGGAAGAGGCGCTCATGTGCCAATGCTCGTAATTTTTTTAGGTGTAATTGGCGGATTTTTACTCTCTGGATTTATTGGTTTATTTACGGGTGCTATTGTTCTTTCTATAGGATACAAGCTATTTCTGTTTTGGTTAAAATCCGATACCCAAGATTTACATACCATATTAGCAGAAGGTAAAGTAGAAGATAAAGTAGAAGATAAAACAGAAAATATTGCGCCAAAGCCAGACTAGTTAAAAAAGATACCTGGCCTCCATTTTTCCAGTATGAATGATAGGCGCTAAGCCAGACTTTCTGCCATCATAGCTCATATTAATTTGTAAATTTTGTCCTATTCTTTGTTGAAAATTGATGCCCCATAATTGGTTATTTCCTGTGCTCAAACCCTGCAACATATCATAAGCCAATGGACTACTTACATTGCCATTAAATTGAACTTGGTACAAACTGAATTTAAAAGAAATAACCCCAATTTTAACAAATGAATACCTCAGTTCAGCACCCATTTCATCTACCTTACTTTTATCTCCACCTAATTCTGGTAAGTTTACAGATTCGGAATAGGTATAATTAATGCCAACCCGCCATTTTTGTTGAAATTGATACGTGAGTTTAGGCTTCAATTCTTGGTAGGTATATTGGTAATTGTTCTGACTAAAATACTCAGAGCTATATGCCTTTTTTCCTTGATTTACTGCTGCTGCCAACGACCAATTTGCACTTAAATTGAATCTTGCCCCAAGGCTATATTCCATTTTATTTCTGCTTTCAAATCCATTGGTCTGAAGGCTTTTGTTTTGTTGTTGGTTCAAACCGAAATCTAAACCATATTTGGGATTATTGCGGTTAAAAAACAAGGTATTCCTAAACAAAGAATTTAAACTAATTAAGCTACTATCTGCCAATTGAAAATTAACAGCATTGGCAAATACATTAGATTGGCTCAATAATACTTTCCTTTCAATACGCATGGCTGCTTGGTCGCTAAAACGATTAAAGAATGCTTTCCAACCGGTAGCCCTCCTATTCGAAAATGTATTGATATTGAGGGTTTGACTAAACTGTGTATTGTTAACTTTTATTAAGCTTGTTGACGGTAAAAATACTTTAATGAAATTGGCAATATTTTTATCTGCAAATGAAGCCAATTGAAATTCATTTAACTGTTGAAATCCATCTTCATTGAAATCTTTCCAAACATACACACCAAGGCCTGGAGCTACTTCCACATATTGAAAGTCTCTTCGGAGTTCATTGCCCGAACCTAATTGCACATAAGTATTGGCTGTAACAAAACGCTTAAAAAATCCGTAATCATACTCTATCCTACTCAATAAAGTTTGCTCTGGTTTTAAATTATTAACAGCAGAATCTAATAACCTAAAATCTCTGTAAGAAACATCTACATTCAATTTATTGAAATTCTTTTGTAACAAGCCAATACCAGCTTTGGCCTCTTTGGCTAAAGTATAGTCATAAAATACAGCAGCATTTGCTAATTGATCTAAACGAATATTAACCTCTGTAAAATAAGAGAACCTTGTACTATCATTACTTCGCAAAAACAAACCCATTTGTTGGTATCTAAAACTACCTGTTAACAAGCTATCTCCTTTATTGCGAAAGGCACTATTCTCTGCCAATATTTTAGCGCCAACATTCACCTTTTTTGCAATCCTGGTATAAACTAAATTTAAATTCTTTACTTCATTTCCATAAGCCAATAAAGAAGTAGATTCCTTTTGTTTGCCACTTAAAAATTCAAAAGTACCCAATACTTTATTTTTTGTATTGTAAAGGTTTACCCCAAAC
>Ga0209443_1001712_pt1 | contig 13517 bp, 13 predicted proteins | sample LauGreBMM110DCMD_2_FD_187571 | JGI IMG/M metagenome (GOLD analysis project Ga0209443, IMG submission 187571) | Freshwater lake microbial communities from Lake Michigan, USA - Su13.BD.MM110.DCMD (SPAdes) (version 2) | ecosystem: Environmental > Aquatic > Freshwater > Lake | place: Lake Michigan... | reverse complement strand
TGAGGGTGAGGGTGAGGGATATCCCGGTGAGGGTGAGGGTGAGGGATATCCCGGTGAGGGTGAGGGTGAGGGATATCCCGGTGAGGGTGAGGGTGAGGGCGAGGGTGAGGGCGAGGGCGAGGGTGATGACGAGGGTGATGACGAGGGTGATGACGAAGATGAAGAAAAAGACGCTAAGAATTGTAAAACCAATATATGGCGCGACTCTGCACAGAATTTTAGAAAAACGTTATACTGCTATTTCTTCGACCCTCGCGATTCTATGTGCAAAGATAATATAGATGATATCAATAAAGCAGCTGAATTATACGTTGATGCAGTAAAAGCTGATACACTACATTCAGATGTAAATAATCGGTTATACAAATAAAAAATTATATACATAAATGTATAAATGAGTAGCTATTTAGATGAAAAGGATTTATTTATGACACCACAAGTTACGCAACATGGTAATCATATGGTAATGACGAATGTGCAAAAACCTATTAGGCTACAGTATCTTAATTTAGATACAAGATTCAAGGATAATTTTCAACCATCGAATCTAATAAATTATAATATTACTTTACCCGAACGCGTAAATGAGGTAAAAACAATAACAATTTCAAACATAGAATTACCTATGACGTTTTATAATATTTCGGATAATCTTGGAAATAATACATTTGGTATTATTGTAAATAACAAGCAATCGGTTATTGTTATTCCAAATGGTCAATATGATATTTCAGGAATAGTAATAGCAATTAATAGTCAAATTTCGGTCGCAGGAATATCAAATATGCAATTCTCTGTGCAAAATAACTTTTCAATATTTTCGCTTACTGGACCTACAAATCCAATAACAATAGATTTTTCGATAAATACAAATGGAGCGAGCGATTTATCAAATTTAAACTTTAAATTAGGAGGGGTATTAGGATTTCAATATTCACAATATATTTTAAGTATATCGCCTCTTATCAGTGCAGGATTTATTAACTTACGAGGACCTAGATATTTATATGTAATATTAGATGAATTTTCGGGTAAGGGAAATCAATCAACATTTTCAACGCTATTACAAAAGTCTTCCCTTGGAAAAAATATTCTCGCTCGAATTCAAATTGATGGAATAACTTATCCATATGGAACTACCTTGATTGCCAATAGAGGCGGCGGTTTATTAACATCGAATATTCGTAGCTATAATGGTAAAATAGACATACAACGTTTTAATATACAACTGGTAAACGAACTCGGCACAGTAATAGATTTAAATGGACAAGATCTCACGCTTTGTTTAATAGTTGAATATGAATAAAAATTGAAACATTTAATCTTCATTATGCTTATTATACAAACTATCATAATGAACACGGATATTCTATCTCCGGAACAGAAATACGCTTACGAGCAATTTAAAAAGGGAGAAAACCTCTTTATTACTGGACCCGGAGGCACCGGTAAAACAAAGCTGATCGAATACTTAGTAAATCATTGCGCTACAAATATAATTCCTCATCAAGTATGTGCTCTTACTGGTTGCGCTGCACTTTTACTGAATTGCGGAGCGAGAACCCTTCATTCGTGGAGCGGCATCAAGCTCGCCAAAGGACCCAATCATTATACGATTGCGAATATTCGGAAAAATCGACGTATTTGCGCGGAATGGCGGAAGGTCAAAGTGCTCATTGTGGATGAAGTCAGTATGATGTCGCTTAAAATCTTCGAACTTATTGAGGAAGTCGCTCGTGCTACCCGACTATCGCAGCTCCCCTTTGGCGGAATCCAACTAGTGTTTTGCGGCGACTTTTATCAACTACCTCCCGTAGGAACTGCCGGGCAACCAGAAACCGAGCTATTTTGCTTCGAATCGCCCGTATGGAATCAAGTATTTCCCAGAAAAAATCACGTGCAGCTTCAAACCATTTTCCGTCAGGTCGATCCTTTATATAAATCGATTTTACTACAGATTCGAGACGGGACTCTATCAGAGGAAAATGCGAATATTTTGAAAGGCTACGTAAAGCGTGAATTCAATCCCGACGAGCATAACGGGTGTCTTCCTACCAAATTGTTTCCGACGCGCGCGAAAACCGACTTCTTGAATAAACTCATGTTTTCCAAACTCGCAGACCCAGAATATACGTTCAAATCGGAAAAACGCTACGACTGTAAGACATATTTGGATTCGAATAAAGCGATTTCCACCGAGGATCTTATCAAGGGCTCGAAGCTATCTGCACAAGAAATCGAATATGAACTCGAGGGACTGATGAATAGCTCGAATCTCCAAGATACGCTGATTTTGAAAAAGGGTGCGATTGTGATGTGCACGATGAACCTAGATATGGACGCGGGAATTTGTAATGGTTCGCAAGGGATTATTATCGATGTTACTCAAACTACTCCTGCTTATCCCGTAGTAAAATTCTCTAATGGACTTATCAAAACGATTCAACCACAGTTTCGACAATCCGACGAATATCCCACGATTGCGATTGGACAAGTTCCCTTGATGCTCGCATGGGCACTTACCATCCATAAGATCCAAGGCGCGACGTTGGCGATGGCGGACATCGATGTCGGAACAAATATCTTCGAATATGGTCAAACCTATGTTGCACTTTCCCGAGTCCAAAGTTTGGACGGTCTTTATTTGACCGCGTTCAATCCGGGACGCATTCGCGCAAATGAGTCGGTCCGAGCTTTCTACGGTCAACTTCCGACTATAAACTATACAACGCTTTTAAAAACTCCCGAACCGCAAAACTCTGATCCGAATATCAAAAAAATTCGCATATAATTTATTACCGCTCCATAATATAGTGAATAATGAAAACACTCGGGCAATACATATTCAGTGAAACACCCGACGATCAAGATATTTATTATGTTAATTTACATAGACAAGCCAGTTTTTTTATTACGCGCGACAAAACTATAATACACGGATCTAGATACTATATGAATGATACATGCGATCCACCTGCATTTACTATTCAAAATGAGTCTATATTAAATGAAATAACAAACGAGGATTTGGAGAATGCAATTTATATAGGTGAAAATATAATATCTATATGCAAATGGTTTGTGACATATGGTCATTTTATGGATGAAGCTTTTGCTCTATGCGATTTTCAACACCAGTTTCCGAATATAACACCCAGGGTATTATTAGATTATCATACAGATAATAAAATCATAACCAACTATCCGGTTTATCCAAATTATGTAGTCATTGATAATACTTTGTTTGATAATACGAGTATTAATGCGTATTCATATGGTCATAGGATCATAAAAATGAAAAAACTATATCTAATACGCCATAATATAACAGATCCTACATTTCACGCCTTTCCGCCCTATCCTAGAAATAAAATATTGTCCAAGAATTTACAATATACTATGGCAATTCAACGTCAGTCGCGATTATTTATTACAAGAAGCAGAGCTATACATATGAACCGTAATCTGGATAATGAACTCGAAATAGAGCAATATTTGCACGCAAATAAATACGCGATTTTAAATTCAGAATCGGTATTATTTGGTAATTTTATAAATAACCTTCATAAAGCCACGCATATTGTGATGACATGGGGCGGCGCTCTAACAAATATGTGCTATTGTTCACCGAATACTCAAATAATTATTTTGAAATCTAAGTCCTACGAGCATGAAAACTTGCTACTGTTTGATAAAATAATAAAAACGTATCAGTTAAATGTGCGCGTTGTTATACATACCAATAACTGTATTTCAATACCTTTTCTGCAATAAAACTGTATCGCAAATACCACAAATCTATTGCCACACCATTTATGGTGCGTCAATAAATATATTTAGTTTAATATATGAAAAAACTGATATTCTGGGCAAACTGTCAGGCAGGATCGATCCATTTTGCGTTAAATAAATATTACCCAAATGCATACGATATATATCATTTCGCAAATTACCAATATATACGTAATAAAAAGACTTTACCTACCGAATTCTTGGACGCCGACGTTTTTATTTACCAAAATTATGCGTATTGCGACGACCCGACGTATGAGTTAAAAAATATATTAATTAATATATTGAAACCGACCTGTATTAAGATTTGCATACCATTTCTACAATGCGACGCGTTATTTTGTTATAAACCAGACTCACCGCGAAATCATAAAACAATAACGGCTGAATTTCCACACGGTAAATTTTTCACTGGCGTAGAGTATATTGAACGCGAATTGAATACCCCCGGTAATAAATCCGAGGTAATTTCGCGTGCTTATTATGCGCTGATTGACGAAAATGCTATATCGCGAGAAACAATAAATCAGTATTACGATAGGAATTTCGAATATTTCCGGAGTAAAATCTTGGAAAGCGATCTCCCGGAATTATACGAATTCATTCAATCCAACTTTCATAAATTCCGGTTATTCCATAATCGAAATCATCCTACGGGGATATTAATGAACGAATTAGTAAAGGGGGTGTTTCGCTCATTATCGTTAACGCATCCCAACCAGGATACAAAAACCAATATCGATGTATTTAATTATCATTTAAATCTTAATGATTGGGTCATGCCGATTTTACCCTGTGTTCAGCGGTATCATGGATTGGAGTTTGACTGCGCCACTTGTTCGTCGAAATATCATCCAAATATAACCGATATTTATTCCTTTACTCGAGCCTACGTAGACGCGTTTTATGTTCAATTATATAAACAATCCGATATTTTCCAAGACGACGGGTTCGTAGAAGACGCTTCTTGGTTCGCGGTATTCTCGGATAAAAAACTAATACCCTGGTTTTCGAATATCTGCCACTATTTTCTGGTGAAAAACGAAAACTACTATATCAATGATTTCGAATATCGACCGCAATTTGACCAATTCGTCCAAGAAGTAAACTTAGGGCAAACACAGATTTCGCAGATTTTAAACGAACGCGTGATCTTGGAAATAAATCGCGCGATTTTCATTAAAATCCCCTTTTTGAATGCCGGGCATTCTTTTTGTAATATAGTAAATGCAATCTATAAAATAAAACGAAATCCGGCGCTAGAAGATTATACCATAGTAATAACGCAAGAATTGGTGGATTTCAGTTCGTTTTTAACAAGTATCATATATATGTTTTTCAGTAATGTTGTCGTAATCAACGATAATACGATCGTGAAATTTAAATCGGCGTATATTATTCGCGATTACGCTATTAAGCATGCGCCCTCAATAACATATTTATTAGAGAACTTACATCATTCCACTATATATATTAATCCGCCCATACAATGCGATAATATTTGTTTAATAAAGACGCCGATTACAAAATCGGGAAATAATAATCGATTTTTTGACGGCGCATATAATGATCACATAAGGAGCTATGGATTTATGATTGTAATACCTGAGAATTATAACATAACCGAACTATTCAGTATCATATACGGAGCAAAACGCGTAATCATGTCGTGGGGATGTTGCTCTTATTTAAATAGCGTGTTTGTGAATCCGGAGGCTAGTATCCTCATTCTTGGACATAATCAGTATAAATACGAGTATGACCAATTTCCTGGAGATCAGATTTATGATACAGATTGGTTTCCTGTAAAATCTCGGGTGAAACACAGCGCTTTACATATGGATTCTGAACTTACACCACAGATGAAGCAAATCTTGGACGAAAAAATAAAAGGTTTATTCATATAATGCCCGACGGCGGAAGAGCAATCGTTGGATATACCGGGTTTGTCGGGTCGAATTTATTACAGTTCTATAAATTCGATCACTTTTATAATAGTCGGAACTTTACGGAAGCAGCGAATCAATCATTCGACGAGCTGTTTTTCTGCGGCGTCCCTGCAGTAAAATGGCGCGCGAATAAGTATCCGCAGGAAGATGCCGATATTATTGAACAGATAGAAACTGTATTGGATTCTGTAACCGCGAAACGAGTGATTTTGATAAGCACAATCGACGTATACGACGACGTTGATCGCGGATACGACGAAGATTATGACTGTGACTGGGTGCATAATCACGCCTATGGTCGTAATCGATATTTATTCGAGAGGTTTATTCAAAGACGGTTCGAAAATCATCATATTATAAGACTCCCGGCGCTGTTCGGAAAAGGTTTGAAGAAAAACGTAATCTATGATTTGATACACGAGAATCAACTCGGTAATATTCCAAGAAACTCCATGTTTCAATGGTATGATTTGGATGATCTTGGAAATGATATAGATATTACAGTGAAAAACGGAATACGAATATGTAATTTATTCACAGAGCCACTTCCTACATGCGAAATTTTGGATCTATTTGACCACAATCGCGACGCATATAATCAAAATAAGATACCGGTCGTATATAATTCCAAGACCAAGTATTCTTATTTATGGTCGTCAAATACCGACGGATATATTCGTTCCAAGGGTGCGATCTTGGAACAATTGAGAAAATACCTGGATTTTAATAGAATCGATAAATCCCGGCTTTCGGTTTCGAATATTTGTATTCGATCGGTTTCTCAGTTCCAGTTTGCGCGATTATTATGCTTATATGGAATCCAGCGCGTTCAAATCGCTCCTACGTCATTATTAGAGAACGCGGATTGGTCCAAGATTGAAGATATAGATACCAGCGTTTTTATAAATCAAGGTCTAACCGTGCATTCGTTTCAATCTATTACATATACATTGAATTATTTGAATATTTTTTCCGATACACGGGATCAACTCATGGATCATTTAAAACGCGTAGTCAGCGTCGCTTCCAAACATGGAGCTTCTATCTTGGTATTTGGATGCCCTAGAAATCGCCGAGTATTATCAGAAACGAAAGATCCCGATACTATTTTCGCAACGTTTTTCCAAGAATTGGGGGATTATTGTACGGAATTGGGGGTCGTCATATGTATCGAATTAAACGCCAAAGACTATGGCTGTAATTATTTAAATACGATTGAAGAAGTGGGTAAAATCGTATCCAAGATTAATCACCCGAATATTAAAATGATGCTGGATATAGGAAATATCATTATGGAAAATGATGATATTACCAAGATTCACGAATATAAAAACCTGATTTATAATATTGATATTTCGCAACCTAATATGTCGGATTTTTCAGAGCCACACGCTCGACATGGCGAATTTTCGGAATGTATCCAAGAAATATCTGATAGAAATCGAACCTTGGAAATGCTCCCGCATCCAACGCGCGAATTGGAATCTCTAACCGCATCTCTCTCGAATTTCATTAAAATATACGGATTACCATCTTTGAAAACGCTATATTAGTTTATTATACCTTTGCGCATTTCGTAAACTTGTGCAAAGATGTAATATATTCCAAGACATAATCCTCGAATTCGAAAATCCCGTATATTTTACCGCAATTTACAGTCAAAACACCCGGTTCGACCTCTTCTACGGTTATATCACGGGAATCCGACGCCGATATCATCTTGGTCTTCTTGGATAAAAAATAGGACATATACTCGAAATCCTTCAAGAAGTTCGGATAATATCCAAGGACCTTGGACTCCATTTTATCGCGAATATTTTCGATTTCTGATTCGGTAACGCGATATCTATCTACACCTAGAAAACGATTCGACATAATAATTGGTGTGAATTCCACGTCCGTGAGTGTATATATATCTTTTGAAATATCTCGCGGATAAAGAGAGAAAAATTTCCCATCCATCACCGTAATCGCTCCGAATCCCGGATCTTCCGTCAACTTTTTATATAATAAAGACGCAGTGAGTTCATATTTATACTTATATTTGGATAATTCGCTATGATTATAAGTGCAGTCTAATAACAAGTCGCATTTAAATTCGCGCATATACGACGATCCGTATTCGTTGGTTTTCTTACAATTGACAAATATCTTTCCATCCGCTGCCTTGGAATATCCCATGAATTCCGTATTGTTATAAATACGACAGTTATGAAGACCATTTTTAAAATACATCTTGGATTTTTCCGAATGAATGACTTGTTCGCCCGTAGAAATCATATTTCCTGACACGTTCGAGAACTCAGTATTCGGAACGGTTTCGAAATAAAATCCTTCTCCGCAATAGATATTCACATAGGTTTGATAATCCAACGTGGAATTCTTGGAAATCAAGTAATAATTCCGGTCAATAATATCGACACATTCGGGGTATTCGCATAGAAACCGGTCGAAATTATCCTTACACATGGATCGCGTTGTATGATCGCGGCAATAATGATAGCCCAAATGTAGTCGATTTTGATTATAATACGAAGAATTATCGAAAATATCCGCCTGTTTTTCAATTAAAACCACATTATAACGATCTTGTAGAACCTTGGCGATATGACATCCATACCAACCGCCCCCTATTATAACAATATCTTGAATAAACCGATCGTCCTGATTTATCGGTAACGGTGTCGACATATAATAATAGTATACATACTAAAACGTTACTGAAACTAGTGTTTTAATATTTCCAAATCAGAATATTACCATCTGTGGTAGTGTCAATCCACCATTAATACAAACCTGGATTCTCCGAGCTATTCGGATTTTCCGGGAATTCTCCGTGGGAAAAACGGTTCTGGACATTTCACTGGACAAAACAAAATGTCCAACTCTGAAAAAACGATCGGAACTTTTCCCGAAAAACTGAAAAAAGCCGTTGGAGCCAGTTGGTAACCCGGTGTTTTTGACCTTGAAAAACACCGCTGCATAATTTTTTTGTAGACCCAGTGGCGCGTATTTAGGAACTAAATCATTTATCATTGGATGGTAATGAAAAGACAACAGTTAGTTCCGAAAGTTCCGAAGATTTTCGAGTGTAAAAAATGTGACTATAGAACGTCACGCGAAAGTCAATATGACCGACATATATCCACTGCTAAGCATCAGATGGTAACAAATGGTAAGGAAAAAGTTCCGAAAGTTCCGTCAAAAAACAAGTGCAATTGTGGTAAGGAATATTCGCACTTCTCAGGATTATCGAGACATAAGAAGACATGCGATGGCACGCTCATAGTCGCTCCTGAAAACGTGAGCTTAGTTCCTATAGAAACCTCCAAGTCGGATACGATGATTTATGAGATCCTGATGAAATTGGCGACGTCGACGTGCGCCTTGGAAGCCAAGGTCGCCGAGTTATCGCAATCGAATACGATAAATAATACCGTGAATAATACGGCGAATACGATCAACGCGAATACTACCAATAACAACAATATAACCGTGAATATGTTCTTGGAACAATACTGTAAAGACGCGATTACGATCCAAGATTTCATACAGTCGATTCAGACGACGAATGACGACGTTTTGTATTTAACGAAACACGGAAATAAGGAGGGAGTGACGAAAATAGTGACCTCTGCCTTGGATCAATTGGCGATTACCGAGCGTCCGATTCATTGCACGGATACAAAACGGCATACGACATACATAAAAGATACCGAGGGCTGGAATAAAGAGCATTCGCAGGATTATTTGAAACGTCTATGTAATGTAACACAGCATAAATGTATGAAAAACGCTATGGAAATCTTGGAATCGAATCCGAATTATAGTATCAATGGAACACCGGAATACGAAGAACGGATTCGAATGATGGCGGAGGTAACGACGTATGCGAACGAGGACGCGATTTTACGACAGATTGAAGAACGCACGACACTAAATAAAGAGATTATCCAAGATGCGGTTATACACCTTTGAATATAGGGTAAAATATTATTTGAAATTGCAAATAATATTATTGATAAGCACGCGGTTTAATACAAACAGGACGCACAAGCTTTCTTAATGTTTGGTTGAATCAACGCCAAACGCACCGACATATCAAATAGTCGTTTAAAGTTTTGCTTCTGTGCGTCGTCAGTAGGATTAAGTTTATAATGATCCATGATATAATCATAGAGTCCGCTCAATTGGGCGGATAACTCTTCGGGTGTCATCTTTTTGGCAGTAGGCGCCATTATCAGATCGGTGAGAAGTAAGACAATTTCGGGAATATCATATTCGTCGATTTTACCGTCTTTCATGATCTCCTTGAGAGTCTTATCGATACGTATATGAAAAGCAATTAGATCGTTGGATGACATTTATGTATATGTATATAAACAACCTTTATATTATTTTTTCAAGTTAGGTAATGTCATCTTTCGTATTATAAATATGGTTTATGTGTTCATTTTATTAGTATTGTAAATTCTATAATGATAATTATATAATAATAATGGAAATAAATCATATATGTTCTCTGGGTGAACTGTGTCATAGCTCTCAGATTCTAAAACGTAACAAATTAAAGGTATGTTCTTACCCGTTCGATTGGATTTTTTCAAACCCGAATATGATAATAGACTGCATAGAAGATGGGTTTGCGAAATTCTTGGATAAATCTTATTATATTAATGTATCATTGTTGAAATGCAAGCATTCGTATTACAGTCAGGGTATTACATTTAAACATCATAATCCATTGAAGAAAAGAAAACACTATGATTACTACGTAAGATGTGTTGATCGATTAAAACAATTATTACAATATCAAGAACATAAGTTATTTATTATGACGATTCCCAATATGGGTTGCATGAACGATGATATCAAAAACAATATTATTGAATTTAATAATAGATTATCGAAACATACATTGAATTATACATTATTGACGATTTTACATATTAATAGCGGATCTCAGCGATACGAATTTACATATCACGACAATATTCATTTCTTGGAAATACATACATTCTCGAAATCTTCTGGTTTGGATTTCGTGGATGAAACTGATACCCTTTATTTTGATAATATTCTAAAAAACACCTATACATTCAATATTATAACGGATAAATATCTCAACAAATAATAGACAAATCGAATGGTGGCGGGTAGTATATTACCGGTTGCAATACATAAAAACAAACTCTATTTTTTATTTGGTAAGGAGAATCCGATGGAGGATAGTTCCAAGGGGTTTTCCGATTTCGGAGGAGGCGTGGAAGCAGGCGAAACGCCTTGGACGACCGCGTTACGCGAGGGAGGAGAGGAGCTAACGGGGTTTTTAGGCGACGCAATCGCAGTTAAAAAACTGATCAAACGGGGAGGAGGTTACTACCGGTTAACGAACGATACATATCACGTGCATATATTTCGTATGGAATACGACACGAACCTACCGAAATATTATAACGCGAATCATCGGTTTTTATGGGATCGTATGGATAAAAACGCGCTGAATAAATCGAAGCTATTCGAAAAAATCGAGATCGGGTGGTTTACACCAGAAGATATGCGAAGGCGCCGTAAAGAATTCCGCAAATTCTATCGTGCGATAATCGATCAAATCTTGGAACAGGTCCCCGAGATTAAACGTTTTTTTAATACTCGAAAAACGAGAACTATGAAACGATTATCGCGTAATTATCGGAAGACAATAAAACGGAGATTTTAGTAATATTTTATGGGTATAATATAAATGCCTCCAATAACGATTGATTCTTTGGAACAACAAAAAAAAGAATACCCAGACGATGTTGTAGAGTTATCAATATCCGAATTATTGGAACTTATTCATAACACTAATGAGTCGAAATATCCAGAACTAATAATAAAATATGTAGGACGCAATAATGCGACACTTATTCCAGATCTTACAAGGCAGGGATCTAATCCGATATATAGAGGGAAAAAATTCAAAATCAACGTTGCACAATCAAAAAAAGATGATGAAATATGCGTAATAGGCGAAACATGTTATTTTGATAGTCAATGGACTTATCAATTGGATGCTAATAATAAGCCTGTTCCTGAAGATAGTGTAGTAGATAAAGACACGTCAATTTTTGAATATATAGGATATACAACAACCGCCGTTAGTAAATCAAAAACTAATTGTGAAATAATAGAAGAACAAATATCCAAATTACAAGGACAATTGAGATCGATTAAATCAAGCGGGGCATGCAAGGCGGCAGCCAGTGGAGGAAAATCTCGCAAAACTAAACGTTCAAAATCCAAACGCGGTAAAACTAGACGCAATAAACGCCGATCTTCAAGAAGGCGTCGATAAAATGAAAAATATCGCATCAAATATTTAGCAAATAAAAATATCAAAATCTTTATAAACGTAAATATAATGCGTTATTTTTTGGGAACGAATGTAAAATAATATATGTTTAATATATATAGTGAAATGTCCGGACGTGAAGGTGTTAGATTAACTGGTGATGCTTACAAACGCCAAGTGGTTTCCAGAGCTACCGTGAATGACGCAATGGAGAAATTCAATGATTGCGTTTCAAATAAACAAAGTTCTGGAAAAACACTTGAAGTAGCAAATAGCGAATGCGTTAACGAAATAGCCCCGGCAGCAGGAGGAAAATCACGCAAATCCAGACGCGGTAAATCCAGACGCGGTAAAACTAGACGTAACAAACGCCGCTCTTCAAAAAGACGTCGATAAATATCTCCATATAATAAAATGGCACTGTTATCGCACGCAGTAATTCACGAAACTATTTCACAAAATGGTAAGGTAATTAAAAATTTGGATGCAGATACAGTTTCGTCCAGTGATTTAAATCATTCAAATTTTATTACCAAGGGACAAATAAATGGTAAGCCTTTCGTAATAACAAATGTAAAGGGTATCCTAAAAAAACAAAGACGTACAAATAAAAAACGCAAATCGGTGAGGTTTAGAACGCCGACGCCTTATCCTGGAAAAAACAGGAGAAAAACGCGGTCGCACGCAAAATAATAATATTCATATTGACGATAAACAATATGAATAAAAATAGTGCTTTATCATATATGTCCACAGATATTGATTTAGATATAAAAAATTATACTATAGCTGATATCGAATATTTTTTTGGTCTCGATCAGGTTCAAAAATATAATGAATCCGATATTGAACAGCGCGCCTATGAAATCCGAGATCAGTTATTTAGTGCCGGTAATTTCAATACGAAATTCAAACGTAATTTTGTCGAATTCGTAACAACGGCAAAGCAGCGGCTTATAAATGAGAAAATCGCACCGAGCAGACCGAAGTTAACTATGATCCCGAATAATTCCCAGCTCGATACTATGGATTTTCCAAGATCGGACGTAGTGGGAAGACGCGAACAAGAGATTATTGAACACCCTGAAACTGCACCCCGTGTTTATTCGCAACCAAGTGAGTTTTTTGCAGGAACTTTAAATCCATTGAATACTCGTATCATCACCAAATGTTTAACGATCGATACGCGATTTCGCGATAATATTAGCACGACGAAAAGCTCGGATTTCGTGCTACAATTACCGATGAAAATATCCAAGATTGTATCTATGCAGCTATCGTCGATTGAACTACCGATTTCGTTTTATGGCATATCCTCCAGTTATGGTAATAATTTTATTAATATTTCGCTAACTTACGTCGATATGTCAAATAAAATTGTCTCCGAGAATCGAATATTTACAATACCCGATGGTAATTATACGGCAAACGATTTAATAACC
>Ga0209443_1001711_pt1 | contig 13528 bp, 15 predicted proteins | sample LauGreBMM110DCMD_2_FD_187571 | JGI IMG/M metagenome (GOLD analysis project Ga0209443, IMG submission 187571) | Freshwater lake microbial communities from Lake Michigan, USA - Su13.BD.MM110.DCMD (SPAdes) (version 2) | ecosystem: Environmental > Aquatic > Freshwater > Lake | place: Lake Michigan... | reverse complement strand
TCCTCAAGGTAAATCTAGCGTTATTAAAACAACGAATATGACTGGTTTACTAGTGGGTAGTTATGTTCATTTTGAAGAAATTGGTCATTCAGTAGACTATTATGCAGATGGTGCAAAATTTCCGGTCACGGGCGTCGACAAGATTTGTGGTAAATTTACAATTGAAGGAAACGTGAATCCAGATCTAAATTCAAAAAAAGTTCGCTGGTGTTTAGCTAAGGATGATGTTACTCCAAAAGACATTTTTAGAATGACGAATGGTACTGCAGATGATCGCGCAGTCATCGCCAAGTATTGTATTCAAGATTGTAATCTAGTGCATTATTTATTTAATAAATCAGATATCTTGACTGGATATATTGAGATGGCGAAGATTTGCAGTGTTCCGATTAATTTCCTTGTAATGCGTGGTCAAGGCATCAAATTAACGAGTTATGTGGCCAAAAAATGCCGGGAAAAACGCACTTTAATGCCCGTGATTGAAAAAGGCGTTCTTGATGAAGGTTATGAGGGTGCTATCGTTTTAGATCCAAAGTGTGACTTATATTTGGACAATCCGGTGGCTTGCAATGATTATGCATCCCTGTATCCAAGCTCAATGATTAGCGAAAATCTGTCGCACGATAGTAAGGTATGGACCAGAGAATATGATTTAGCTGGAATTTTAATTGAAGAGTGGGGTGAAAAGGACAAAACAGGAAATTACGTTTATGATAATTTAGCTGGTTACGAATATGTGGATATTACGTATGACACCTACGTATATAGAAGAAAGAATCCAAAAGCGGCGGCTGAAAAGGTACTCAATGGCTACAAAATGTGCCGCTTTGTGCAGCCTCTAGTAAATGACGAATGTGTTGGAATTATGCCTTCTATTTTAAAAGAACTCTTGAAAGCGCGTAAGGATACTAGAAAATTGATTCCTTTAGAAACGGACGAATTCATGAAAAATGTCTTGGATCAGCGTCAGCTCGGTTACAAAGTCACTGCGAATTCACTTTATGGGCAATGCGGCGCAAAAACCAGCACATTTTACGAAAAAGATATTGCAGCATGTACAACTGCAACTGGCCGAAAACTTCTGACATATGGTAAACGTATTATTGAGGAATGTTATGGAGATAAAATATGCGACACTGCAAATTATGGACCGGTCTTAACAAAAGCTGAGTACATATATGGTGACACAGATTCTGTATTTTATACGTTTAATTTGCAGGAGTTAGATGGCACTCCTATTCGCGGAAAAAAGGCTCTAGAAATTACCATTGAACTAGCTAAACAAGTAGGAGACGTTTCGGCAAAATTCTTGAAAGCGCCACATGACTTTGAGTATGAGAAAACATTCATGCCCTTTTGTTTATTATCCAAGAAAAGATATGTGGGTATGAAATATGAATCAGATCCTGATAAATGCAAAAGAAATGAAATGGGTATTGTCTTAAAACGACGTGATAATGCACCGATAGTGAAGGATATTTATGGCGGCATTATTGACATCTTGATGAAGAAACAAAATATTCAAGAGGCGATTGATTTCTTGAAAGGTTGCTTGCAAAATATTGTGGAAGAAAAGTATACTATGGATAAATTAATTATTACCAAGTCGCTGCGTTCAGGATATAAAAACCCGAATGGAATAGCACATAAGGTATTGGCTGATAGAATGACTGCACGAGATCCAGGCAATAAACCTGGTCCAGGAGATAGAATACCCTTTGTGTATATAGCGAGCAAAAATAAAAAGGCACTTCAGGGAGAGAAAATAGAAACTCCGACCTTTATTACTGCGAATAATCTAAAGATTGATTATTCGTTTTATATTACGAACCAGATTATGAAGCCGGTGCAGCAAGTGTTTGCCTTGGTTTTGGAAAAGATTTGGACAATGAACAAGAAGCTACCTAAAATTAAACAATTTAAGAAATCAGTGGAAGCTTTACAAAAAGAACATTGTGACAATAAGGAAAAGTTTGAAGAAAAGTTGGAGGCAATGCGTTGCAAAGAAATAAAGGGACTTCTCTTTGATGAGTATTTAAGAGAAACGAATAACGAAAAGGCGGGTATGCAAAGTCTTACAAAAATCTTTGGAAAAAAATAAATTATATGTATAATGTAATGGAAAATGTTCCAAAAGATGAAGAAGAAAAAGATGAAGAAGAAAAAGAAGGAGTGATATTAGACACACAGAGAGAGATGACAAATAAAGCCATGACTGAAGCTGATGAAATAAATAGACAACGTACAGAATTATTCGATAAAGCAGCAGAAGCAGCTAAAGTACAAAGGAGATTAGCAGCAGACGAGAAGCAGATAAAAACCAATGCTGCTACTCAAGCTAGTAGAATCGCATACGAGGCTGCTAATAAGAAAGCAGCAGACGAGGCTGCTAATAAGAAAGCAGCAGACGAGGAAGCTGCTGCTGCAGTATTAAAGTATTTTGAACCAAAAACTCTCGACCAAATTTTTGATGAATTGACCAGAACAAAACCCATGTCTTCTGGTGAATTGACCAGAACAAAACCCATGTCTCCTGGCTTGCAAAAAGCATTGTTTAGTGATTTAAATTCAAATTATAATACTCCAACGAACTTTGTAAAAAAACTATTTTATGGTTCTGATGAAAGGAATCAAATGATTCTATCGATACAATCTGAACTTAATGATCGTCTTAATAATGTGCGAGAAATATTACAAGTCTCTCCTTTAAATGAAGAAGACCATTTAAAATATATTATGATTATGATGTTATTAAAAAATGAAAAAGAACTCTTAATGGATGAAAATTTAACGATGCGTGTTTCAGACATTGATTTATTAAAAAAAAAAATAGAATTATTAAAAGAAAAAATAGAATACAAACATTGCGAAGGAAAACAATGCAACGTCTCTGGTGGTTACCAAAAAATGAGAAAATCAAAAACTGCCAAAAAGCAAAAGAAATCAACAACTGCCAAAAAGCAAAAGAAAAGAAAAACAAGTACTGCAAAAAAGCAAAAGAAAAATAGAAAATCAAAAACTTCTAAACGTTAAATTATTAGTATTTTATAAAAAATTGATTATAAAAATAAAATACTAATTGAATGCACAATAACAATGTTTGCCAAAGAAAGAAAATATATTCATTTTGTGAATAATACTGATTTACCTCTCATGATCGATTCATGGGTAGATGGTTCAAACACTTTGCAATGTTTACGTGTTGGACCTAGAGAGAAACTTATACTACATAGTAGTGTAGGTGAGTGGCATATGAATGCAATGTTGTATGAACCCGAAGACAGAAAATTATGGCATGATAATCCTAAACTTAAACATGTGATTATTATTGGCAAATTTCGTTCGAGGTCTTGTTTCAGTGGTAATTATTCTTGGCTTGATTATGATGGCCTTTATGATTGCGTATATAGCGAACTATATGAACCTGTTGATGGTGCCAAGGAGTCATGACCTTTTCCTTATCACCTTTATTAAATATTGATGAAGTTGATTAAAAATATTTGTTTATTAAAAAGTATTTCAAAATAAAAATATGATTATAAATTTTTTAATCATATTTTTGAAACACAACACTTTAAAATGTAACAATTTTGGCTCCACCTTTTTACTACGTTAGTGAAAGGTGGATGATTTCCTCAAAGGTGCAAGCTTCTTGCTCTTCTTTTCAGCAGTCATCTGGTCAAACATTTGCTTCACCATAGTGTTAATCTGGCCAACACTGGTCTCCAAACTCCAAACGCGATCAGAAAGAGTACTGACATCCTTATCTACAGAAATATTATCTTCGCTAACACACTCTGAAATGTCATCCTCATCAAAATCAGAAGAAGAATCAGTATCAGACATAACATCTTCATTATCCATAGAAACTTTGCCTGCAACTTTTCCCAAAGGCGTTTTCTTCTCAATTGTATATCCAGTAGCTTCATAAAGCGAAGGAGTTAGTGCCTCTGCATGAAGCTTAAATAAAATGGAATGAACAGATCTCTGATGTTTATCAGCAATCTCATACACACTCATATTCAAAAGCTCGTATTCTCTCTGAAGATTCAAAAGTTCAGAAGTAGTCCATCGTTTACCATGTCTCTTGTCAGTCATTGTATTATACTATATTATATGTTAAATCTTTAAGTTATTTTTGAAAATATATTTCCACCTTTAGAAAAGTTTGGTCACAAGTTTGGTCACAGGTTTGGTCACAGGTTTGGTGACAAGTTTGGTCACAGGTTTCTAATTTGGCTTCACCTTTTCTAAAAGTGGATTTATTAATAAGGTTGAACAAATCCATGTACCTAATACAATCCACATATTATTAATGATACTGGCTGCATTATAAACAACCCAACGAAGCCCTTGACAATGAGGTGTTGCCGTCATAAAAGGCGATATCAAAAATCCAACAATAGTATTAGGTACACATAGTCTAACATATAAATGCGAAGCTAAATAGTGTAAGCAAATCCAAAGCAAATAAATACCAGAAATATTTATAAATATTTTTATTGATTTATAGACATATTGAAAACAAATTACAACTACTTGATAACTGCTATCAAACATTATTGTATTCTCTTTTTCTATTTCTATTTCTATTTCTATTTCTTTATCGTTTTCATATGATAAATTATTCGCAATATCTCTTTTCCGTAACATCATGTTATCACTAGCTAAAAACATATTTTATCTTTATATTGTATCAAAATATATTGTATCACATTCTTCGTAAAGCACTATTGAAAAGAGTTAATATTGCATTTGCATCACTATTATTATCTATTATATTTAATAAATTATCATTCAAATTATTTCTAACAGGAGAATTATTATCAAATATTAAATCCAAATAATTGGCAATTGTATTTGGTATTCTTCTCTCTTCAGTAGACTCATTTTCACGTGTTGTAAAAATGTTTGAAGAAGAATTATTTGAAGAAGAATTATTTGAAGAAGAATTATTTGAAGGGTCTGTTGTAAAATTGTTTAAAGAAGAAGTATTCAAATTATAGTTTCTAATATCATATCTACATACAGGACATCTACAATTGGTTCTAAACCAACTTTGGAGTTGTTCAGGTTTAAATATATGACCACAAAAACGAATCACAGCTACCATATCTGTATCATTAAATGTATCCAAAGAAATTGGACAACACCTACTGATAGGATTTACAATATCACAATATTGTACATTTCTAGTAGCTATTTCTATTTGTGTTTGTGTAGGATATACGTCTACAGGTTCAAGGAAATTTCTATTTGTTGTAGAAGGTAAACTATAGTATCCAACACTATCAATTATATAAGGTCTATTTGTTTGTCTTTGTCTTTGCCTTTGCCTTTGCGTATCGTTTCTTGTAGTTGAATGATTTAATATTTGAACTAATATATTTCTTATTTGTGTATTATTATTTCTAATACTATTTATAGAAGTGGTCATCCCATTTATTTGTCTAATATTATCATCATACATAAGTTGCAACATGTTTACTAATTGATTTTGTTCATTACTTATAGTAGACGTTTGATTCATATTATAATATATAATATATTAAATCTGTTTAAATGTATTCTAGTAATAATAATAATAATAATACAATGAACAATGAACAATATATAGATAAGGGATTAAGTGGACTAGCAAATCTAGGAAATACTTGTTTTATAAATGCATTGATGCAAGTTATTTCACATACATATGAATTAAATAATTTTTTAGAAGATGGAAAATATAAAAAAAAATTACAAAATAAATGTGATTCAGCTATATTATTAGAATGGGACAACTTGAGAAAAATTATGTGGAACTCTAATTGTGTTATATCTCCTGGTAAATATATTAAAACCATTCAAAAGGTAGCAAAAATAAAAGGATTAGAATTGTTTACTGGTTATTCACAAAATGATGTACAAGAATTCTTATTATTTTTAATTGATTGTTTTCATACTTCGCTTTCTAGAGAAATAAAAATGACTATTTCAGGGAAAACTCAAAATGAAACAGATAAAGTCGCAGTAAAGTGTTTTGAAATGATAAAAAATATGTATTCAAAAGAATATTCGGAAATATGGAATTTGTTTTATGCTGTACATGTATCTGAAATAACTGATTTCTCTTCTGGAAAACAATTACAAATAACCCCAGAGCCATATTTTATGATTGATTTACCTATACCTCTAGCAAATAAATCCCCATCTTTAATAGATTGTTTAAATCATTATGTAGAAGGTGAAGTTTTGGAAGGGGAAAATGCATGGTATAATGAAAAAACAAAGAAAAAGGTAAATGTCAAAAAAAAAATTCAATTTTGGTCTTTTCCAAATATTTTGGCTATTGATTTTAAAAGATTCAATAATCGTTCTCAAAAAAATCAAGTTCTTGTTACTTTTCCATTAGAAAATTTAGATTTATCGGAATATGTAATCGGTTATAAGAGCGAAAGTTATAAATATGACCTTTATGGTGTTTGCAATCACACAGGTGGAGTTATGGGAGGTCATTATACATCCTATGTTAAAAATGCAAATGGAAAATGGTATCATTTTAATGATACTATTGTATCTGAAGTCGGGATACCTCAAATTATTATTTCACCAAAAGCATATGTTTTATTCTATAGAAAGAGGCCAATTTAAGTTATTTTTATTATTTATAAATTATTATTTTACCTATTTATATATTATATGGAAGTAGTAAGCACAACAACAACAACGGATCCAGTAAATATGTATAATTATTTAAATAGTTTTGTAATGAATCCAATGGTGTTTGTTATAATAATATTAATCATTATCGCATATTATGTATTTTCATCATCTTTAGGTTTAGGAAACAATAGTGGTTTTTCAGTCTCAAGTTCAAGTTCAGACTCTAGTTCAGGATCTGGTATTATGGGAATTATTATTATTGTTATTCTAGTCATCTTAATTTTAGTAAATGCTTTTCAATATTTTTTTAGTATCAACTTAACTGCTTATATCAAAGGACTATTTACACCTGAAACAGAAGTCAATCTAGTTGTAGAACATAATACAACACCACCAACAGAAACAGAAGGCCAACCTTCAGAGGCTTTAGATTTTTCTTCAAAAATAAAGTTGAAGAAGCAAGTATTTAATATTCCCGGAAATTATTACAATTATGAAAATGCACAAGCTTTATGTAAAGCTTATGACTCAGAACTTGCTACGTATGATCAAGTAGAAAAATCTTATAATAATGGCGCAGAATGGTGCAACTATGGTTGGTCTGCAAATCAAATGGCGCTTTTCCCTACACAAAAACAAACATATAATACTTTACAAACTATTCCAGGACACGAAAATGATTGTGGACGTCCAGGTATAAATGGAGGTTATATGGCAAATCCGCGTATTCGATTTGGCGTAAATTGTTTTGGTTTTAAACCAAGTATTAATGATAAAGAAGAAGAGTTAATGAAAACTTCTACACCATATCCAGAAACAAAACAAGATAAGGTATTTCAAAAAAGAGTAGATTTCTGGAAGGAGAAAATAGATGAAATACTTATATCGCCATTTAACTATAATATTTGGGGGTCGTTGTAGTCGTTGTTCCTTTTTTCAAAATTATGTATAGCATTATCTAGAATATTTATAATATTTGTTATAATTACACAAAAAATGAATACATTTCTTATTTTTACAAGTTGATTAATAAATATGAAAATATATTTTTTAGTAAGAAAAAAATAATGTACAAGATATATACCATATTGAAATTCAAAATTTATATACATCATTTTATTACGACATATTGGACATGTTTCATTCATATTGCACCATATTTCTATACAACTAGTATGAATCCATCCATCACAAGCACATACTTTGAAAAATTCTAATTGATTTTTTAATCGCAAAGGATATTTTTCATATTGAGTGGAAACTTCAAAACAAATAAAACATTCATTTTCTTCATATGTTTCTTGCATATATTTAGTATTATAATAATTAAAATACTTTAATTCATATAATATTATCTTTCTTCTTTCTTCTGTTTTTTATTTTTTTTGGTTATATTTTTTTTCTCTTTCTTGTCTGTTCTTTTTGATTTATTATTTTTTTTCTTTGTTATATTTTCATGTTCTTTTACTAAGTCTAATAACTTGTCGTGTAAATCGTCATCTATATCACTATCACTATCACTATCACTATCACCTTCTTTTTTGTCTTTTTCTTGTTTTTTTTTGTCTTTTTCTTGTTTTTTTTTGTCTTTTTCTTGTTCTTGTTCTTTGTATTCACCACCTTTCATAGTATACATAGTTGCCCAATTTGGAACTGCTAAATTTTGAAATAAATCAGAAACTTTATTTGATCCACCATTTTGTCCTATATTATCGGTATTCACATTCATTGTCATAATAGGCGACAATCCGGCTTTCATCATAATAGACGAAACACTAAAACCGCCAGATTGAATATTTTTTTCAGGACTAAAAACTAATTCTTCATGGCTTATATATCCGATATCATTTTGCATTTCTTTTATATAAATTATTGCTATATTAATTAATTATTAAAAAAGCGCTTTATTTCAGGAACAATTTTAATATTGCGTTTTTGTTTAATATGTTCCATAATCAATTTTACTTGAGATTCATTTTTTATAACTTCGCCAAGTGTCTTTTCTAAATATTTTAAAGTTATTGGTTCAGGAACACGCGTATTTGTAAATTTCAATCTGCCATCACTTATTTTAATGAATGAATTAGAGAGATTATTTGAATCCGCATAACTTGTAATGTTTTGTTCCAATGTATTTCTTTTCTCTCTCAACTCTTTTACCTTTTCATGTATTTGTTTTAATTGGTTATCAAGAGAAATCCATTGTTGTATTTGATTTTCAAAACTCATTTTATAAATATTATTTATACATTATTTATAATATTTATACCAAAATAAAATTAAAGCCATTTTTTAGTAGTCCCTCCCCTAAATCTTCTTCTAAACGTTTTGTTAGAACTGCGATCCTTGCGTCCATAAGTTTGTTGCAATGCTAAAAGAGTAGCAGGAACAATTGCCTGACTAATAACAGGTCCTAAAAAACCACCTCTACCTCTTCTACCAACCCTTCTTTTACCAGCCGATTGAATCAATGCTAGTTGCTGAGTTGTAGGATTGGATGGTTGATGCGACCATTGTCCTTCAGCACCAACATATCCGGATCCAACTCTTCCAGCATATTGACTATCCATAGAAAATGTTCTTGCATATTGTTCTGGACCACCGCCATTTACGTGCATACCATATGTAGCAGCACTTGAGTATCCTCCTCTTTGTTGTCTACGTCTACGTGTACGTCTGCCTCTGTTTTTGCATGCTTTTTTTGAAGCCATCTATAATAAATCATGAGAAATAAATAAAAATATTTATGAGATAATTTAAACTTACCTAAACTAAATCATTTTAATAATACTTTTATTGATTGTTTGTTTATTACATAATAGTATAGATATCATAACTAGTATTGCTAAATTCATAATAAACATACAAACAATAAATAAAATAGCTATACCAACATATGGTTTAATTTCATACAATATAAAATCAATCACAGAACTAGACAATATATTTATTTCACGTTTTATGTCATCTCTTTTTAATATATCTAAACATTGCTGAACTAAAGATTCTTTCATAACTACTTGAAATAAAAATATTTAAGGATTTTTGCGTGTTAGAATAAATTATATTTTTCTAAGTAATTTCAATACTATGGAAAATATTGTTGAGCCAAGTGGATCATTTGATTTTTCAAAATTATCTTTAGCACACCCGGTTGGAATTCAGGGAGGTGCTTATTTTACTAAAATAGAAAATAATAAAAAACCATTATACATCCAAACAACCAAGAGTCAGTCTAGGCAAGGATTTGTAAAGACTGGGAAAAAATATTATATAGACTTGATGTTTGATAAAAATGCAGAGGAATTAATACATTGGTTTGAAAATTTAGAAAACTCTTGTCAAAAATTGATTTTTGACAAAAGAGATACGTGGTTTCAAAATGGTTTAGAAGAAAGTGATATTGAAACCGCATTCAATTCTACAATTCGTGTATATAAATCTGGTAAATTCTATTTATTAAGAACAAATATTAAAAATAACCATCAAAATGAGCCAAGTATTAGTATTTATAATGAACAAAAAACACCTTTAAAAATGGATTATATTACTCAAGAAACAAATTTAATTTCTATTTTAGAAATACAAGGTATTAAATTTACAAGTAGAAATTTTCAAATTGAAATAGAATTGAAACAGGTTATGGTATTAGATAGTGACCCTATTTTTGATAATTTTTTAATTAAAACTGATACTATAACAAAGGAACAAATGATTCAACCATCTATACAATCTATTGTAGAAGAGTGTATTCCTTTTGAGGAAAATAATATTTTATTTGACAATGAAATTCATTTAGAAGAAATGGATACTTTAGTAGCATTTGAAGAAGAACAAGAACAACAAGAAAAAGAAAAAGAACAACAACAAGAACAACAAGAAAAAGAACAACAAGAAAAAGATGAAACAATTTCTTTAGATTTTGAAGAACTTGAGGAAAATAATGATCTTTTAAGTGAAGTGAATAATTTTGATGTATCTTTAGAGAAAAATGAAGATACTATACAATTAAAAAAACCGAATCAAGTGTATTTTGAATTATATAAAGAGGCTAGAAATAAGGCAAAGTTAGCAAAAAGAAATGCTATAGTCGCATATTTAGAAGCAAAGAATATTAAGAAAACTTATATGATTGAAAATTTGGTTGATAGTGATAGTGATTTTGATGCTGAAATTGACGAAGTTTCAGAAAGCGAATTAGAAGACTTGTAAACTTTAGCCCAAAATCTTTAGAATAATTAATAAGTATTTTAAAAATTATTTTATCATTAATTTTATATAATGAGTGTCTCTTTAAAGAAACTATGGAATGATTATGGAATTGGAGCTATTTTGGTTTTATTAATTGTCGCCTATGGCGTTAGTACATTCGCCGGTTATTTAGGCGCTAAGGGAACACCTGGTTATGAATCAAATGCTCAGATGGAGTCTCAGTACAAGAACACCAATCAACAGGCGAGTGCTGCTGTTCGTGCTTCTGATCCTAATGGTAATGAAACATATGCATCCGCGAATGGTGTTCAAACTAGTATGCCTGGACTTCCTTCTTCATGCTCTAATCCAAATATTCAAAATCCCGCAGAGCTTCTCCCAAAGTCTTCAAATGATGAATGGGCCAAATTGAATCCTTCTGGTAAAGGTGAGCTTGCCAATGTCAATTTATTGAAGGCTGGTTATCATATTGGTATCGATACTATCGGACAAAGTTTGAGAAACGCCAACTTGCAAATTCGCTCTGAGCCTCCTAATCCACAATTGAATGTGGGACCTTGGAACCAGTCAACTATCGAGAGCGACTTTATGCGACCACCGCTAGAAATTGGTTCTGGATCTCAGTGAGCATAAATGGTAACAAAATATATAAAAATAAATTTATGTTGTCACCTCATATTTTTATTTAAATATCAAAATCTTTATATTCATCATTTTTACACATATAAATATATTTAATTCAATTTTAATTAAATATATTAGTAGCAACTTTCAGAAAGATAGAGTCAAATTTTTGCTCTACTTTTTTTAAAAGTAGATTGTATGAACGATCTTATTTATACAACTGGAGTTGCATCTTTTTTCATACAGATATTAACGACTATTCTGGATACATATGCATTATCCGTACCCATACCACCTTCTCTCAACGATATTAAGGGACTATTATGGATTGAATACATTGTTAATATAATTGAAGGAGTTTTTTATTTCTGGATGATCCATAATTTTTCAAAAATAAAGAACATCACACAATTTCGTTACTATGATTGGGTAATCACAACGCCTACTATGTTGTTTACTTATTCCATGTATATATTAATTGTTAAAAAAATAGAAGAGAAAAAACAACATACTTTATTGCAATCCATAAATGATGAAAAATACACGTTGTTGGTCATCATATTATTGAATTGGCTCATGTTGTTTTTTGGATATATGGGTGAATTAGGGAAATTGAGTTTTCAGTTGTCCACCTTTTTGGGATTTATACCTTTTATCATGATGTTTTATATTATTTATGAAAACTATGCAAAGTATACTTCACTCGGTATAAATACATTTATATATTTTGTTTCTGTATGGGGTCTTTATGGTGTGGCGGCATTGATGAACTATGAAGTTAAAAACATTATGTATAATATTTTGGATTTGTTTGCAAAGAACTTTTTCGCGCTCTTTTTGGCTTATGTATTGATTTATAAATATGTATATCCTTAATAACGTCTTCTAGTTTTTCTAGTTTTTCTTGTTTTTCTAGGTTTTCTTGTTTTTCTTGTTTTTCTAGTTTTTCTTGTTTTTCTTGTTTTTCTAGTTTTTCTAGGTTTTCTTGTTTTTCTTGTTTTTCCTCCTTGTATTGCTTCTTGTTCTGCCTTTCGCTTTCTATTGTTTGCTTCTTCTCTTACTAGTCTTGCTTCTTCTGCTGCTCTTCTTAATTCTGCTGCTCTTCTTAATTCTGCTGCTTCTTCTGCTAGTCTTGCTTCTTCTGCTTCTGCTTGTAATCTTAATGCTGCTTCTGCTTCTCTTTCTTCTTGTAGTCTTAATGCTGCTTCTGCTTCTGCTCTTCTTAATTCTGCTTCTCTTTCTTCTTGTAGTCTTAATGCTTCTCTTTCTTCTTGTAGTCTTAATGCTGCTCTTTCTGCTGCTTCTCTTTCTTCTGCTTCTCTTTCTTCTGCTTCTCTTTCTTCTTCTCTTTCTTCTGCTAGTCTTTCTTCTGCTAGTCTTTCTTCTGGTAATGCAGTCTTGTTTCGCAAGAAAAAATCTAAAAAAGATTTTTTTATTGAATTAAATGGACCACTAGATGGACCACTAGATGGACCACTAGATGTTTTTGCATTATGTTTAATATCTAAAAAATTTTTAAAGGCAAATATATCTTCAGTGTTTGGCGTTTTTTTGAATTCATTCCAATTAATTTGATTACTCTTGAAAAAATTGAAAAGTGATTCAGCAGGTGCTCCATGTTTTTTATATGCAGCTGCCCATGAAGCTGCTTTTAGTTCATCATAATCATTACCAGAATTGAAAGCATTACCACAATGAATTGCTCTACAGGTTGGATCCAATACTAATTTTATTTTAATTCCCATAGCTTGAAAAAAAATTACTATATCTTCTAGAGTACATTTTTTTACTATAAATATATTTGTAGCTGCATTAATCAACATTGGGTCTACAACTGGGTTTAGTTTCGACATTCCATTTTCTATTATTACACCAATAATTTCTCCTTCAAATAATTTTAAACCTGCTCTTTCTAACCAATAACGACCTGTACTATTCAATTCACCAGCTTCATTAATACCTAATAAGTTAAGACTAGCAATTGGGTATATAGAATCTGAATCTGCTAATGTAAAGGATTTATCCTTTTCTTCCGAACTCGCAACTA
>Ga0209443_1001710_pt1 | contig 13530 bp, 13 predicted proteins | sample LauGreBMM110DCMD_2_FD_187571 | JGI IMG/M metagenome (GOLD analysis project Ga0209443, IMG submission 187571) | Freshwater lake microbial communities from Lake Michigan, USA - Su13.BD.MM110.DCMD (SPAdes) (version 2) | ecosystem: Environmental > Aquatic > Freshwater > Lake | place: Lake Michigan... | reverse complement strand
GAGTTCCGCATAGCCGTAGAGCTGATCTGTAGGATCTGCCTGCTCCTGCGTAGGTAGCTTGCTGAGTAGCGTATTCAGATCCATGCTTCGCAGGAGCCGATGCGCGTTAAACTCCAATTTGGAGGAAAAGCTGACCGGCTGCAGGAGCACCAATTTCTCTCTTTTGCGGTACCAAGGGGAGGAGCGCAGCTTGTTGAGCTGGCTCGTATGAATACCTATAAACTCATGCTCAGCCAAGGGAAAGTAGGATGTTGGAAAAGGATACACCACAAAGCTATTTTCAAAAAGGGGTGCCTTGTCTGCAAATGGACGCTGCTGGATCAGGTGCTCCGAAAGGTGCTTGTTAAGTTCGTACATGCCCTCCTGATTTCGTGCCAGGCCAATGTATTGCTGGGCAATGCCGTTTCTGAAATCAATCCCGATCACTGGATGAATGCCTGCTTTTTGAGCCGCGCGGATAAAAGGAAATACAGCAGCACTGCTGTTGATGTCTGTGAGGGCTAATGCATCCAGCTTTTTGTTTTTTGCCTCTGCAACGAGCTTGTCCACGGATAGGGTCCCGTATTTGAAACTGAAGTGGGTATGGCAATTGAGAAACATGGAGTCGGCAAGATTCTTTCCCGAAGACTGTCCTCGGGATGAATTGGGATAAGTAAAACGGAACTAAAGAGGATAGCCCTTTTTCGAAGAGCAGGTAGGGGTCAGGAAATTAAAATGTTAATATTTTTAACATTTTAATGTTTATAATTTAAACAAAAAGAATAATAAAAAAAGAATACTGCAAAAAAATGAAGAAGGTTGTCGCAAAAGTGGGGTAAGCGGCTACGCGGCTTCTCAAAACTAGAAATGAGTCCTTCCAGCGATTGGGTAGGTGAGTGAATGGGAGAGGACTTAGGCTTTTGCCAGTAGGAGCTGAAACTCCAGTGCACTGCAGGCCTGGAATTTATCGGCTTTGAGATCCTCAAAAATCTCTTCGTCACCTTCGATAGCTGTTTTTTCGATTTTTCCATCGGGATGCACGATCAGTTCTATCCCAGAAAAATCCTGCGGGTTGATCATCACTAAGACTTGATAATCGTCAAAAATTCGTTTGAAGTACTGCGAAATTACATTTGCCACGGTGTCAAGATTAGGGTTGCTCAAAAATAAGTTAAAAAAAACGAAGGGACGCATTGCATATTCCAAAGCCTTTCTAAATTTGCATCATCTTATGACAACGAACGCAAACATGTATGGTTGGTGGCATCTTAACTCTTTCCTCGGGAGAGCTCAGAAAGCCATTGCCAATTAATTGCGCAATACATACCACAAAAGGCTTACTGGTTTCACCCGGTAAGCCTTTTTTTTGTGCCCTATTTTATTCCTTATGAAGCAGCCCACATTCACCATCCGCACCCAATACCGCAAGCGTCTCGCAGACACGATCACCCCAGTGAGCATCTACTTGCAGGTACGGGACCGGTTTGCCAACCCCATCCTACTCGAATCCTCGGACTACCGTGGTCAGGACAACAGCTATTCCTACATCTGCTTCAATCCCGTCGCGTCTTTCTCATTCCTTGCCGGTATAGTCACCGAAAAAGGACCGGATGGACAGGAGCGTCGCTACCCGGTGACGCCAGAAAATTCCCTCGTAAATTCCTTGCATGCCTTTGGAAATTCGTTTTCCCCTAGCCCCGATACGCTTAAGTTTAGTAGCAACGGCCTCTTTGGCTATACGCACTACGATGCGGTGAGTAGTTTTGAGGACATTAGGCTCACAGCCCCCCAGTCTTCTAGTGACATCCCCACGATGCAGTATGCCATGTATCAAAACATCATCGTGGTGGACCACTACAAAAATGAGTTGCACTTATTCGAACACCTCGTCGAGGGGTATCCCACCCAAGAGTACATGGCTGAAATCGAGACGCTACTCAACAACAAAAACATCCCAGCCTACTCCTTCAAAAAAGTAGGAGAGGAGGAGTCCAACTACAGCGATGCGGAGTTTTTGGAAATGCTCGGCCAAGCAAGGCAGCATTGCCTCCGCGGGGACGTATTCCAGTTGGTGCTCTCCAGGCGCTTTACCACGGCTTTCAAAGGAGACGAGTTTAACGTCTACCGCGCCCTTCGCTCGGTCAATCCCTCGCCCTACCTTTTCTACTTCGACTACGGCTCCTTCAAGGTATTTGGAAGTTCACCTGAAGCACAAATTGTGGTCAAAAATAAAAAAGCCACCCTCTACCCAATTGCAGGCACCTTCCGCCGCACAGGCAACGATGCCGAGGATGCCGAGCTGGCTAGAAAGCTCTTTGACGACCCTAAGGAAAATGCAGAGCACGTGATGCTGGTGGATTTGGCACGAAATGACCTCTCCCGAACCTCAGATCTGGTGCAGGTGGAGGTCTTCAAAGAGATCCAGTACTATTCCCACGTGATTCACCTGGTCTCCAAAGTAACTGGGCAGCTTGCCGAAGGAGTCAATCCCCTACAGCTGGTGGCCGACACCTTTCCGGCAGGAACCCTCTCTGGCGCACCGAAGTACCGGGCGATGCAACTGATCGATTTACTAGAAAATGTTAGCCGTCAATTTTATGGTGGAGCCATAGGCTACCTTGGATTTAATGGGGATTTCAACCATGCCATTGTCATCCGTTCTTTTGTTTCTGAGAATAATCAGCTGCGCTTTCAAGCAGGTGCTGGCGTAGTCGCCAAAAGTGATATCCACTCTGAATTGCAAGAAGTGGCCAATAAATTGGAAGCGTTACGGGTGGCATTGAAGACCGCAGAACAGATTTAAGTAAAGGATTCATGAAAATTTTAGTACTAGATAATTACGATTCCTTCACCTATAACCTGGTCTACCTGATCCGTCAATTGGGCTATGGGGAGCAATTAGATATCCGTCGAAATGATGCTTTTACCTTAAGCGAGGTAGATCGATACGAAAAAATACTACTTTCCCCTGGACCAGGCATTCCTTCTGAGGCAGGCCTGATGCCTGAAGTACTGCAGCAGTATGGAGCCACCAAATCAATCCTAGGGATTTGCTTAGGGCACCAAGCCATTGCAGAAGCCTTTGGCGGGAAGCTACACAACTTGGCTGAGGTTCAGCATGGAGTTGCTTCCACGGTGACGGTAGTTCCTGACCTACTATTTGAAGGACTCCCCTCCCAGTTTGCGGTGGGAAGATACCATTCTTGGGTGGTTGACGAATCTCATCTTCCCAGTGAATTGGAAGTCATTGGCCGAACTTCAGACCAACAAATTATGGCGATCCGTCACCGACAATTTGACCTCCGAGGGCTTCAATTTCACCCGGAAAGTATCCTCACCGAACATGGGGCCAAGCTTATCCAAAACTGGCTTCATTCCTAAACCGATCTCAACTTAGTGCCATACCATGAAAGATATTTTAAATCAGTTGATAGAACACAAAACCCTCTCCCAACAGCAGGCGAAAGAGGTGTTGAAAAACTTGGCAACAGGATCCTATCCTAGCAGCCAGGTGGCCGCATTTATGACGGTGTACCTGATGCGCAGCATTACTGTTGAGGAACTTCGAGGTTTCCGGGAAGCGATGCTTGAGCTTTGTGTACCGGTTGACCTCTCTGAATACGACGCCATGGATCTCTGTGGCACAGGCGGAGATGGCAAAGATACCTTCAACATTTCTACCCTTTCCTCCTTTATAGTAGCAGGAGCTGGGCAGGCTGTGGCCAAGCATGGCAACACAGGGGTTTCTTCCATTTGTGGTTCCTCCAACCTGCTTGCACATTTTGGTTATGAATTTAGCGCTGATCCCGATCAGTTGCGGCGCAATTTGGATCAGGTAGGCCTCTGTTTCTTACATGCGCCACTTTTTCATCCAGCTATGAAAAGTGTAGCCCCCATCCGAAAGGAACTGGGAGTGAAGACTTTTTTCAACATGCTTGGTCCCATGGTCAATCCTAGTTTTCCGCAAAAGCAACTGGTAGGCGTGTTCAGCTTGGAATTGGCTCGCCTCTATGGGTATTTGTACCAAGAAACGGAGGGACGCTTTGCCATCCTCCATTCCCTAGATGGCTATGATGAGATTTCCCTCACTGGACCCTTCAAGATGATCACTAATACCGGTGAGAAACTCTACCATCCTGAAGTCCTAGGGCTTAGGCAACTTACGCCAGAAAGTATTCTGGGAGGAACTTCCATAGCTGAATCTGCACGAATCTTTGAAGATGTGCTTCGAGGTAAAGGTACCTCCGCACAAAACCAGGTCGTGGTAGCGAATGCCGCTGCTGCTTTAGTTACCGCTCGTGAAGGTCTTGGCTTCGAGGAGGCAATCGCCCTTGCTAATGAGACGCTTCTAAGCGGCAAAGCACTTCGTGTCTTTACAGGATTGATCCAGCCTCAAACTTCCGTGTCCTTAAACTAAGTTGCTCCGATGAATACGCTAGAAAAAATCATTGCCGATAAGTACTTGGAAGTGGAAGCTCGAAAGCAGCAACAACCTGTGGCTGTTTTGGAAAAAAGCAGCGCTTTTTCAAGAATCCCACTGTCCTTGAAGTCTTTTCTTTTGGATCCAACCAAGTCTGGGATCATCACTGAATTTAAACGAAAATCCCCCTCCAAGGGACTGATCAATGGAACCTCCTCGGTGGAGCTGGTAAGCAAAGGGTACGAGCAGGCAGGCGCATCAGCGCTTTCCATCCTGACCGATCAACACTATTTCGGTGGTGCCACAGAAGACCTTGAGTTGGCTAGAAAGCAAGTTGCCATCCCAATTCTACGGAAAGACTTTGTGGTAGATGAGTACCAGATTATTGAAGCCAAATCCATGGGTGCCGACTGTATTTTACTGATTGCTGCAGCTCTTAGCCCCCAAAAAGTAAAGTCCTTGGCCATCTTTGCACAAAGTCTTGGCTTAGAGGTGCTGTTGGAAGTACACAACTTGGAGGAGTTGGAACAGTCGTTTTGTGAACCCCTAGATGTGGTGGGAGTGAATAATCGAAATCTAAAAACCTTTGAAGTGTCTTTGGAAACTTCCTTAGAGTTGGTAGACCGTATTCCAAACCAAGTTGTAAAAATTTCGGAAAGCGGAATTTCGGATCCTGCTACCCTAGTTGCTTTCCGAAAGGCAGGTTTCGATGGATTCTTAATTGGGGAAAACTTCATGAAAACCTCAAACCCTGGTCAGGCAGCAGCAGACTTCATCCAGGAGTTTAGACGCTTGATGGGAGATCAACAAACGGGGATGTCAGGGTATGGAAATTAAAGTTTGTGGCATGCGGGAACGGGACAATTGTAATCAATTGGTCCAAGAAGTCAATCCAGATTGGATGGGGTTGATTTTCTATCCCAAATCCCCTCGACTGGTTCCGGCTGAAAGTTCGAATTGGTTGGTTGACCTGCCTATAAAAAAAGTGGGGGTGTTTGTAGGGGAGGCCCAAACGGAAATATGTCGCAAAACTACCTTGTTTGGACTCTCGGCGATACAGCTGCATGGAGGAGAATCTGTGGAGGAGGTAAAGCAACTGAAGGAAGATACCGAATTAGAAATTTGGAAGGTCTTTGGTGTTGGGGAGATTCTGGACTGGAAGGTGATGGAAGAATTTGTTCCCCATGTAGATCGTTTTCTATTTGATACGGCTACTGCGAGTAAAGGAGGTTCGGGAAAAACATTTGATTGGAAACTCCTGAAAGGGTATCCTTTTGAAAAAGGGTTTTTCCTAAGTGGAGGATTAAGATTGGAGCATGCAGCTGAAATTTTAGAGTTAGGAAAGGATATTCCCCAGCTGCTGGGCGTGGATGTCAACTCTGGTTTTGAAGTTGCCCCAGGACTAAAACACATTCCTGATTTGAAGGAGTTTAAACAAAAGATGAACAGATAATGTCTACCAATTGTGGACGATAACTAGCGAGATGATGATAAAAGTTGACGAAAAAGGATTTTATGGAAATTTTGGTGGCGCCTACATTCCAGAGATGCTCTATCCCAATGTGGAGGAGCTTCGGGAAAACTGGGAAGCAATTGTGGCAAACCCTACTTATCAGGAAGAATTTCAAAGTTTGCTCAAGGACTTTGTGGGTAGACCTACGCCGCTCTATTTTGCAGCTCGGCTTTCCGAAAGTTTTGGGGCCAAGATTTACCTCAAGCGGGAAGACCTCTGCCATACTGGAGCACACAAGGTCAACAATACGGTTGGGCAGATTATTCTAGCAAAGAAGCTAGGTAAAAAGCGCATCATTGCCGAGACGGGTGCTGGGCAACATGGTGTGGCGACAGCGACAGTTTGTGCGCTGATGGGCATGGATTGCACGATCTACATGGGTGAGTTGGATATCAAGCGACAGCGCCCCAATGTGGAACGCATGCGTATTCTCGGCGCCAAAATAGTACCTGCAGTGTCTGGTTCGAAAACGCTAAAAGATGCCACAAATGAAGCCATGCGAGCTTGGATTGCGGATCCAGTGGGTACGCATTACATCATCGGCTCGGTGGTGGGACCTCATCCTTACCCAGAGATGGTAGCTCGGTTTCAATCCGTCATCTCCGAAGAGATCAAATGGCAGCTTAAAGCGAAGGAGGGTAGGGAAAATCCTGACCTCGTGATTGCCTGTGTGGGAGGGGGCTCCAATGCGGCCGGAGCATTTTACCACTATTACAATGAACCTAAGGTGAGACTGATTGCTGTAGAGGCTGCGGGGCATGGGATTCATTCCGGTAAGTCTGCTGCCACCTCCGTATTGGGTACTCCTGGAATTTTACATGGATCAAAGACTTTGTTGATGCAAACCGAGGATGGACAAGTGATTGAGCCGCATTCCATCTCTGCTGGCTTGGACTATCCGGGAATCGGGCCAGTGCATGCCCATTTGCATGAAATTGGACGGGCTGAGTTTGTTGGAGTAGAGGATGAGGATGCGATGAAGGCAGGTATTTTACTCAGCAGAACAGAAGGGATCATTCCTGCCATCGAAACTGCCCATGCCATCCATGCACTCCAGCTGATCGAATACGAAAAGGATGACTTGATCGTCATCAATCTCTCAGGTAGGGGAGATAAGGATTTGGAAACCTACATTTCCTGGGGAAATTATTGAGTGATTCGCTAATCAAGGCCCTTTCAAATCCAAATTTCTAATCACTTCATTGAAGACCCTACATCACTATGAATCGAATCGACTATCTATTTCAAACTAAAAAAGAGCGCATACTCTCCATTTATGTAACGGCTGGTTTCCCGAATCTAGAGGATACCTTGCCTGTCATGGAGGCCATCCAGGCTGCAGGTGCAGATATAATAGAGATAGGCTTGCCCTACTCAGACCCAATTGCTGATGGGCCGACCATCCAAGAGAGCAATACCATTGCCTTGGAAAATGGGATGAGCATCAAAAAATTGTTTACCCAACTGCTTGGTTTCAGAGCCAAAATTCATCTTCCGGTAGTGCTGATGGGCTACCTCAATCCAATCATCCAATATGGAGTGGAGGAATTTTGTAAAAAGTGTAAGGAAGTGGGTGTCGATGGGCTCATTCTGCCAGACCTTCCTTTGCAGCAATATGCAGAGGAATACCAAGAGATTTTTGAGAAATACGGTTTGTTTAACACCTTCTTGATATCTCCTCAAACTTCCGAAAAGCGAATTCGGGAAATAGATCAGCACAGCAGTGGCTTTATCTACATGGTTTCTTCTCATGCCATCACCGGTGGTAAGTCGGCAATTTCTCCAGAGCAGCTCGCCTATTTTGAAAGAGTCGAAGCCATGAACTTGATCCATCCCAGGTTGATTGGATTTGGGATTTCGGATGCTGTTTCCTTTCAGATGGCCTCTCGCTATAGCCAAGGAGCAATTATTGGATCTGCATTTATCAAGCAAATCAAAGATTCCACCGATTTAAGTCAGGATATCAACACATATATCCAAGGCATTATTAACTAGCACCTTTCCAAGTGAAGGTTTTGTTCAAGTAGATAAAAATTGATTGTACCGACTGAAATCCCTGTGTAAATTAGTTGCCAGTAACTGGATTGAAACAGGGATCTCCGAGTTTCAATCTTCTCTCTAGAAACTACAGGTAGCGGAGTAGGAATTGCAAATTAAGTTGTGAATTTGTGCAACAGCCAGAGTCCATTCTGAGTTAAAAGTTAGGAGTCAACTAAGCAAGTGGGCAATCGCATGCTTTCTGGCCTAGCAAGAAGTACTGAGTGAATTAAACCCAAATACAATGATTGAAAAACCCAAAGAGTGGGTCTTTTCGGACCCAAGATTAAAAGGAATGAGGCAAGATTACGAAGCCTATACCGAAGAGGATTTCCAGGTTTGGAAGATTCTTTTCGAGCGGCAGGTTCCTCAGCTTCCTAAAGCAGCTTCAAAAGCCTATTTGGAAGGCATGAAGGCGGTAAATTTTACTGCAGATCGTATTGCAAATTTCGAGGAGCTAAACGAGATCCTCCGCCAGACCACAGGATGGCAAGTACAGGTAGTGCCAGGATTGATAGACGATGATTTGTTTTTCGGCTTATTGAGCAATAAGCGTTTTCCATCTTCTACCTGGCTTCGAAAAATGGAGCAATTGGACTATTTGGAAGAACCTGACATGTTTCACGATGCTTTTGCGCACCTTCCACTCCTGATCAATCAACCGTATGTTGATTTTCTAGAAAGACTGAGTGCGATGGCTTTAAAACAGATTCAAAACCCCTGGGCCATCCAATTGCTGAGCCGAATTTATTGGTTTACCATCGAATTTGGATTGATTCGTGAGGAAGGTGAGCTACGTGTGTATGGAGCTGGAATTCTGAGTTCTGCTGGGGAAACTACCTATGCGCTCTCGGATGAGCCAAGTCATTTTGCGTACGATGTGCGTCAGATCATGATGACCTCCTACTGGAAAGACCACTTTCAAGACAAATACTGGGTGATTGATAGTTTCGAGCAACTTTTTGAGTCCTTGCCAGAAATTGAGCAAGTGCTTGAAGAGCTGCTGGCAACAGAAAATAAAAATTAAACTTAATTAGGCAGGTTTGGGGACAAACTGGAAAGCAGATCCTTAGTTGGTAGTCCGTTGTGTTTCCCACTTGCAAAAAGTCCATGAAAGTAGCTTTAATCAAGTACAATGCAGGCAATGTCCAATCCGTGCGCTATGCGCTAGAGCGATTAGGGGTGGAGGCTGAACTTACAGATGATCCCGAAAAAATTCGCGCGGCAGACCGTGTGATTTTTCCAGGTCAGGGTGAAGCCAGTTCTGCTATGGCCTACTTGAAGGAGCGAAATCTAGACCAAGTGATTCGAGAGGTGAAGCAACCTTTTTTGGGAGTTTGCCTAGGTTTACAGCTGCTCTGTACCCATTCAGAGGAAAACAACACCCCCTGTTTGGGCATCTTTCCCCAGCTAGTCAAACGTTTTGTTCCAAGTGAAAGCGGCCAAGAAAAAGTGCCTCATGTGGGTTGGAATTCGATCGAGAACTTGGTTGGCAATCCCTTACTCAAAGATCTGCCCGATGCCAAGCACCTGTATTATGTACACAGCTACTATGCGACCCTAGGAGAAGGTACCCTTGCAACAACCCACTACATTCAAAACTTTACGGCCATTCTCCATCGAGCCAACTATTGGGCGATTCAAGCCCACCCAGAGAAAAGCAGTACTTTAGGAGAAAAGCTCTTGGAGAATTTTCTAGCACTGCCTTCAACTTAACTAAGTTTAACCAAGGAATTCAAGGTTGCAAAACCATCCCCTAGACATAAAACTATGCATGTAATTCCCGCTATTGATTTGATCGGAGGCAAATGTGTTCGCCTCAGCCAAGGCGACTACCAGCGGAAGACTGAATACCACGATGATCCTCTGGAGATGGCCAAGCGCTTTGAAGGGGCGGGATTGACGCGACTCCATCTGGTGGATTTGGATGGGGCCAAAGCCAAAAAAATTATGAATGGAGACGTGCTGCAGCGTATTTGTTTTGGAACTCGTTTGGCAGTGGATTTTGGGGGAGGCATTCAATCGCAGGAAGAAATCGAAAAGGCCTTTACGCTCGGCGCTACCCAAGTTACTGGTGGAAGTATTGCTGTAAAAAACCCTAGTTTATTTGAATCTTGGCTTTTAGCATATGGCTCTGGAAAAATTATTTTGGGTGCCGATGCCAAGGATAAAAAAATTGCCGTGGGAGGTTGGGAGGAAAGCACCCTGCTGGAGCTAATTCCCTTTATTAAAGGATATTACGACAAAGGAATTCGAGAAGTCATCTGTACAGATGTGGCCAAGGATGGATTGCTTCAAGGCCCTTCTTTTGGGCTGTATGCTGAAATTCTCGAAGAGTTGCCCGATTTAAAACTTATTGCCAGTGGAGGAGTATCCTGCCTGAAGGACTTGGAGGAACTCCAAAAACTGGGAGTCTATGGAACCATTGTTGGAAAAGCCTACTACGAGGGGAAGGTGAGTTTGGAAGAGCTAGCCCAATTCGAGGTAAATTAACCCTAACTACTTCACCCAAATCTACATGCACCTTATTTACCTATTTCTAAATCATCAATGCTAACCAAACGAATTATCCCTTGTCTTGACATCAAAGATGGCCGCACGGTCAAAGGGGTGAATTTTGTGGAACTTCGAGATGCGGGAGATCCTGTGGCTTTGGCTAAGTTGTATTCAGCCCAAGGCGCAGATGAACTCGTGTTTCTAGATATTACAGCGACTGTAGACAAGCGAAAAACGCTAGTAGATTTGGTGACGCAGGTGGCCAAGGAAGTTCGAATTCCCTTTACCGTTGGCGGTGGCATCGCTTCAATTCAGGATGTCAATGCCTTGTTGGCAGCAGGTGCAGATAAGATCTCCATCAATTCGGCGGCAGTGAAAACTCCCCAACTTATTAATCAACTTGCCAAAGAGTTTGGATCACAATGTGTGGTGGTAGCAATCGATTCGCGATGCACAGCGGGTATAGATTGGGTGTATACGCATGGAGGAAGGACGGCAACCACCCTGCAATCCAAGGTTTGGGCCAAGGAACTGGCAGATCGGGGTGCAGGGGAGATTCTGCTAACCTCCATGGACCATGACGGCACGAAAGCTGGTTTTGCGTTGGAGTTAACAGCTGCGATTTCAGGAGCATTGGCTATTCCAGTCATTGCCTCAGGCGGTGCGGGAAGCATGTTTCATTTTAAGGAAGTATTTACCACTGGAAAAGCAGATGCAGCTTTGGCAGCAAGCATTTTTCACTTCAAGGAAATTGAAATTCCTGAATTGAAAATGTATTTGGATGAGGAACAGGTAGTGGTTAGAAAATAAAATAGGGAAGGGAAATAGGATTGAAATACAGTAGAAATAAACCGAGCCTGGCTGCCGCAGGCAGGCGGAGCAAAGTATATTTCTATTGTATTTCATTTTTAAAAGTAAAAAACAGATAAGATGAACATAGATTTTAAAAAGATGGAGGGTCTCATTCCGGCGGTAGTGCAGGATGCGTTTACCGGAAAGGTATTGATGTTGGGCTATATGAATGAAGCCGCATTGGCCAAAACGGAGGAGTCGGGCAGAGTTACTTTTTTCTCACGCAGTAAAAATAGATTGTGGACCAAAGGCGAGACTTCCGGCCATTTTTTGGAAGTTGTCAGCATGCAGGAAGATTGTGATGGGGATGCCATCTTGGTGAAAGCCAAGCCAAGTGGTCCGGTTTGCCATACTGGTGCAGACACCTGTTTTAATGAAGGCAACGCCTCCAAAACTCCCTTTATTGACCAATTACGGGCTATCATCAAAGACCGTAAGGCTAATCCTAGCGAAGGATCTTACACATCAAGCCTTTTTTCGAAAGGGATCAATAAGCTTGCTCAGAAAGTTGGAGAAGAAGCGGTGGAGTTGGTTATTGAAGCAAAAGATGATAATAAAGATCTTTTTTTAGGTGAGGCAGCAGACCTGCTTTTTCATTATTTGGTACTCTTGGAGGCGAAAGGCTATGAACTGGATGAGGTGGTCGACGTCCTCATGAAGCGGCATACGAAATAATTTCTGATTTGGTAGGAAAAAAAAAGAGCTCGAATTTCATCGAGCTCTTTTTTTGTGTGTTTATATTCCGATTTAGAAAACAGGAAATTCTTGTTGCAAGCCTTTGAAGGCATCGATAAGCTCCCAGCTCGGCTTATAGTAGGTGTTCATCATGCGGTTACCTACCGTGCCAGTACGAATGTACTGAATAGCTGCAGCCAAACGAAGGTCTTTCACATCTCCCCAAGCAAACTGTGGACTATCTCCTACTTGATAATCTGCAGGAAATCCTTCAAAATATTCGGCTTTTCCTGCTGAATTAGCAATCGCAAAGGTGATTGGAACTACTTCCACGTTGTTGGTTTGTAGGATTCGATTGTAGCTAGAAAGCGGAAAAGAACCTACTGGCTTACCGTAGGTATTGTCACCGATCAAAACCACGTCCATGTATGGATCTAAAGCATTGATGATCAATTCGGATGCAGAAGCTGAGCTGCGTGATGTCAAGAAGATGACACGACTTAAACTGATAGTTCCGATTTTGCTGAAATTCCGAGAAGTATTTTGAGCGGTTTTCAAGGCATTCAACTTGTTGGTATACATCAGCTTAGAATTATTTGCAGTTTGAATCAGGTAATTGCAAATCTGTTCGGCCACAGCCACGGATCCACCCCCATTGTAGCGGAGGTCGATTACAAGCTCTTGGACTCCTTGATTCTGGAAAAACTCCATGCTGGTTTGTACCTCAGCACTTCGAGTAGGGCTCAATCCTGCGGTCGCTTTGAAACTTTGGTAAGCCCAATACCCTACTTTTTTGGTATCTACCTGAATCACACGTTGATCCAAAACGGAATTGGATTGGTATTCTGCCTTTGTATTTATTCGGGTGGTAGTAGTTCCATCAGGCAATTTGAAGGTAAAGGAATTGATGATTCCTGGGTCTGGATTTCCTAATTTAAAGTCATATCCTCCGGTTGCTGTTTTGTATTCTGCGATGGGTTTGCCATTGATTTGGGTGATTTCCCAGCCTCTTTTCCATCCATCTTTTCCAGCAGGGGCTTCCGCAAATACGAAGGATACATATAGCTTTTCATCAGCGGTGAACGCAAATCCAAATCCATGTCCTGCATTCTTACCAACAAATGCATTGTTGAACGCTTCTTGTGTAGTGATGTAGGAAAATCGGTCGATAGGCTTATAAATAATCCCATCCAAAAGAGCTTCATTGGAGGTGTATTTGGTTAAATCTACGGTAGTTGGGATTTGCCCATTCCAGAAATACCATTCACGCATGACGTCTACGATGGCTTTTTTCACCTCGTCAACTACCGGCTTTGTGGGGTCTGCAGTTACAGGCGGCTCTTCTTTTGGTTCGCAAGACCACAAGCCTATCCACAACCAAGCGCTAATCCAAATTAATTTTTTCATAGAAGTAGTGTAATTTTTATTCTTAACGTAAAATTTCAATTCTTGTTTTATAGCAAGATGTCGTACACCTTCACACTTTTCCAAAAAGAGGAATACTTGGCTATAAATTCCAAATGAAGTGGATCTTTTTGGTATGCTGCTTCGCCTTCTA
>Ga0209443_1001709_pt1 | contig 13542 bp, 13 predicted proteins | sample LauGreBMM110DCMD_2_FD_187571 | JGI IMG/M metagenome (GOLD analysis project Ga0209443, IMG submission 187571) | Freshwater lake microbial communities from Lake Michigan, USA - Su13.BD.MM110.DCMD (SPAdes) (version 2) | ecosystem: Environmental > Aquatic > Freshwater > Lake | place: Lake Michigan... | reverse complement strand
AATAGAACAGGTTAATAATAATGACCTTGGAATTAATTTAAACCTACTGCCAGTTCCTTACAAAGAAAAGTTATTGGATGAACTATTTACCCGTATGAATATAAAGGTAGATGTTCAAGAAACAGACATAATTTCAGAAATTCTAGGAATTGAAACACCAAGTGGAATTGATGCAATCAAAGAAAAACCTCTCCGAATAACTTATGAAGGAATTAAAGCATACCTTGAAAAGGATGGATATGATTTTGCCCTAAGACAATATATACCTTCAAGAAAAAAGGACCAAGCAGTTGTTAGTTATTCAAAATGGCCAGAAATAGCACTATGCGATTTTATGGACTTTAATAAAACAAATGTAATGAAGATCAGATTAATGTTTAATGACTATTTAAAAAAGAATATATAACTTAAATTAATATAATAATATAATGGCAGGATTTGTACAAAGAAATGGTCCGTTAACTAAACGACCTTTTAACCTAAGTAGTACCCTTAAGAAGTTATCTTCATTTGGTATGTACTACGACGATTTGGTGCTTAGACAATCTCAAGCAATTGGGCCAGTAGAAGATGAAATTGGTTACGGCCAAATGAACCCGACTGGGCTTGATAGTGATGACATGTATGGCGCATTCGCAGCCCTTTCGATGGCTGATACTACAATGCGTAAAAATATTCCATTTTTTGACCAAGCATATCGTGGTAAAAGAGATGAACTGCGGGCTTTTGCACAGCATGATGAAATTGAAGACATCTTGGATATACTTTGTGATGAGTCGATTGTATATGATAGCAAAAACTTCATGGCCAATCCAGAGATTATCGGTATGGAAGTTTCTGAAGATGTGCAGAAATATCTTAATAAAGCATATAGAGACCTGTATCAATATTTTGGATTCAATCTAGACCAATCAGCATGGTACTTCTTTAGAAAATGGTTAATTGATGGTTACCTTTCATTTGAGATTATTTATAATCCTGAAATGACTGACGTTATTGGATTTAAAGAAATTGACCCAATCACATTGGTACCAGGATATAATCATGAAGATGGTAAAAAGATTTGGGTTCAATTTAAAGACGATCCAGTTAAACAGAGAAAATTGTATGATGCGCAAATTGTGTACATATCATACTCTTCGATTACTACAGCATCAAGGGTTTCTTACCTTGAGCGACTTGTACGAGCATTCAACTTAATGAGAATTATGGAGCATACCAGAATTATTTGGGCTGTGACCAATTCATCTTATAGAATGAAATTTATTATACCAGTTGGTGGTAAATCTAAAACAAGAGCAAAACAATCACTTGCTCAGCTGATGAATAACTATAAAGAAGTTGTTGATTTTGATTGGGACAGTGCATCTCTTACAACTAATGGTAAACCAATGTTACAATTTAATAAAGAATATTGGTTACCTAGCAAGGACGGAGAACAACCAGAGATTGAAACTCTTGGTGGTGATGGTCCAGAGCTTAGCGACACAGAATCCTTAAAATACTTCTCAGATAAACTTAAAGCAGTTTCAAAAATTCCTTACAATAGATTCATGTATGAAGATGGTGGAGGAGATTTCAATCTAGCAGCCGATGGTATGATTAGAGATGAGATTAAATTTAGTAAATTTATTAATCGTTTACGTAGTTCATTCCAAGAGATATTGATTAAACCCCTATGGCTTCAAATGTGTCTTAAATTCCCAGAATTTAAAGAGGACGCAGGATTTAGAACCCAAATTGCTCTAAGATTTAACGAGGATAATATGTTCTCTGAATTAAAGACAATGGAAATCATGCAAAAGAGACTTGATTTTATTACTACAATGAAAGATTCACTAGTTAAAACAGATCCTATGACTATGGAAGAAAGTCCATATTTTGACATGGACTTCTTAGTTGATAGATACTTAAAACTAAGTCCAGACGATAAAGCAGCTAATGACGCATATAAAGCCAGAACTGCTGCTGCCAAAGCTGCCGAACCAGATGTCGATCCAATGGCCGCAATGGGAGGAATGTAATTAAATAAAAATATAGATACAATGAAAATAATTAAAACGTTTGAGGAATTTACAAACTCACTTCAAGAAGATGCAATTGACGCCGGTGAGGATTCAAAAGTAGTAGTTGACGATGTCACGTTAGACTCAGGAAAAGAAATTAAATCCACTGAAATCTTAGGGACTGTATTGTCTTCTAAAAGTGAAAAGGAATTCAAAGAATATTTCTATAAAGAATACGGAAATACAGCCTTTACCGAAGAGGATATGTTTACCCTTGTTAAATTCTTTAATGATTATAACGAAGAAGTTGCACAAAAAGAGAAAGATGCCGAAAAAGATGCAGAAGGCGGAGAAGGTGGCGAGGAAAAGGATCCATTGGCAGACATTTAATTTTTAAAAATCTTCAAAAATTAACTGGATATATAATAGAAATATAATAAAATAATAATTATGACTAATAACTTACTGATCTTAGAAAGATCGTCAACGGAATTAGAGTTTAAACAAGAAGGTGGGACTTATGTTCTAGAGGGTATCTTTGGAGAAATCGATAAGAAAAATCGTAATAACCGAATCTATACTGAATCTGAATACCTACCGCAAATTGAGGCTCTACAGGCAAAAATTAAATCATCTAAGTTATTAGGTGAATTAGATCACCCGCAAACATTTGATGTTTCTTTAAAAAATGTATCACATATTATTGAAGAACTTACTTATGACACAGAAACTAAGCAGGTTAAAGGACGTATCAGATTATTAGATACTGATGCTGGAAGACAGGCAAAAGCTCTTGTAGATGCTGGTGTTCCATTACAAATTTCAAGTAGAGCAGCTGGTGCAGTTGAATCTAATGGAACTGTAAAAATCAAACAATTGTTTACTTACGATTTAGTTGCAGACCCTGGGTTTGAAAACGCTGAATTGAAAAGAGTTAATGAAGAGTACGGCTTTGTTAATGAAGGAAACGACCTATTTATTTACGAGATAAATAAAGAAAACGAAAACAAAAAACAACCAATCGAAAATATAAACGAAACAAAAATGGCAGAGTCTAAATTTATTACGGTTGAGGATTTTAATAAATACTCTAAATATCTTTCTGAAGAAATTAAATCTATTAAAGAAGGTATGAATTCTTTAACAGAAGCAGAGTCTACTAGTTCTCAATTAGGAACCCTTAAAGAATATACTGATTATTTAGCTAAGAAATTAGAAGAATCAATCGCATATTCAGAACACATTGCTGAAAAAGCAGACCAAAGTATTCAATATTCAGAAACACTTGCAGAGAAATTGGATCAAGGTATTCAATATTCTGAGCACATTGCTGAAAGTGTTGATGCTATCAAAAATTACACAAATTATTTAGCTGAATCTTATAATGAAGGTTCTACTTCTTACGAGAACTTAATTAAATATACTGAATATTTAAGAGAGAACCTTGAGAAAGTAACTGAATACGCAGAGTACGTTGCAGAAACTGTAAACTCTAACCTATTATTAGAAGACGAAGCAGGTTTACCAGCCGAAGACTTAAAAGATGAAACTGAAGATGTTACTGCACCCGTAGTTGATGCTGATGGTAACGTAATTGATGGAGAACCAAAAGACGTTGCTAAAGATGTAAAACTTGCTGGTAGCGGAGATGCTGCTGGTGAAGAAATTAAAGAGGCAAAAGACGGATCTGAAGCAGGTTTACCAGCTGAAGATATTAAAAAAGCTACTAAAGACGTTACAGTACCGGTAGTTGATGCTGATGGTAATGTAATTACATCAAAACCAGAAGATGTAGAAGGTGATTTAGAACTTGCTGGTAAAGGAGACGCTGCTGGAAAACAAGTTGACCAAATGGAGGCTTACAAAAATTCAATTACTTCTAAATTAGAAGCACTAGTTGAAAAGGTAAACGCTAAAAAATCAGACAATCCAACATTCTTTAAATTTATCTCTGAAGAGAAAGTAACCGAATTTAATGCCCTATCAACCGAAGAAAAATCTAAAGTTGTAAGCGCTATTGAAGGTAGAGGTTACCTAACTGAAGGACAAATCATGGCCTTATGGAATACTTCATTAAGTGGAACTGTAGAAACAGTGAATACTCCTAACGTTATTAAATTAATGCCAACTGAATACCATGAAACTTGGGGTAAATGTTCTGAAGCTAAGAAAAACCAAATTTTAGCACAGTCTAAATATCATAAAGTTGAAACAGCTTACCAAGTTGCAAACTTCTGGCAAACTAGAGACCTTAGAGAGGTTGCTCCAGTAATGGAAAAAATCGCTATGGTAAATGAATCAGCAGTTGAAGAGGTTAAAACATTAGGTTATGATGCTACCCAAATAGGTGCTGAAATTGCAAAAAGATTCAATAGATAATTATGAAATACTTACAACTATTCGAAGGTTTTCTTAATGAAAATAAACAAAAGGAAATAGAGAAACTTGCTGCTCCATGGTGGAAAGACAGAATGAAAAAAAATAAAAAAATGGGTTATGATTCTTGGGATGCAGAAGACATGGATTTATTTATGGACTACCTAATGGATGAGGAAGTTGTTGATTATGATGATGAAGATTTAGAAGAAGTTCGATCTGACTTGGAACAATATATTGAAAACACCCTAGGATACGAATACAACTATTAAACATGTTTTTTTTGGTTTTTTTAAAAATTTCAAAAAAAACAAGGATATATAATACTATTAAAACATATTCGATGCTCAGTTAAGAAGCAAAAAACTGAAATAATATCGAAAACTCGTAATATACGAAAAATATAAAACCATTAAAAAAAAAATAAATTTACAAATGGCAAATTTAATTAATGAAGCAGAAATCAGAGCAACGTGGGCTCCGATTATCGAATCTGCGACAGGTATCAACGATGCAAGCAAATTAGCTTGGATGTCAGAATACTGTCACAACCACAAATTATACGAAGATGCTTCTCAAATGACTTTAGGTACTGCTGGTAACATCTTTGGTATGGGTGCTACGCTTTTACCAGCTAACACTTTCACAAATGGTATGTCTACTGGAGCAAAAGGTTCTGGTGATAAAGCTCCTTCTTTACTTCCTTTAGCAATGCAAGTTGCTGCTCAAACTATCGGTCTTGACTTAGTACCAGTAGTTCCTATGGCTGGTCCAATGGGATTATTATCTTACTTAGACTTTACTTATGAAGGTGGTAAATTATCTCCAGGAACTACTGCACCAACCTATGTTAAAATAGGAGTTTTAGCTGCAGAACTTGCTGCAATTAAAACCGAATTAGCAGGTTTAACTACAGCTAACACTATAGCAGCAGCCGCTGGATATGGTTCATACACATTTATAGGAACTTCTAGAATTGATGGTAAATTAATTTTTAAAGTTAACTCTACAGTATTAACAACTGTTGATTTAGACCTTACTGCTGCAATAGTTGCTTTAACTGCTGCTACAGCTGCTAGTGGAACTGAATTAGTTAAAGCATTAGAGGATCACATTAAAGGATTCGCTGCTGCTGATAACGCTGGAAATCCATTCTCAAGAGCTGCTGGAGAACAAACTCCAGACAAAATCATGGGTCTATCTTTATTCTCTAAAAGCGTTACAGCTGAAACTTTCCAAGTTGCTGCTGCCGTTACAAGAGAACAAGTTCAAGATTTAAAACAATTCGGAGTTGACGCGGTTGCTCAAGTTGAAGCTGTTTTAACTAATGAATTAACTCAAGGTATTAACCAATACATCTTAGCTAAAATCAGAAAATTAGGTGCAGATAACGTTACTAAAACTCCTGGATTTGGTCTTAACGGATTTGACTTAAATTTACCTCTTGCATCTAACCTAGGTAACGGTGGAGAAACTTTACCTTCTGTTCACAGAAGAATCCTTTCTCAAATCTTAGCCGCTGCTAACTTAATTGCTAACCGTGGTAGAAGAGGTGCTGGTAACTTCGCAGTATGTGGACCACAAACTGCTACAGTTTTACAATCGATTGCTGGTTTCGTTGCAAACCCAATGGCAAATACTTTCGCACAAGCTGCTGGAGCTATCTACCCATTAGGATCTGTTGCTGGAATTAACGTTTATACCGACCCTACAATGGACTGGTTTGATTATTCAATCGCAGTTGGTAGAAAAGGAGACGGAAACGGACCTGGTATCGTATTCATGCCTTACTTAATGGCTGAATCAGTTCAGGCTATTGCTGAAGGAACTATGGCTCCTAAGGTAGCTGTTAAATCTAGATTTGCTCTAGTTGAAGCAGGATTCCATCCTGAAACACAATACGTTGAGTTTAATGTAACAATTGACGGTAGCGCTACTAAAAACTTATTAACTTTAACTTAATATTTTAATTAGAACCTACGTTCTAAAATACTTAAAGGGAACTGAGAAATCAGTTCCCTTTTTTTGTGATATATAATCTATCAAACAAAATACATTAAAATTATGAACAAATTTGAAAATTGGTATACAAGTATACTTGAAGAGGTTGCAACAGCACCTACCAAAACCCTAGTTGGAGATGTTGATACGATTATAAGTTCACTAGGTACCCTTGTTAAAGAATTAACTGAGGAACTTAATGGACCTGAATTTACTGAAGTAAACGAGGCCGATGCAGAAGGTCCAAGTAAAGTTTGGCAATGGATTTGGTGGATGCCAAAGGCCAGAAAAGCCCAACAAAAGGTTAACAAAATCAAATTGAATGTAACTGATATGGAAGCCGCTGCTGAAGATGCTCCAAACGCAGATCAAACAAAAAAAATCAAAGGAAAAGCCGCAATTGCTAGAGACCAGGCCGGAGAACTTCAAAAGATGGTTGATGACAAATATGGCGCAAAAGGAGACCTTGTTAAAAGAGCACTTCATAGCGAAAAAATTGCAGGTCAAATTGCATCTATTAAAAGAGCATCAGGTTTAGAAGATGACCCAGAAAAGGTTGCATCTTATAAAGAAAAAATGGCTGAACTTCAACAAAAATACAAAGAGGATCAAGAAGCAATTAAAGAATTAGAACCTTCTGAGGAGGATAAAAAAGCTGAAGCTGCAAAAAAGAAAGCTGGAAAGGAAACTACTACTGAAAAGGAAACTACAACTGAAGAGTCAACAACAGAAGAGACCACTACTGAAAAGGAAACTACAACTGAAGAGACCACTACAGAAGAGTCAACTACTGAAAAGGAAACTACAACTGAAGAGTCAACAACAGAAGAGACCACTACTGAAAAGCAGGAAACTACAACTGAAGAGACCACTACTGAAAAGCAGGAAACTACAACTGAAGAGACTACTACTGAAAAGCAGGAAACTACAACTGAAGAGACCACTACTGAAAAGGAAACTACAACTAAAAAAGATAATCAATCCTTAATTATTAGAGCAAATGCAGCTGGTTTAAATGAATTAGCCTCTGAAATCGCTTCTAAATTTGATTGGCAAGTTTCTGAAGGAACTGTATTACACCAAAAATATGATGCAATTATTAAAAAGGCAGAATATTCAAATGCATTAAACGAGTCAAGATACCAAAACCTTAGCGTTAAAGATAGATTCTCTAGATTGATGTAATTTTTATGAGTAAGATTTTAAATTTTAATAGTTATAATGCATCAAAGAAATTAAGCGTGCTTTCTGTTATTGAAGATAGGGAATATTTTCTTTGGCAACAGGAAGTACAATGCTTTCATATGGAAGAAAACTTTAAACATTTAAAGTTAGAAGTTGTTATCCTACATGAAACAGAAGAACCTTCTTTATGGGCAAAAAAACTAGGAGAAAGATTTAATGTTTCTACTTATAAAATAGTTAACGAGTCTACTGAAAAGTACAAGGCGCAATTTAAACCATTAGGTACTTATTTACGAATTAATGATTCTTTAAAACCAAAATTGGAAAATGTACTCGCAATAGATTCTGATGTTATTTTAAATAAGAACATAGACTATCATACACTATTAGAATCAAATTCTTGGAAAATGTCAGATTGTTCATCATATTTAAACTATGATTATTTAAAAAAGAATTTAACCGATGAACAAATAACACAACTGGGAAATATTGTAGGTATTACATTAGATGAAATTAAATCTATGTCCGAAGTTGGAGGAGCGCAATACATATATTCTAATGTTACTGAGAACAAAGATATTTTTAAGAAAATGTCTGATGATTCAGTTAAAATATATTCTCTTCTAGATAAATTTGAAAAAAAAGGTTCTAAGATTCAAAAATGGACAGCTGAAATGTGGTCTCAGGCATGGAACATTTATAAATCCCATGATTACATTGTAGAAAAGGATTCTATGAGTTTTGCATGGGCTACAACACCACTTTCTGAAAAGAATAAACACGCGTTTACTCACTTTGCAGGATCCCCACAAGAGGAAGGAACTTTTAAGAAAACAAAACACACCAATAATATTTTTAAAGAAGATTTAAAATACGTAACTTACAAAGAAAATTGTGCATATCACTGGTACACTCTAATAGAACGTTATAAAGATAAAAGTATAGGATTTAACCTTTAATTTAATTTTGAATTTTTTCTGGCAATATTTAAAAACTCCTTTTGTTGATTCAATAGGAGTTTTTTTACGTGTTCTTGAAAGGCAACCGAAGATTTTAAGATTCGGCCATCCACTGTTTTACCACCAAGAGTATCATGATAATCAGGATGAACAAAGTTCTCTGCATTAAAGTTATTTATATTAGACCTGATAGGTTCACCAGAAAGTGCGCAAGTCCAATCAATTGTATCATAACTATCCGCAAGTTCCTCACTCTTCATTAATTCTCCAGTTGACCAATCATAATAGTACCTGTCCCGCTTTGAATCGTTTTTATATTTACACACTTCAAAGATAATATGTAGAAACTGGTCAGATTGGGCCCTTTCTTTCATCAATGGATTCTCCAGTAGTAGTCGACGTTGTTGTCGTGAGAGTCCATCATAACATACACCATACCTATTCCTTGGATAGGGTCCTCCAGTACGTCGAATCTTTGGGTATTTGTTATTAAAAGCCATAAGATATTTATCTGAAACTTATTGGTACTGTCTTATATAATATCTATAAACTTAAACCTAAAAAATGATTCAAGCACTTTTTACAGAAAAATATCGTCCTAAAAATCTAGAAGACCTAATCCTTCCAGAACGTGTAATGTCGAAATTTGAAAATGGATTAACACAGAATATGTTATTGGCAGGTAGCCCAGGAACTGGTAAAACTTCAACAGCAAAAGCTATTGTTAACCAATTTGGATTACCATACCTCTACATTAATGCATCTACCGATACTTCAGTCGATGTAATTAGAACCCGGATCACTGATTTCTGTTCAACGATGTCAATCCTAGATGACCAAGGAAAATTTAAGGTTGTAATATTAGATGAGGTTGATGGTGTATCTGACCAATTCTTTAAAGCACTTCGTGCAACCATGGAGCAGTTTGCAAGTAACTCACGTTTTATTGCAACATGTAATTACGTTAATAAAATTCCAGATCCAATTCTTTCTCGTTTTGAAGTTATTAATTTTGACTTTGATAAAGCAGAAGAGAACGAATTAACCAAGAAATATATTAGACGAGTTTATGATATTTGTGGAAAAGAGGGAATGACAATTGAAAAACCTGCCTTGGTAGAATTTGTTAAAAGAAACTTTCCAGACCTTCGAACAACCCTTAATAAATTACAAGGGTACAAAACTCAAGGAACTCAGAACATTACACTTGATGATGTTAAGAAATTTAATTCAGTCTATAAAGATATGTTTGACCTGATTTTTAATCAAATGGACCCTGTAGTTAACTATAAGTACATTGTCGGTGAATATTCAAATAGGGTGGATGATGTGCTACAAACTCTTGGTCAAGAGTTTATTGAGTACATACAAACTGAAAAGCCACAAAATGCTCGACACATTCCGCAAATTGCAATTTGCGTTGCAGAACATCAAGCACAGCGAACACTTGTAATCGACCCAGTAATTACGTTGCTTGCATGTGTATATAAAATTCAAACAATAGTTAACGGTTAATATGGAAAAGGTAGCGATCATTTGCCCAATCAAGGATGAAAATACATACATCTACAAATTCTTCGAGTATTATAAGCAACATTTAGATAGTAAGGATATTTACATTCTGGATTTTGGCTCTTCTAAGGAGTATATTAAAGATGTAATCCTTCCAAATGCAAATATTATACATTCTAATGTCGATATTCTAGATGCGCTTGGTGTTTTTTTAGAAATTCAAAACCACATGGAATTGTTAAAATCCCAAGGATATGATTTTGTAATTCCATTAGATGTTGATGAGATACTATACTATCATGATGAAGGAGGACTAAAAAGATTTTTACAAAGCTTAACAAAAGCAGACAATATTATAACATGCACCGGATATGAAGTAATCCACATTCCAACCCTACAAGAAGACCTAAAAGTAGATGAACCATGGTTTCCTCAAATCAAATATTGGTATGCTAATCAAACATATTATGGAAAAACACTAATATCAAGGAATAAACTTGATTGGGGGCTAGGTTTTCATAAGTATAAAGTAAATGATATAGTTGCATCTGATCCTCATGTGAATAATAGATTATTTTTAATTCATATGCATAAAAGTAATTTTAAAACAGCAATTGAACGACATTTAAAATGGGCATTAATGCCATGGTCCGAAGATACTATTAAAAAAGGTTTTAATTATCATTATAGAATAACTGAAAGACAAAAAATAGTCGACTGGTATTTTGAATCAATATTAAACAATAATATACAAGAAATTCCAGTATGGATAAAAAATAACATAAAAATATAACACAAAATATTTTACCGTGTCAGATTTTTTTATTATATTTACATAAATAAATTATACAACTATGAAACTAGGAAAACACACACTTATTATCGACGGAAATTACTTTGTACATAGTAGACTTTTTGTACTTCCACGTCCTAAAAAAGAACAATTATTAGGAGACAGAGATGGACAAGAACAATTTATGCGCAAGCTATGTATTGACTTTGCCTCAGAAGTCAGAAAAATGACTCCATTTGTCGACCAAATCGTAGTTGCAGTCGATTCAAAATCATGGCGTAAAGACCTATTCCCAACCGCAGAATATAAAGGTACCCGAGTTGCTGATAATTCGGTTAATTGGGAAAATGTATTTAACGTTTATACAGAATTCCAAGATATTCTTGCAAAGCAGGGTGTTATTATACATAAAGTTCCTGGTGCAGAAGCCGATGATATTCTTTTCGGTTGGTCAACTCAATTAAACAATGAAGGTAAAAATTGTATTGTTTGGACCGGTGACCGTGACCTTATTCAATTGGTTAATTATAATGAAGCAACGGATGCATATACCTTATGGTACTATAATTCTAAACGTAGATTACTGGCATTCGAAGGTTTTGAAAACCTTATTAATAAACCTAATGAGGTAGAAATTTCTAATGATGACCTATTATTTAACATGGGTTCCGCTGATGTATTAAATAACCAACTTAAAGGTGATTTTATCAGTTGGATTGCTAAAAACGGCGTAGAAATAGAAGAGATTAATTGTGATGATTTTATCTTTTCTAAAATCTTACAGGGAGATAAAAGTGATAACATACAATCTGTAGTTTCATGGACTAAAAGAACTAGTTCTGGTTCTATCCGAAACTATTCAATCACTGAAAAGCAGGCTCTTCAAATCTTAGAAAAATATCGTGAAATTGAAGGCAACTTCCATATTGATCATTTTTTCTCTGAAGATCAGGTTAAAACAATTGTTGATATGATTCGTGAAGTTGTTGGTAAATCTACAATTGATGAAATACGTCTACGATTTAATCAAAATCTTGACTTGATGCTCCTACACTTTAACACGATACCTAATGGTATACTTAAAGCAATATATGATGAAATTGAAAAAGATTTTAAGGTTGAAACTCGATTGGCCGGATTAACTCAGATGGAAAAGATATTGGAAGGATCCCAGTGGAATTCAAAAGGTGCAGCAGGTAGTGGAGCTCCAAAAAGTTTTGACCCATTTGCAACACTTCAACTAGATAAAGTTTCTCAACAACCTGAAACTAAAAAAATAAATATATTATTTTAGTATTACTAGCCGATGTAAACAAACTCAAACAAAACCATATAATAATAGACTTAAACTTTTTGAAAAAGCAATAAAACATGTTAGACGAAACAAAACTATTTGATTTTATAAAAATCTTATTCACCAAACCTGCTGAATACAAAAAAATAAGTAATAACAATAAGAAGCGACATCATTTCATGATTAACCGCTTCTTTTCGATTCAATACCCCTCAAACGCCCAATTATTTAATAAGAATGGGATTAATCCACTTGCCGTAATTGATAGTTGGTCTCTTGTTGCTGCAAGGTTTAAAAGTGTTCCGGGCTGGATTTATACCAAGACCAAAAAGTCCGAAAAAGAAGTGACTTCAAAAAGCAAATATATACCTTCAGAAGATGCTATTTCATTCTTTATGGAAAGAAATGAAATTGGCAAAAGAGAATTTAAAGAACTTGAAAAATTTGCTAAAGAAGAACTTTATACCTCTTTACAGAGAATAGAGAATTCGATGCAGGTATATTAATATCCGACTATGCAACAATTTGAATTTAGTTCGATGCCAACGGCGATCGACGTTACCTTGTACAAATATAATTACATTGACAATAAATTATGGGCACAAATCCAAAACGATACAGATTTTATCGAACTTGGAAATGACTCTATAATGATATCGACATCCCAATTAAAATACATATTAGATACATATTATCAAAATTCTATTAATAGAATTAAATCAGTAGGTTCTGATTTTATGCATAAAGAAATCAACACAGTCTTTTTTCTTTTCCAAATATTGTTAGAAATGGAAAATTTGCAATACATCAAATTTACACTCAACAAAGATAAAAAATACACAAGGCTTATTGAAGTTGATAGTGTAAAAATGATTCAATTTAGTTTTAAGTTACTAACTGCAACATTTAGACTTTATGACCTATATGAAGATACTGAACTTCCATTAGTTAATAAGATTCTAGAGGAACTCGATATTCTTGAAGAGGGAATTCCATTTGCTAGACTCAATGCAAAGGAACTTTATGAAGATATACTTTTCTATCTTGAAGAAAAGGACCCTGAAGATCTGGAGGCTGGAATAGTTACCGACATTCTAGATATACTTGAATCTAAATTTGAGAAAGAGGACCCACTAATCTTATTAATTACCGACTACTAATATTTTGTGAATATATAAAGAAAAACGTTTAACTATGAATTTCTTTAGCAATTTTGGTAAAAGAGAAGCATTAATCTATATTATAGTCACTCTTTGGGTAGGGATGGGACTTTTTGGAGCCTTTAAAGAGGCAAGCTTCACAGACCTTTCGATATATTTTGGATCCCTAACAGCGTATGCTGCAACTTATATATGGGCTGAATCTAAAAAACCAAGCTCAAAATCAGCAATTCTTAAAAAGGGACCAAATTCCAGA
>Ga0209443_1001708_pt1 | contig 13542 bp, 15 predicted proteins | sample LauGreBMM110DCMD_2_FD_187571 | JGI IMG/M metagenome (GOLD analysis project Ga0209443, IMG submission 187571) | Freshwater lake microbial communities from Lake Michigan, USA - Su13.BD.MM110.DCMD (SPAdes) (version 2) | ecosystem: Environmental > Aquatic > Freshwater > Lake | place: Lake Michigan... | reverse complement strand
ACGACATCGAACGACAAGAAGACTCACTCAACTGGACATTCTTGCGCACCTTTCATTCTACTTAAACTTTATACAATTATCAAATCAATCAAGGCTTGAAATACGTACCTTTTATAAATGCCATATTAAAAAAAGAGGAACAATTAACAAATGTGTCATCAAATGATACATATTTTTTTTTGTTAATTTCGATACGAAATAAAACGACATAGCATTCATAATGTAAATCAAAGCCAGGTACATGTAGATTGGATCCAGCCTAAACAATATATAGAAAAAATAAATAATTGCACATATAGCTACCGCGAATCTATCGATACATTTAAATATTGTATTTGAGATCCCATGGTTCAAAATAGATGTGACAGATCCGAAAAATGTCGTAAAATATAAAAATAGTAAAGACTCGTCATATAATAAATAATAAATAATCATAAAAATAAAGGATACAATAAGAGAACTTATAAACAACAACTCATTCATATAGGGTGATGTATATAATTTAAAAGGTCGTTTACCTATCTATTTAATTAATCAAAAACGAGAGAAAAAATTGATTGATCAATCGACAGATTAAAATGATTATATAATTCTTAATATATCACAAGAATCAATTTCAAATATGACGTGCAATTCGGATTGCCCAATTTGCTTCGAAGCAATCACGCTCAACGTGAACAGAATCATAACCGAGTGCGGGCACGAGTTCCACTGCAGCTGTTTAATGAAGAGCGTGACGACAAACAACTTTGGTTGCCCACTTTGCCGATCGACTTTAGCCGAGGTATCTGAAGAACAAGACGACGATGACGAATTGAATTCTTACAATGAGAATTACTCGGATGGCGAGAATTACTCGGAAGACATTCGATTCGATTCCGACCTAACCGAGAATCATTTACTGAGAGGATTCCGCTGGCTCTTCAATCAACATACTACAGAAGAAATCGAAGAAGTCCCGTCGATATTCGATGGCAATAGCTTCGCAATCACTCGCAATTCGATTCGGAATGCGACTACAGAACCCTCGGTGGAGGAAATAGAGCCCCTCGACGATTTCGAAAATGACGATTTCGAAGATGACGAATACGATGAAGAACAAGAATGGACAAAATGCGAGAAACAAACACGAAAAGTACAGGATTTCTCGAAAGGATTGGTCGACGACATCCTCTTTAAACGGATCCCTTACAAAAAACTACTAAGTGCATACTTGTGTAACAAATTCCCTGATCTGTTCGATTTTATCGAGTTCCAGCACGACGACGACAAGGTCTTCTCGATTTTGGAAGAAAAAGTAAAGATTCTAGCAAACGAAATCAAGGAAGAAGAATCTCGAGAAATAGTCTAGAAATATTGATTTTAGCTTAATGATTTATTTATTAAAAAACATTTTTTACCTATTTATTTTTTTATATACCAGAAAATTCAAAAGATAAATAATTGATCAAAAAATTGATTAATCGCATAGTTTGTTAACTCGTATCCTATACAATAATTCAATCATGGTATTCACATGCCCTGATACATACAACAATACGGAGTACAATGCTTATTTCTCTCTATTTCCATTTCCACTAAGTGCCTTTCAGAAATGGGCAATAGAAGGAATCATAAAGAAAAATCATGTGCTAGTGACAGCACACACTGGTTCCGGTAAAACGCTACCTGCAGAATTCGCAATCAAACATTTTGTTGCGCAGAATAAAAAGGTTATATATACAAGTCCGATAAAAGCACTGTCGAACCAAAAGTTCTACGAATTTTCCCAGAAATTCCCAGATATCTCCATTGGTCTCTTCACTGGAGATATAAAAATAAATCCCGAAGCCGACGTTCTGATCATGACCACTGAAATCCTGCAAAATACGTTATTCAACCATATACATGGGGTGAAACATGACACAACTATGATGTTTCAAATGGATTTTGAAACTGAATTGGCAGCAGTTGTTTTCGACGAAATCCATTATATCAACGACGAGCATCGTGGGCAGGTCTGGGAGAAATGTTTGGTAATGCTTCCAGAACATGTCCAGAAAATCATGCTGTCTGCCACCATGGATAATGCACATGGCTTTGCCAAATGGTGTGAAAATATCCATACAAGTGATAAAATTGTATATCTTAGCACAACAAACACCCGAGTCGTCCCTCTAACTCACTACAGTTTTATCGCAATATCAGAATCCTTATTAAAATCTATAAAAAACAAGGAAATACAACAAGACCTTCGTAAGAATACAAATGTCCTAATTAAAATCCAAAACGAAAAAGGTGTGTTTGATTTACAAAACGGGTACAATACCATAAAAAGGATGGAAGCGCACTTTGACACATATCACGCAGCTTCGAAAAGAAAATTCGTGCTCAATAAATTAACAGCATTCCTAAAAGAAAAAAACATGCTTCCTGCAATTGGATTTGTCTTCTCTCGGAAACAAGTGGAACAATGTGCTCACGAAATTACGACGATCCTTTTACCCGAAGACAGCAAGATCCCCCATTTGGTAAGAAAAGAGTGCGATCATCTAGTGAGACGCCTTCCTAATCACACCGAATATCTTGAATTGCCAGAGTATATAGAATTGGTCGGGTTACTGGAAAAAGGCATCGGAATTCATCACAGCGGCATGATTCCAATCCTCAGGGAATTAGTAGAGATGTGTATCAGTAAAAAATACATCCAATTGTTGTTCGCTACAGAATCTTTCGCGGTCGGACTAGATTGTCCCATCAAAACCGCGATTTTCACAGGAATAACCAAATTCGACGGGTCCACACAACGAGGTCTGCTATCTCATGAGTACACACAGATGGCCGGACGCGCCGGTCGGAGAGGAATTGATACCATTGGATATATCGTACACTGCAATAATCTCTTTCGTCTTCCAGATAAAACAACGTATGAAACGATGTTAAATGGGAAACCTCCGAAACTGACTTCGAAATTCAAGTTGTCGTATGATTTGATTCTGAATATCTTGAAGCCGAAAGAAGAGAGTCAGCAAACAGTCGATTCTATATTAGAATTTACCCAAAAAAGTATCATGTATTCGGAACTTGAAGAAGAAATAAATTCGCAAAGACTTCTTGTTAAAAATGTCCCGGTATGGGAAAATAAAGTTCCTCTCGATGTGTGCGAAAAGATGTTTATTCTCCGAGAAAACGAAAAGCATGCCGTAAATCGAAAGAAGAAAGAAATTCAGAAACAGATTCAAGAGTACAAAGTAGAATACGGAACATTGGACGATGCCATGAAACAATATTCCAGTTTCATGGAAAAAGAAAATCAACATAAAAACACAAGCCAATATTTAGTTTCTTTGGAAGGGTTCCTGAATAAGAAGGTTCAGAGAACAAGCGAATTGATGGAACAAAAAGGGTTTCTAGTGTGTACTGAAAATACGTTCAAACCAACGCTTCTAGGCGAAATGGCTTCGCGAATATCAGAGATATATTCTTTGCCGTGGATGGAGTGTATAGTTAAATGGAATTATTTTGAAAATTTCGACGTGAAACAAATGGTCGGACTGTTTTCGTGTACAACGAATATAAAAGTGAAAATGGAGTTCTGTCGACACACACCAAATCCCAAAGACGAATATGTAAAAAACGCCATATTAGAATTGGTCCGAGTCCATGAAGAGTATACGGAATTAGAAAATAAATTCGAAATCCAAATAGGAACAAATACAAAAGAACTTCTCATGTTTGATCTTATCGATGAAGCAATGGAGTGGTGCGACTGTGACACGGAAAATAAATGCAAAATCTTTCTTAAAACCGTTTTAACCGAAAAGGAAATATCAACCGGCGACTTCACAAAAGCAATGATGAAGATTGCAAATATTTCGAGAGAATTACAAACAGTTTCAGAGCAACATGAATTCCAGGGACAAGCTGATTTTGCACACAAACTTAGTCAAGTTGAAAACTTAGTCCTTAAATACATTGCCACTAACCAAAGTTTATATGTATAGTCTTGGCATCTTTCCCTTGTTGGCAATTATTACCGCCAAAGAACTTGAAGTTCTTATTATTTTTTCTCTCTATCTATCTGTTTGTTTGAGTTTTTTCGGATTCTTCATTGAATAAAAAATTGAATCATGTGGCTGACAAATAGGAAGTATAGCATATAAACATGATGGAAGAATATCAAATGGATAATGATACATTTGACGAAATAGACTCGTCAAATGTATATTCGGATGTCGAACCCGAAGAGATTCATACAAAAACGCTGGTCGGAAGTTATATTCGCGGAAATTCACTTTTATATGCCTCAGGAATCGACGGCGGGACATTTTTAAAGTTTAAAATAGAAGATGTTCATTGGTACTTGTTTGAAAATTGTATTTTCAGAGTCAGACGGAATTCGTTTACTCCTTTACGAATTATCCAAGTAATGGTTTCAAAAACGGGTGAGTATAATGTCGTAGACAAGACATATTGGATTCGATTAATCCAAAGATGTTGGCGTTCTCGAATTGCACAATATAAAATGGATTTGATAGTATTAGGGAAAAAACATTTACAATATCGAGAAATACACGGACACTACTACCCTACAAGCTCGCGAATAAAAGGAAAAAAACTAATGGGGCTTTTAGGATTTCGCGAATTATAATAATTTCTCGATTTCATAGGCAACCCATTCAAATGGGTGTTCGAAAGAGGAAGAGTTATTTGTATACTCAATATCTGAAAATAGTTTCGGATTTGTTTTATATCTTGCATGAAACTTGCCTATGTCTGAATGCGAATATGTCTTTCCGTTCAAATCTGGGTTCGCAGGATCGTCTGTTCGGTTGCCGGTAACTGTAAATGAATGATTTTTTACTAGCTCATCTTCAAAGTCTTTTTGATAGACCTTTTGATATATGTGGACTTTTTCATGGAGCAGAAGACGACATAAAGTATTTTCAGTATCTCTCTTTTCAACACTTTTTAAAGGTAAAATAATAACGTTTATTCTGGTATGTGGCCACCCATTTTCATATTTATTATCACAAGTACACCCGATGTTCCAATCCAATTTACTCAATTTGTCAAAATCGACTCCCAATATTTTTTGTTTGCTTTGCTTCAACATTTTATCGACTTTCAGACAACACCGATTAAGAATGATTTTCAGATTTTCTTCAATGTCACAGAATGATTCTTTCACTGCCTTCTTATATTCCCCTTTTGAATTTACATTTCGGATGGCAAAGTCATTATTGCCCATTGACGAAATATAGTTATCCTCGTCCTTCTCGATTAAATTATCCATTTCCATTTTTGTCATGAAACGAACATGCTCATTTGTTGTAAACCCCTCTGGATGTCTTTTATATGCCAAACTTGAAAGTGTAATACAAACAATCAAGAATAAAATAAGACGCAATCGTTTCATATAAATACTCTAGTTTTTATTTGTCCATAGTCATTAAATACAAAAATTGGTTGACATTCATTAACATATCGTCACGAATGGAAAATAAATCAGAATCCTCGCGCGGATCAAACGTTCTGTCTAAATCAACGAGCAATTGACGAAACTCAAACATTTTTATTTTGAGTTCAGTTTTATTTGTAAAGTCATACAACTTCAGGTGATGAGAAAACATTTCTATTCGTTTTTCTTTTTTTCCATTGAGTACTTCTACGAATAAATCGACATTTTTAGATAATTCTTTGTGTAATTCGTCAGTCGCCTTGTGTTGCGCGAAAGATTTCGTTTTCCAGTGGTACAATTTGATCATATCGAGCGTTTCTAAAAATGCCGCTACTACTCGTGACGGGGTTTGTTTTTTGTGGCCCTTTCTTTTTTTCTGAGTGAGTGATTTTCTTTTTTTTAAAGATTTTGTATTTGACATTATACAATATTTGTATAAATTGTTTTCTCAAAAAGTAGCAGATTTTTCTCTCACGGTATTCACGTTATTGAAAATTTCCGAGTTAAGTTCATTTTGTTTTCCGAATCTATGGAAAAAATCCTCTATCTTTGCCGAGTTTACCCCATTAGATTTACGTTTACGTTTAGATTTACGTTTACCTTTATCACCCTGGCTTTTAGATTTAAATTGTTCTTCTATTAATTCAATTAAATTGACATTATTAATAGGATTCTGAACAGGGACAGCTTCATATGGATGTTCATCTTTGAACTCTTGAAGCAAAATATTTTTTTTATTTTCATCTCCCGAATCTCCAAATTCTAATTCATTTCCGAATATACTTAGTTTTTTTTTCTTTTTTGGAATGTTGTTTTCTGCTTTGTTTTTGTTGTTATCTAACAAAAGCTGTTGTTTCATTTTGTTAATCTTTTCCAACCTTCTTTTTATTTTAAGATCCAATCCTCTCATTTCGAGGATATTTGGGGGTTTCGGTTTCAAGTACCATGGCTTATTTGGAACGATGATTTTGGGGTTTTGAATAAAATTCGATGCAACTTTTATTGGGGGTTTGATGCCTGCTGTACTATTCCTGGAGCGTATGGACCTCCTTGATTTTCTAGTTTTGCGGTTAGATACTCTTTTTTCGGGTTTTTGAATGGAATTCGATGCCACTTTTATTCGGGGTTTGAGACCTGCTGTACTATTCCTGGACCGTATGGGCCCTCTTGATTTTCTAGTTTTGCGATAATTATTATCGAAGTCGTCGTCAGGTACAGGTGAATTTGAAAAAATTTCAGGAACGCTACCAATTGTTGTTTCCATTTCGGTATTGTATATATTATATCATTTTAAATTGTCTTCAACATGGAAATGACCATTTCGGATTCATCGTTACTTGTCAACTCTTCAATCGCTACTTTTACTTCTTTATGTGGCAGTTTCTCTAAAATGGGATTATTTTGATTTTGTGAAAAATTCATGTAAAGCGATTTTATATTCGCTAATGCATTCAAAGGAGTAGTATATTTTACCTTATTCACAACAGTCTTGTTGTCGAAAAATTCGATGCTATAAAACCAATACGGTGGAACATACAACACTTTCCCGCTATATAGAAAAAAGTCGAGGATACCATTTTTACTAGCGATTGTTTTCGGCTGTATTGGCGACCAACCTTCATTATTTGCGTAATCTTCTACAATCTGTAATTTTTGGTGAAATGAAAAAGGACACATTCTTATTTTGACCTCTTTTGTTCGAGGCGGTATGAATAAAAACAAAGAAGTTGCATTGTGGTAATAAAACGGAGTTATTGTGAATTTAGAACCAAATAGTACATCATACTGAGCGAAAGCCGCAAATGGCTTCAATAGATGATCCCATTTTTGCGTGAAATCTGTAAACGAACCAGACGCGAATACATGACTATTGTGACTGGTAAAGTATGCCGAGTGTTTATCTGTATCGAATAATATGGTAGCACGAGAGAAACTCAGGGGTAAATGATGAATCTCGGTTGTTTTGTATATTTCTCTCACGTCTTTTACTTGTAATTCTTCCGTTACATTTTGTTTTATGGTATCCAAATCTATAGACGGGATTTCTTCTAAATGAACAATCGTCGGAAGCTTCGTTGCAGATTCTTCTAGAAATAGTTTTTTACTAGTATATTTTGTTTCGTATATTTGCATTTCCGTGAAGTACTTGAATTGTTGTTGAACATGTACGTAAAGTAGTAGAACTAATATAAAAATTATAATAGATGACAACATTTTATATTGTAGGGAAGTATATTTATGTTATTTTTCCTTCGACTTTGACTTTATTAACTTTCTTGACTTTCTTGACTTAATTACAGACAATAATTCTTTTTGTATCCGGCTTTCATTTTTTTTTGCATTATGTAATGCAATTTGTTTCGTTTCTAACGAATTGATCCCGCGAATTCTTGTTATGTATTTCAATTCTGGTAAATTGAGTTTATAGTGGTAGTAAGTAAAAAGTCGTTGAAGACCTGAATTGTTTTTAGGGATTCGGTACAATAAATTGATTAAAATTCCATCTTTATTGATTCCATTTGGGTTGAGCCGAATTAAATCTGAATGATGTGATTTTTCAGGGTGGTGTGTATTATAGTCTTCCTCGTTTTCATATTCAGTTTGATATTCTCCATGAATACAAATATATTCAAGTTCAGGGATTTCAATAACAGACTTATAGTGTTTAAGTTTTTTATCAATTTTATTTTTATTTTTCTTCTCCTCCTTCTTTGGTGTTTTTAAAATCAATTTTAAAAGATTCAAGTTTGTGCAATACTGCCTATAATTAAATATAGGACCTTCCCCTTTACAAGGTTTATCATTTGTTTTATACATCAAACTATACGGAATTCCATCGGAATTAACTTTATTTGGATCTATAAGACGATGGAACTCATCTAGTTCGACTGGCACTGTTTTGTGATCGTCTTCCCAATCTTCTTCAGTTTCGTATTTCGTATCATATAATATTGGTTTGTGTGATCGTCGAATCATCTCGCGCAATGCATATTCAGTAGGGGGAAGGTTGTTGGTTGACACGACGTTTCCATCGACTTCGTCTTCCATCGCATCATAAAAAAGTGCATCAAGCCGATCAAGCCCATCTACCATATTATTATTGAGTTTTATTTGTTTTGCGAAATTAAAAATGATTCCGTCTTCTGGTTGGGTTGGTTTTGTTTGGGTTGGTTTTGGTTCGGTTGAGTTTTGTGATTGGGTTGGTTTTGGTTCGGTTGAGTTTTGTGATTGGGTTGAGCTTGAGCTTAAGTTGGACCAAAAGTTGGTGGGGTGCTTACTTCTCCCCCCGTTCATAACGCGTTTTTTATATTTTTGCGTATTCTTTTTGCGCCTAGTTGTTTTCTTTTTTTTGCTCAATGACATGTTAATCTATATAAATAAACAATATAAAAATATCAATCCTCCATTTTCGGCGCCATGTAAAATACTAGTCGCGCATGTTCTTCATCCAAAGTATATAACAATTTCATTGGGTAATCTTGACTAATACATATTCCAATATGCTTTGCAACTTTCTGGTACATGGCAACTTCCGAAATATACTTGAGTGCAAAACTGAGTTCTAGTGTCTGATCTTCTTCAATCGAATACTCATACAAATCATCAATCGGAATATTCGTCATCATTTTTCCTTTTTCTAAACTATGTGCACTCAATAAAATATTCTCCTCTGAACAAGTAATTGTCATATTCTCACCAAATTGTTTCAATTGACTCACCAGAGTTGCAAACACATTGCTATTCAAAGTTATTTCTGCTTGATAATCGATTTCTGGGATTTCCATCAATTCATATTCGATATCCAATAGCGGGATTTCTAAGGTCTTGTCAAACACTAATTTATTGTTGGAATGTAAATACTGAATACAAAAAACATCGGAATCAGTCTCCGTGCTCATTTCGATCTGTTGGGTTTTATCATATACACTCAGTACTTTCGCTATGATATTCGTATTTATCCCGACAGTGACATTTTGAGCCAGTTCGTACACATGAAACCAAGTCTTCGGTAAAGTAACTTCGAAAATAATCACATGAGTCATATCCATCCCCTGAACGAATAAACCGTCTTCTTGGAAGATGAAATTGATATGCTCCGTAAAGTGTTTCATGTGTGAAAACAAAGTCACAAACGTTTCGCATTTCGCCGTGTTTTCTAATACAATTTTCATTTCTTACTTACTCTTACCCTTTCTATATTTTTATATCGATTTAGTTTCGAAATTATGTAAAATGCCTATCGCGGTTTCGCTTTCAGTAGTATTGTAAAACGTTACTTTTGGTAAAATGTGATACACCACTGCGTATAACAGAGATTTTATCTGATCAATTACACCGGGGGTATAGTAAATACACATCTGCGTCATTTTGTCAGTAAGTAATTTATTTCCATCGATCAAAGACTTGATGGATGAAAAAAAACGCTGGCACGCAGAGACACTAAACCCTTTAAGATTTATGTGTAGCTCAAACGTTTCGTTTTCATCCAATATAGAAGATATAAGAACATGTTTCATATATTTGCATAAAGTATCGCAATTTTCAATATTTCCATACGTTTTGAAAAGCGGATAGGTAAAGTATATTTTGTTCGAATTCGGAATAATATAAGTAGTGTAACGAATCATCTGTTGCAAATCAAATGTATCACACACTTTATCGGCCAGTTTATTTTTCTGCTCCGACTTAAAAATCAAGTTTTTTTTATTATCTTCATAGAAGCTATCTCGAAGTGTATTTACTTGTTTAAATAATTTCTCTGAATTTTCCGAGTCCATTGATTTTATATATTTGGTAAATGTATTTTATTTAAATACATTTAGATCTCTCGAATTATTATTATTCCTCTTCTTCTTGGAGAGTTTCCATCATAGAGTCAAATGTGCTCTTTTCTTTCGCACGAGGGATCGTGTCTTCAGATATTGTCAGACTTTCGAATTGTCTCTCTTTGAAAAGAGCATGATTCACTTCCATCGTAAATGTTTGTAATTTCATAATAGTATCCTTCAATTCCTGCATTTCGGTTGCCAGCATCTGAAAACGAGCTTCGTACTCTTGCAAAACATCATTGGTGAATGTATCGGCAGTAGGACTAGTTTCGCTTTTTATTTCATTTTTAGAATTTTCTAGCAATTTCAATCTAGTATCAATAACACTAAACACTTGGTTCAATGTTAATCCAACCTTTGGCTGGATCTGAGGTGTCGGAGGAGGGGAGTCAGTTACTCCATTTGCTCGGCGTTTTCTAGCTAAAGCCGCGGAACTCATTTTATTATGAATGAGTAATAAATCCTTTCATATACTATTTCTTAAAAGTTACTTAACTATTTTCATTTTAATATTCGTTTTGCACACCAAATTATTTAATAAAATCCATAATCATCGGGAAAATAGATGAAATGACATTGGCACATTCTAAAGCAACTTCGCGATGTTCTTTTTGCGTTCCGTTCGCACAACGCAATTGAATATAATGTATCCACGAACGTAATGTTCCATTCATGTACATTCTGGAAACCGTCATGCCTTCAGGAAGAATAACACGTGCTTGTTCTTTCGCAATACCATTGTCGAGCGCCCATTTATAGGTTTGTTCAGAATGTTCCGCCAATTGTTGCTGCTTTTCTTCCCATTCCATGACTAATTCAGCATTGTTTGTTTCGATACTGTTTTGTCGATTTTTGTCATCTTGTAACCTCGCTTCTCTCGTTACGAATCCGAGAGATGCGACAGCATATCTCTGTGAAAATTCCTGAAAAGAAAACGAACGATGTCTTAACATCTGCCTTGCAATATCTCTCGTCGTTTCGATTTCCAGACAAACCGAAACCATTTCAAATGGCGACCAATGTTGGTTTTTGATGAGATATTGTAAAAGCCGATCATTGGTTTCGGTATTGGACTGATTTGCTGGATTCGATACACGAGCACAATATGCGATAGAATCTTGAAGAGATTTGCCCGATTCTGTAGATGGGGGTTGCGAATACGATATGAGTTTCACCCGCATTAATAAATATAAACAGAATCATTTTATATTATTTTCTCATCTTGATGAACTTAATAAAGAACATATTGTTATTCCTCTTTGAAAACGCGTTCATATAACGACTTGTTCCATTAAATGAAATAAGATTAACCGCATTATTTAGCATTTTGTGTTTATTTTTTCTCTCACTTAAAACATATAGTTTATTATGGATCATAATTCTTTGGATACACCTTCGAATAGTTCAAAACGTAATTTCTTTAATCATGTTTTTTCGTCGGATGAAGAGGGAAAGGCCGAAATCCTAAATGTTATTCAATATAGTTTAATGGGCGTGGTCCCCATCGTCATATTGAATAAATTAGTCCAGCGTTTCATCCCAGACGCAGAAAACGAAAAGTCATCGATTGAAATTTTAGCAGAAATCGTTTTCCAACTGATTATCATGTTCGTTGGAGTTGTATTGATTCACAGAATGATAACTTATGTTCCGACGTATAGCGATTTTAAATATGAATCATTATCTCTTACAAATGTGATTCTTATATTTATGATATTACTTCTTAGCATTCAAACGAAAATTGGGATCAAAGTAAATATTTTGTTCGACAGACTCATGGATTTGTGGACTGGGTCGAATACTTCTTCAAAACCGGAAAAAAAGAAAAGCAAGCATGTACCGAGCCGAGGCGATTATCATACCGAAAGTTCTAACGAAAGTATCATGAACGCACCAATGTCCACACAACACACCCAGTCATTTGATATTCGGAGTAACCTAAATGTCGCTCCTCAAATGGAAATGCAAATGGCACAAGATCCGATGCCCGCAAATTCTCTCGGAATAGGATCTATATTCTAAACATTAAAGATACGCGATAATTTCACCAATCATATCGTCTGGTAAATGAACGTGTTTAAAAACTTGTATCTGTTGAAATGTTTTCAGATTTTGAATAAACAATTCGTATTCATTTAAAATGGCAATTATACCTAGCGAAGGAGACCAATTATTTGCACACATAATACTCGTGCAACATGGACACTTGTGTGTTTTAGAGTATTCTTTGATTAGTCGCGGTGGGAAAAAAGAAGGAGAATATGAAAGAATCTTCCCATCGACGGAAACTCGAGGAGGGTGAAATGGATACTGTGCAAACCCGTCAAGTTGAATCGTATATTTTTTGAATTTAAAACATATTGTCTCTTTATCGATAAGCGTAAATGGATATTCTCTCAATTCTCTGTTTAATCTGAAGATTTGCCTTGGCGTGATTGACATTTTAAGTTGAAACTAAATTTGACTATATATTCTTATATAGTCAGATAATGCTGGTTATGTATGTTTTAAATCAAACGGGGGAAGGGTTTGGGTTTTCTCCAGCGTCAATTGCCGATTCACTTTCATTTGGTTTTTCATAAACATCTTCAATATTTTCGACAACCGGTGCGTCGGAGGTAGGTAAAGGTTTGGGTTTCTTTGGTTTTTTAGTCAAGTATTTATATAACAGCCAAAATGGATTTCTGCTCGGGATAGGTTGGCTCGTCATTTCGTCAATAGCACTCCAAATTTCATAATGCGACCCCCAGTCTTCAAAAGGGTAAGAGCAATAACCATCATTTTCCCAAAATTTACCCCAACTATTTCGGATAATAAAAGAAGTCTTGTCATATCCGACAACCGTCATTGCGTGGCCTCCAAGTTTTTTATCTCCTTCATTCTGATTCCACATTCTGTTTGTGAGATTGAAGACAGGAAAAGAAATATAACAAGGCCCATTCATGATCAAGGCGCGTTTCAGAGTATCAATCTTAAACACTCGAGCATATCCCTTGATTTTAAAATTTTCTGCCGACTTGTTCACGATATGGTCAATGTCTGTGGAAGATTCTATTTTACCATAAGGGTATACCGACTCCTCGCAACAACCTTTATTTTTGAGAATTCGCATAACATCCCGGCCATACATTCCTAATGATTCGCTATTCGCCCGATGATTATAGACGAATTGTGGCGACATGTAAGAGTCGTTAAAATTATCATTTTTGCGCTCTTGCCATTCTTTCATGCATGCCGCAACTTGAGCACCACATGTGCCCTGAATTCCCTGAT
>Ga0209443_1001707_pt1 | contig 13548 bp, 2 predicted proteins | sample LauGreBMM110DCMD_2_FD_187571 | JGI IMG/M metagenome (GOLD analysis project Ga0209443, IMG submission 187571) | Freshwater lake microbial communities from Lake Michigan, USA - Su13.BD.MM110.DCMD (SPAdes) (version 2) | ecosystem: Environmental > Aquatic > Freshwater > Lake | place: Lake Michigan... | reverse complement strand
ATAACATTTGGATTTGTTACATTTGTGTTTTTAAACTTAGATTCTTGAGAACCATTCCCCATACCAATTATACCATCAGCACTTAAAAAAGAATATTTATTAGTTGATAATTCTTGAGTAACTATATCACCAGGCATAATTGTGCTGGTGTATGCAATATTTTCTACTATTATATTGTTATCAGTTGTATTACCTATATCAGTAACACTTTGTAAATCTTGTGTTCCAATTACTTGTAATTCCCAAACTGCAGCATCAACTGTATTATCAGTACAAAGATATAAAGTACCATCATCTAATAACCATCTGCTTTCAACTACAAAACCTTTGCTTATATCATCATAAATTGTAGGTATACTTGTAAAGTTGTGTGATACTTCTCTTATTGTTGTACCACCATCACCCATTACATACAATCTACCAGCTTCCCATTTCAATTCATAACCTACTGCACAAATTTGAGCAATACCTTTTGAGCCTCCATAACCTGCGTCAATTGTACCCTCTTTTAATCTAGAACCATTATTCATATATACTCCTGCTGCAGCTCCAAATTGAATATTATTATCAGTAGTATTTCCAACATCTGTTACATCTTGTAAACTTTGAATTGCTCCTGGAGTTAATTCAGAAAAAGTAATATTAGTAGTACCTACAATAAAAGGAAAAGTTACATTGTTCATGTAATATCTATTACCATACAAAATACTATCTTCATTGTTTACTTTCCACTCTCTATTATTTTTATTAAATCCTCCAGAGCTATTTGTTATTCTTCTTAACTTCCAAGGTTGAGAAGTACTACCTATTTGAACAACGTCATAATCACCATTTTGACTAGCATTAACTTGATTTTTAACTAAGATTTTTCTATTAGCTACAGATGTTAATAGAATAGCCATGTCTACTCCATTTATAACTCCTAAGTTTCCATTAACAGTTCCTGTTAAATACAAAGTCTCTTGTACACATTCAGGTAAAGGATCACTAGTTGCAGTATCTACATGTATTACAGGTAATAATACTACTTGTGTAGGTGGTACATAATTTATTTCATAAATGATATCAGAAACACCTATTACAGGATTTTCAGTTTTTTGTAAAAAGAATCTATCTTTATTAGTAAGTCCTTTTAAAACATTTACTTGAGAAGGATACAATTCTGCAGACTCATCTGCAAAATTTGCTCTAGTTAAAATAAAAGGTTCACCTGGACCTCCTGCTTGAGTTAAAACATATACACCATTTTGATAAGAAATATTAGTTTCTTCAATAGGTATAAAAACAGGTTGATCTTTTACTAACACTGTTTCTCCAAGCTGAACAGTAAACCCATCTATAAATAAGGTACCATTTGTTACAGAAGTTAAAGTAGCACCAACTCCTCCTATTCCATTATCATAAGGGATAATCAAGTCTGTAGTAGTAGCATAATCTGCAAACATAACAGGAGAATCATCTCCTCCAGGTGTGTTTGAATTATAACTTACCCATATACCATTAGCTTTTTGATAAAACTTTTCTCCAGTATTTGTATTAAACCAGTCATTTCCTAAAGGGTATCCTGCAGATACATTGTCAGTAATACTAGGGTCAGATGTAGCATAAGTAGTTAACTTGTTCCATGCCTCATTTTTTCTTACATACTGAGAACCATCATTAGGTGCTTCAGATACACTATTTGCCAAAAGAGAAATAGAATACTGTAACTTTTCTAATGCTGTAAGTACAGTGTCAGCAGCAGTAATTGACCCTGTTGTTGGTGTAAAATTATCAAGAGGTCTGTCTAACACAAGATCTTCTTCAGATACACCATTGTATAATTTTACCCAGTCAGTTCTTAAGTATAGTTGTTTAAAACCTATATCTGTTCCTGTAGGTATTGCTGCTAAATTTCCTAAATGAATTGGTACGACTACTCTTGACATGATGTTAAATATGTGTTACACTATAATATACAAAATTATTGATTACGTTTTAAGATATCTATTCTATAATTAGGATCCAACAAATCTCTGAAGTTTCTGATTCCTGTAAGGTCTACTAAATCTTTTATGATTTTAGCATCTCCTTTTTCATAACCTCCAGATCTTCTGTTATAATATGCATTTTTCCATGCCTCTTGGTACCATTCTGAATCTAAATCTGGATCAGGTTCTTGACCACCATTTGCCATATTTACTCCAGCTAAAGTGTAAGCATGATTAAAGAATTTGATACCTGCTGTAAACTCTCTAACAAAAGGAATTGCTGTGGTAAAGTTTTTTATGTATTCTGTAGAACCTTCTCCTACAGGAAACATAGATGTAGTTTCACCTTTTACAGACCATAGCAATCTTAGCAAGTTACCTTCAATTAATCCTAAGTCTTTGTCATCATCATCTTCATCTCCAGAGTGTTTCTTTTTAACATGTGCTAATGCCATCATAGATAATCCTGTTAACAATAACATCATCATAGCATCTCTTCTTGCATGGTTTATTTTATTTGTCATGAAAGAACCCATGGTGTTTTGATTATATCTGTCTAAAGTTTTACCACCAACTAACATATGCTTAGCTGTTTGGATTCCTCCAAATTGTCTCCATGCCATACCTACAGCTCTCCAGTAACCTAGTGCTACTTCACCAGCTTCCCAGTTAGTCTTCATGTAACCAAATCTGTTACCAAACATAGGAATTAAATACTTCTTAAAGAATAACATCATTTTACCTATAGCTGTAGCCTCCATTTTTACCTGGTCAGACTTAGCGTAGTTACCTTGAGCACGTTTCATTTCTGAGTAAACAATGTTCCTTATAAAGTTTTCATCATCTTGTGTATATTCTACATCAGATCTTATAACAAGTTGATTGGTCCCTTTAGGATCTCTCTCATAACATTCATGTGCTGATACATAAACATCATTACCTTCAGCATCTTTTTCAAAAATGTTTTCACCATTTGTATCAACTCCTGTAATAACTCTGTACTTATAGTTATTCATAACTGACCATAACACTGTCATACCAATAAGAGTATCCCCTTTATCTTGAAAGAAGTAAGCTGCCTCACTAATATTTGTCATCTTAGCAACAACTTTTCTAGATAATTTACCAGATGTATCTGTTACATATTTTTCAAATTCTTTTTGAGTAGGGTTGAACATTCTGTAAATCATAGTGTCATTACTAACATCACTAATCTTACCTAAATCTCCAAGATATTTTGGTACCACTTTACCTAATATGTGTGCTTTTGCCCATATAAAATCTTTCTTACTGTAGTGAGCATTTTCATTTTCAGCTGCAGCAAGCAAAGCCTGTATAGTACCTGACACGTAGTTTTTAGATTGATTAGTAAGGTCAAAACCAATTCTAATAAAACTAGTATATTTAAAAAAGTTTGCTAAGTTTTTTGTTACCTTTTTAGAAGTAGTATATGAGTCTTCATATTTACCACTTACAAACTTGTTACGTTCATACTCAGAAAGTTCAATAACTTTGTTTATTTCTTCTAATCGTTTTTTATAATCAATTGAAGATATAACTTTACCATCAATATCTCTTACAACACTTTTGTCACCTTTTTGAATTTTTTGATCTAACTCAAGAGCTTTAGTTTTTAATTCATTTATGAAAGCATCTACTAAAGGTTGAGTATCTTGCATTGCAACATTATAATGTGCTTCAGCACACCATTTCATAATACTACTAACAGAATCTTTAGATTGGTACATTTCATCTAACTGTTGATTACCTTTTAATCTTATGTTAGTACTATCACCAAAAACATTTTCATTAAGATCCTGAGCACTACCATATGCTTTAAGATTTTTATCTATGTAAATATCAGATTGTTTTTGTATAGCTTTTCCTAAACCTTCTTTGTATAAAGTTTCAGTAAAAGTTGACACATTTCCTGGGATAATATAACCTAAAGATTTACCATCAGTTTGTTTTTGCAATCTAAAAAACATTGTAGTCATTGCATTGTAAAATGCAAATAAGTCACCATCATTGTATAACTCTAAATACTTAGGGTTAATGTTATCAAAACCTTGATTCTGAGCAGGTGCATATATGTTATCAGTAACTTTTATAATATTCTTAGGCATTGGTATACCATCAGGTGATTCTAAATAATCAGGATTGTATACACCTTTTTCAATAACAAGTTCTCCAGTTGCTAAAAGCTGTGCTACTAGTTCTTTGTCATTCTTAAGTTCATCACGTTGTTCATCTTCTAATTTTACATTATTTAGAATATAAGCATCTTGCTTCATTCTTTTTTTAGTGTATTTAGGATGAGGTACAGTTTCCATATACTTATCTGCAACTGCTGCAGATGGTCTAGTAATCATGTTGTAAGCTTTAGGTTGAGTAAAAGATTTAATCTTATAACCTGAAGCATATGACCTATAAGTGTTAGTATGGTTTTTATTATACCATGCTTTAAACTCAGCCTCTACTCTGCTAAATTGTATTTCTAATTTATCCTGTTGAATTTTTAAATCATTAATTTCATTTTGAGGTGCACCTTGAGATTCCATTGCAGCAATTCTAGACTCATAATTTTGAATCATTTCATCTGTGCTTACAATCTTTTCATAACGCATGTCAAAATCTTTTTGATAATTAGGATTGACAACTACCTCTTTTAACTCAGAAATTTTTGAATTAATTTCTTGAATATTTTCTATCTCTAACTCAGAAAGTAAAATTCTTTCTTTAGTTTTAAAATACTCATCAAGATGTTCTGTAAGATCATCATAGGTTTCAATGTCTGCATCTGACATAAATCTTGTAATAAGTACACCACCTGGACCTTTATGCTTTCTAAGAATGTTATTTCTTTTTTCCATAACATCTTTTACATACTGATCTTCTCCAAATATCTCAGCTTTTTGCTCATACAAAAATGCTAACTCTTGATACCAATCAAGTTTAGGTTTAGTAATTTCATTTTCACTTAACCATTTTTGCATAGCTTCAGGGTTACCTGCAAACTTAGATAATGCTAATTGCTTCTGTCTAGTGTAATAGTTTACATTAATGTCAAACTCATAAAAGTCATCCATCCTTTTGATAAACTCATCATAATCAGGATCTATTTCTCTAGCTTCAAGTCTTAGTTGACGTATCTCATCTTCTATTTCACTAATCCTATCAAACTCATAGTCTTCAATCATGTCTGTAGGGTCTACATCAGGATTGTTAACTTTATCAAAACCTTCACCAAAGTATCTAATGTTCTCTAACTCAAGATATAAGTCTTGAAGTTTTTCAGCAATTTCTATAGGTAACTCTTGTTGTATCTGATAGAACTCATCAGTAAAAGGTTTACTACAGTTTTCAATTAACCACTTGTTATATTCTTTTAATGCTGCATTTTTTTCAGAAGTAAGATCTTTAATTTTAACATTTACATCTGTAATGCTTTGTTTAGTTTCAAAGAGTATTTGACGTTCAGCTTTTAACTTAGCAAGTTGTTTTTTGTATCCAGTCTGAATTTGTCTAAATGAAAAATATTTATCTACATACTCTTGACTGTAAGGTGCCACTAAAGCATTGTAAGTTTTTTCAGTTATCTCTCCTGTTTCAGAATCTGTATATTTAAGAACACGTTGCTCTGTAAGTAAGTCATTTATCTTTTCAAAAGATCTACCAGACCTATATAATGCCTCACGCAATTGATCAAAATTAGATGCTGCAAAATCATTTTGTGCATTTTTAGTTGCTAATGCTGCAGCATTTTTTAAAAATAAAGTTACAGATGCTGTTGCTAAATCTTTACTGCTTGCTGAAGCTATCCAGTTAGCAGTTGTTAAACTAGATATAACTTGAGTATATGGTAAAACTCTATCTGAACCTACATAAAAAGTAGCATCACTTGAGTCAGTTATGTTATCTAAGTAAGCTAGTACAGATGCTTCATTATAATCAAAGGCACCATTTAATAAGTCATTGCAAATCTTAATTTGTTTTTCTTTTTCTTCTACTAATGCTAACTTTAACACATTGTTGGGATCATTAGCATCTGCAAGTTTTTTATCAATACCTTCTTTAAAAGTTTTATTAATTTTCATTAATGCTTGACTTTTTAAACGCTGTGCAAATGTAAGACCTCTACCATCTTTTATTTGTTGTATTTCTTTTTCAAGTACCTCAACTTCTTTTGTTAAAACTTCTCTAAGTTGATCACTAATTCTGCTAAAAGCTTTTTTACCAGGAGTCATTAAAATTTTAGTGACAGCAGTTTTTCTAAAAATCAATGATTTTATACGTGAGATGTTTGATTTAAGCATTGTTATATTACCAAATGTAACAACAGCTGGACTCAGTTCTGTAATATTATTATCTTTATTGGAGCGTGCCTCATTAAGAACACGTTCTATAACTTTTATTATATCAGTTAACCCTTGAGAATTTTTAAAAATAAGAGTCATCTTTTTCATATCTGCTTTGGTAATCTTAGAAGGATCTTTTTCAAGTTTTGTTTCTAACTCCTTTGCTTGTTCATCAAGAAACAAAAGTTCTGTATACAGGTTATCTAAAATAGTAGCAAAGTTTATAGATCTATCAAAGTCTTCATTGCTAATTTTATCTAAAACCTCAGCATAACGTAATAACATTTCTCTTTTTTCTTCAGTAACTTTTTTAATACCTATAGGTGTAGATTTACTATAGTGAGTTTTGTTAATAATTTGCAGTTCTGTTTCAATAAGAGTCTTAAGATTACTACGCATGTCAACATAATCTTTATCAGTAGGTTGAATTAACTCATTAATAAGTTTAGTAGCTTTTACTTCTACTTCAGTTTCTTTCTCTTTTCCTGGTACATACTTGTTTACCAGTTTTTGAACAAGAGATATCCTATCACCTAAATTACGCTTTTTAACAACACTGACACCATTTACAACTTGAGCGTCATTATCAGCATATATATAATAATTTTCTTCTAGAAACTCATGCATCATACTACCTATAAAGTTTTTCTCTTTATCAGTTTCATATAATAATGCAAGAATACTACTTCCTACAACATCAACTCCATTTTGTTCTAGTAAGTTTTTATATACATTAACTTGAAATGCCCATGTATCATATGCACTTCTTCTAGACATTTCCCCATTTACAAAATTAGGCTGCGTTCCTCCTTTTTTATCAGCAACCATGTCATAACTTTTAGTAGCTAACCAAGCTAATGCATCAGGTGCTACATCTTTGTTCCAGTCTGTATCAGGATTAAAATCTAAAAGTTTTACCTTTTTAGTTTTAAAATCATATATCTTAACAGATCCTCTTGGATCTACTAACAACATGTCAACCCTACCTATAATTTTAGTACCATATAAGTCTGTACCTACAACAGAAAGTTCTGGAATAATCATGTGCCCAGAAGCTCTTAAAGATGCAATTTGATTTACTAACTCTTGAGTTTGTACAAACAACACATCATCAGTAAGACTTTGAATTTCAAAAGGTTCCTTTTCTCTAAACTCTTCTAATCTTTGGTTAAAGTATTCTCTGTTAAATATTTTATTAACAGATATGTTGCCTTTACTAATTGCATCTTTTTGTGACTTTTCAATTAAATCATGTACAAAAGTTCCAAACAATTTAAATGCTATGTATTCATTAGGATCACCTTTAAAGTCTGTAGACCCTATAAGTTTAGATACACTGATTGTTCTAGTAGAAGCTCCTGGAGTTTTGTTTTTATTAAAAAACTGAATATGTGTATCAGTCATATTAATTAACTTGTCCAATGTAGCACGTTGATCTTCATTACCATAAAAGTCTTTTAGTTCATGTAGCATGTCAATTTGCTCAATAAACTTTTCTTTTTTACTTTCATCATTTAGTCTTGAAAATTCTTCATCTCTTTCAACAACTGTAAGATTGTTTAAGATGTCAAGTGCTTCTGTAACAGAAGGTATGTCTTCAGTAGTTCTATTTTTATTAAAAACACCATATGCTATCCTTGCATCTGTTGCTGAAAGTTTAGGGTTAGCATCATTAAGAGCTGCAATAAACTCATTCCATTCTTTACCTACTGGACAACTCATATTATATACATTTAATTGTTTCTAAGATTTCAACATTTGTAAAATCAGACTGCAAGTTATTAATTATTTTTGAGATTTCTTTTTTATAGCTGTCAATATCTCTACCTTGAGATTTAGCTTTACTGTCTTGGTATAAGTAATTTACAACTTCTGGAGTTAAATTCAAATTCTTAATATCTAATTCTAACTTATTTGTAGAAACAACTGGTTTATTATTTACAAACTCTTTAAATCCTTTTATATCTTGTTTATTACCTAATATGTGGATTTGTTCTGGTTCAAATACTACAATATCATCTGCACTAGATATAGTTTTATTATAGGAATAAATATATCCTGTATACCCTTGGTCTAATAACTCTTGTTTTTTCTTTTCAGATATTCTTTCAATTCTATCATCAGAAATTAATGGATTAGAATTTATAACAGCTTTAACTATAATTTTTCCACTGTTTCTTGCTTGATTTTTTGTAGGAGCAAAAAACATACCTTGATCAGATATTGTAGCTTTTTCTGCATCTTTAGAAAATTGTTCAAAAGTTTTATCAGTACCATGGTAGACAACATCTTTTACTTTACTATCAGGAAATACAGTATCTAAGTATTGAGAGTATAGTTGTAATGCTTGTTGTTTTTGTTGTGGGGTTATGTTTATTTCAATCTTTTCATTTACAAGCTCTTGTGGTAATAAAGCTTCTACTCCATTAGTTTGCTCTAGATTAAGTTCTTTAGATATATTATTAAATAATATCTCGGGTAATTGAATAGCAAAAATTTTACCATTTTGCATCTTGGCGTATTGTTCAGCAACACCTTTATCTTTAGTGAACCACCTACCTTTAGCTTTCTTAATATAACTAGGTAAACTAGAGTTTTCTAAATCTATTGTAGAACCTTCACCTCTATAAACAGTAATCATTTTTGTATTATTATCTTCTAGTCTTTTTAATACTTCTTGTTTTGAAATATTATCTTTTTTAGAAACATAATTAATCCAAGTGTTTTCTAAATTATTAGAAATACCTAAAGCTTCATATACTTGATTAGCTAATTCAGGATCAGAATTGAATAATTCTGAAACACCATCTTTAACAACTATATTTGCAAAGTCTTGAAATCCAACATTATTACTAGAATTTTCTAATGCACTACCTGTTTGTTCATAGTTAAAATGTCTGTATGCTGCATGGTTAAAATTAAACTCATTTCTTGATTTTAAGTATGGTACAAAATGTTTCCAATCTGTAAAGTCTTTGCCTCTACCCATTGCAAGTTTTGCAATCATAATCTCTTTCCAAAGTTTAAAATAATTCTCATGTTGATCCAAACCTTCATTTAATCTTATAAAGAAATCAATAGCATAACCTGTGTTAGGTATGATATCACCTTTAGAATGTTTTACTGTTTGAGTTTGTGTATACTTGTACTCTTGTTTTGTAGTAGCATCTTTTTTATAATAAGTATACTGATGCTCATGTTCACCATCAGATTCATATCTTTCAGGATGAATTACACCTTGTAATGTATAACTACTGTACCCATTGTCTTTACCATAAAAACCATTTGTAACTACAAAAGATGGATGTTTTTTTACAAACTCTTTAAACCATGTAAGCTTTTGAGATTCTCTTAATGCTATTTCACCTGCAAATTTAGAGTCTGGTCCCTGGTGTCTAACAATATCAAACAATATCTTTTCATTTTCTGATGTATTAGATAATTCAAAAGGTACTACAAAATCAACATCATGTAATGTTTCTAAAATTGTTCTATATACTGTACCAGCTCTACGTAATGCTAAACTTCCTGTAAGCACTAAACCCATTTCTTGAGCACTCTCAACAAGTTCTTTTGCAAAAGGATCAGATGCTATAGTATCTTTATAATACTTTCTAATCTGATCTTCTACTTTATCATATTTAAAATAGTTATAGTTTTTGCTAAGCACCTCATCTGCAATACTTAAACCTAAGTTTTCAAGTTTTCTTTTATCTTTTTTATTATAAAGAGCAAATTGTCTTAGCAAATCTTTTATAAAATTTATAAGTTTTTGCCAAGTTGTAAAGTCCTCTTTAGTCCAGTGTCTATCTAAAGTCTTTTTAAATTCTGTAGGATTTTCAAAATGATTTTTTATGTTTTCTTGAAAGAAGTCTAAAATAACCAATTCTTTAATTGTTCTTTTCCATTCAACCTTATCAGCAATAAAACCTTCTTTTTTAGATACAATATCTTTGTGATATTGAAATCTTTCTGCATACTTGTCCCACTTGCTTATAAGATATCTTAAATCAGAACGCAACTTGTTATTATCATAACCTAACATCCTGTATGCAAAGAATGCAACTTCAGGTAAAATACTTTCACCTTCTTGATATGCAATAACTTTTGTAACTAAATCAGAAGCTGTGTATGCATCAATACCTAACTCTTCTTTTAGGTTGTTGTATTTTTCAACAGATATGTTAAAGTCTTTTAAAAACCCATTTACTAAAGTTGTTTCTAATTCTGAATTGGTACCACCTACAGTAGGTGTTCTTCTTTTAACTTCTATGTCAAAATATTTACTTACAAGTTCATTAGGTATATTAATCTTTCTACCTACTTTACCACCATCATTAAAAAATCTAACAACATTGTGTTTCATTTTTGTATTGACATTAGACGCTAAAATGTTAGCATCTTGCAAACTCATAGAAAGACCTCGCTGACTATATTTGTCAACGAGCTTTTCTACATTCTCTTTTATCTGTATTTTACAAGGCATGTGTTATACTTTTATAATTAACCATTACAATTTTCTTCAGTAGCAGAACCTCCTGTGTTATCTATTTCAGGTAAGTCATCATCATCTTCTTCTGACATTATGCCTTTAGCATAATTAAGATCTGAAGACTCTTCATCTTCAATTTGATTTTCAGATTCAGTAAACAAATCTACTTGTTTTGTACCAAAACTTACTTCTTTTTTAGGAGTTTTTACAGGTTTATTTTGAGTTTCTAAATTTATGAATTGATCTACTACTTTAAATAAGTTTTCATAAGTCATATCTGCAGCTTGTCCTTTTACATCTTTTTTAGCTTTATAAATCTTGTATCCTTCTTTTCTATCAAAAGAGCTAAGAGCTAATTTAAGATCATCCATGTAAGGTAATATTACATCAGAAAACTCTGGAAACATTTGCACTGTTCTGAAAATACCAAGAGTTTCATCTATTACATCATCCATTGTAGCCTTTCCTTTATTAACACCTTTAGAACTAAAAGTATCAAGACCTTTGTTGTATTGTTCTACAGCTTCATAGAACTCTGCAATCTCTTCTTGTACCCATCTTTTTTGTGCTTCTTTTACTCCATTTAAAGCATCCTTTTTAGAAGCATCATCCATAGTTCTATAATTAGAAATATTAACTTTAGGTGTAATAGTTTTTATAGCAGATTTATTTTGAGTTTCTGTTTCTGCATCTCTTACTTCAAATACTTTAGGAAGAATAATATTATCAGGAATACCTAATTTATCTTGCATTCTTGTAAAGAAATTTTTCATTTGTTCAACAGTTCTACCTGCTAACTTAGTTCCTATTTCTGTAACATAATACTTTTTATTAGGATTAGATAAAGCTTCAAGTCTTAAACTATTAAGGTCTTCTACTGTCATTCTATCTAGTACTTTTTTATTATCTTCAGATAATTTATCATATTTAACAAGTTTATCATTTTGATACAGTTTAGTTATTACAGCAAACGCTCTGCCTTGTTGACCACTTGATTGACCTTTTATAGCACCAAATTTATCAACAGCCGTTTTAGCAGCACCTAACCCATGAGCACCAAAATTATTAGAACCAAATACAAATACTTCATTAGATTTAAGACTAGTAATGTTTTCAGGAGTATATTCTCTTTCAACACTAGTAGATGATTGAGTAGTTATTTCAGGATTATTACCCCAATAGTTGTAACCTTTAGAAGTTTGACCTGTTGGAGCTCCTAATTGTTCTTGTACTAATGCTTCTCCTTCTTTATTCCATGATCTATTAGCATCAAAAGTTGAGTCCATTATAACAGTACCACCATTTTCAAGAACTTCTCTAGCATTTTCAATAGTTTTATAAATTGCATTTTCAGTTGCTTTATTATTACCATTTACACTAACAAATGCTACAGTAGATTCATCAATGATACCTTCATAATTTAATGGAATTCCTGCTTTTTCAGCATCTTGTTGATATTGATAAGTACTTGAACCACTTACTCCATAACCAATAAATCTATTTGCTAAATCTGCTTTACCTTGATCTTTACCTTTTTTATCTATAGAAAGCTTAAAACCTTTAACTGTTGAAACTTTAGGTGCAAGTTCATCTCTCACTTCCATAAGTAATCTAGGAAATTCAGTTTTCCATTTAGATTTATCTTGCGTATGTGTAATGACTGCACTACCAGTATCAACTAATGCTTGTGCCTCTTCAGGATTATTTTCAAAAGATATCTTAAGTAATTTTTTCATAACATCAGATGAAACTTTGTCCCACTTAACAGTATCAAGACCAATCTTTTTATCATTACCTAAGTCTCTTAATTCTTTTCCATCAATAGTATTTAAAATTTTATCTAATTGATCATTATTAAATTGAGATTTTTCAGCATAACCTAACACCTTAATATATTGAAAAGCTTGTTCAACAGATTCAAAATCAACTTGTTCACTATCCTTAAAGTCTAATGTAAAAGGTCTAATTGCAAAATTACTTAAGTGTGTGTTTTCATCATTACCTGCGTATACATTAATAGTGTTTCCAGAAGTGTCTAGACCTAAGTCTTTTCTACGCATGTTAATTCTTTCATTAAGTACATCAGCATGACTTCTGTATCCTTTTTTAAAGTACCCAAGTTTAGTTGGCTTTTCTAAATTAGACAATCTTTCTATTTCAGAATTAATCCAATCGCGTCTTTTTGATTCTGAAGTAAGATCACGTTCTACACCATGTTTATCTGTAAACACATTTTTACCATCTAACCAATCTTCATATGCAGTAACAGCTGCAGTAATACCTTTCATTGGTATAGCATCTTCTACATCAGTTCCTGTAAAAGGGTTACCAAAATTAAGTTTATCACTAAGACCTTTAAATCTGTATTTAGCAAATTCTGTTTGTTTAGCACTAACTCTCATTGTATATAGAGCTTCTCCAGCATTGTGCATTTCACGCAACTCATTTGTTGCATTAGAATAAACAATATTAGATTGCAATGATTCTACATTTTTAGAAACTTTACTTTGAAGATCTGTACTTATAGTTTTATATGCAAGTTTTTTACCAGATTTAATAGTACCATCTTCATTGTACTCTAATCTTTCTTCTTTAGCCATACCTGTAAGATCTTTATATCTTTGGATATCACTTAAACTTAAAGCAGTAGTACTTATAGAAGCGTTGCTAGGTTTACCAGGTAGCTTTTTATATATCACAAAATTACCTGTATTATAATCAGTTACGT
>Ga0209443_1001706_pt1 | contig 13554 bp, 12 predicted proteins | sample LauGreBMM110DCMD_2_FD_187571 | JGI IMG/M metagenome (GOLD analysis project Ga0209443, IMG submission 187571) | Freshwater lake microbial communities from Lake Michigan, USA - Su13.BD.MM110.DCMD (SPAdes) (version 2) | ecosystem: Environmental > Aquatic > Freshwater > Lake | place: Lake Michigan... | reverse complement strand
TGAATGCTGGACCTAGAGCGGATTACCACCAGCCATGAACTGGCCTTCGAGCAGCGGCTCAATCTGGTGGGCGGCTACCCGCCGGGGCGGGTCGAACTGACCCTGCACCAGCACATACGGCTCTTGCCCATGGAGCGTTGCCTGTTTTGCGCCTTCCTCTGCGAGGGACACGGCCAGATCGTTGCCGCTGCGGGCTGACCTGGGCTGCCGCTACACCCCTTTGAAACGCAAGGCCCAGTGCGGGGACGGGGCCAGGCCCTAGCCGGCCAGCGCTCCGGCCGGCAGCTGTGGCAGCTTGAACCGAAGGAGCGGCTAGAGCACTGAGATAGCATGGATTAATCAGACCAGCAGCCACGGGGTTGTCTGATCGGCCGGCTCCGGCCCATCCCCAGCGACGCTTGCCGTCGCAGCTCGAGCGTCCCGCTCGGGTGTTGCCGTTCCGATCCCAAACCACCGACAACACCCCACCCGGGTTTCGTCAGATTCCATCAAGCCTTACCGAGAGATCCACCATGAGCGGCGAACACAAGGGCGCCCCGATTCGCAATATTGCGATCATTGCCCACGTTGACCACGGCAAAACCACCCTGGTCGATGCCCTGCTAAGCCAGTCCGGCATCTTCCGCGATGGTGAGGCCGTGCCCACCTGCGTGATGGATTCCAACGACCTTGAGCGTGAGCGCGGCATCACGATCCTCTCTAAGAATACGGCGGTTGATTACAACGGCATCCGTATCAATATTGTTGATACTCCTGGCCACTCCGATTTCGGTGGTGAAGTGGAGCGGGTACTCGGCATGGTGGATGGCTGCCTGCTGATCGTGGATGCCAACGAGGGGCCCATGCCCCAGACCCGTTTCGTGCTCAAGAAGGCCTTGGAAAAGGGTCTGCGGCCGATCGTCTTCATCAACAAGATTGACCGGGCCCGCGTCGATCCCGAACAGGCCGTCGACAAGGTGCTTGACCTATTCTTGGAATTGGGCGCCGACGACGACCAATGCGACTTCACCTATTTGTTTGGTAGCGGCATGGGCGGTTACGCCAAGCCGACCATGGCGATCGAGAGCGACAACATGAAGCCGCTCTTTGACGCGATCCTGCGCCATGTGCCCGCCCCCATCGGCGATCCGGAGAAGCCCCTGCAGATGCAGGTGACCACCCTGGATTATTCCGATTTCCTGGGCCGGATTATGATCGGCAAAATCCACAACGGTACGATCCGCAACGGCCAAACCGTCGCCCTGATCCGGGATGACGGCAGTATTAAACGGGGCCGCGTCAGCAAATTGCTTGGCTTCAAGGGGCTCGCTCGCATCGAAATCGATGAGGCCCGGGCCGGCGATCTAGTGGCCGTGTCTGGCTTTGATGAGGTGAATATCGGTGAAACGATCGCCTGCCCTGATCACCCCGAGGCCCTGCCCCTGATCAAGGTGGATGAGCCCACCTTGCAGATGACCTTCGTCGTCAACGATTCCCCCTTTGCTGGTAAGGAAGGCAAGTTCGTCACAACTCGCCAATTGCGGGATCGCCTGCAGCGGGAATTGCTCACTAACGTCGCCTTGCGGGTCGAAGACACCGATTCCCCCGACCGCTTCTCGGTCAGCGGCCGCGGCGAACTGCACCTCGGCATCCTGATTGAAACGATGCGCCGCGAGGGTTTCGAGTTCCAGGTATCCCAGCCCCAGGTGATTTTCCGCACGATCGACGGCACCCCTAGCGAGCCGTTCGAAATGCTGGTGATGGATGTGCCTGAAGAATCAGTAGGCGGCTGCATTGAGAAGCTCGGCATCCGCAAAGGTGAGATGCAGAACATGGAAACCACCAGCGATAACCGCACCCTGCTGGAATTCGTGGTGCCCTCCCGGGGCCTGATCGGCTTCCGGGGTGAGTTCATTCGCGCCACCCGCGGCGAAGGAATCATGAGCCATTCCTTCCTCGACTATCGCCGCATGCAGGGGGATCTCGAATCCCGCCGTAATGGGGTGCTGATCTCATTCGAGGAAGGAACTGCCACCTTCTATGCCCTCAAGGGCTCGGAAGATCGCGGCCAGTTCTTCATCACCCCGGGCACCAAGGTGTACAAAGGCATGATCGTCGGCGAGCACAACCGTCCGCCCGATCTCGAACTCAATGTCTGCAAGATGAAGCAGGTCACCAACATCCGCTCGGCCGGCGCTGAGGTGCTCGATACCCTGCAAGCACCGATGCAGATGACCCTGGAGCGGGCCCTCGAATACATCGGCCCCGACGAAATGCTCGAGGTCACCCCCGAGTCGATTCGCCTGCGCAAGCTACCTTCCAAAAAGGTCGCCAAGCGCTGATGCTTAAGGGGCCCGTTTTACCGGCCCTTCAAACTGATGGCAACGCCTGTCCGGGTTCCCCCAGCCTGGTCGGGCGTTGTTGTGTCTAATCGAAGAAGTTTTGGCAAAGGCCCCTCAACCGCAGTCTGCCCAAGCCACACCAGGCGACCACTTGCCCGAAGACCCATCCGAGCAAACGCTGCCAGGGAACGGCCCCCAAGGAGATGGCAACTGGAGGGCAAACCCCCAGTTGGGCGAAGCGATTGCCCTCTTTAACCGGGGCGAGTGGTATGCCTGCCATGACCTGATCGAAGACCTCTGGCACCAGTGCCAGGGCCCGGATCGCCAGGCTCTCCAAGGCCTGCTCCAGATCGCCGTAGCCCAGCTTCACCTGGAACGGAAGAATTTCCGCGGCGCCACCATGTTGATGGGCGAAGGTCTGGGCCGGCTCAAGCCCTATGGCAGCGAAGCCCTAGGCCTCGAGTTGCCTCCCCTACTGGCCGCCGTCAGCCGCCGCCTCCAGGCCTTGCAACAGGGCCTGGAACCCGGCGAGGGCCCCTTGCCCCGGCTGGGGTCGCCCCAGGGCTGACGCCTAGATTGGAAGTCATGGCGGCGATGGCTCCCGGGTTGAACGCAGTATTGGCCCTAGCCCAGCGCTGGCGGCGTCCCTTGTCCTTGCTAGTTGTCGCCCTTGGCTGGGGCGCCCTGGCCTTAGCGCAGCCGCTCGAGGCCCGGGCTTTGACGCCCCAAGGCGACAGTCCAAGCGCCAACGCCCCGCTGGCCCCCGTCAATCCCAGCCAGGGCCCCAGCCGCCCGGCAATTCCCACGGGACTTGTCAGCATCGAATCGGATCTCCAACGGGCCGACCAGGCCACTGGCGTCATTACGGCCACCGGCAATGTGCGCATCCTTTATCCGGATAAGGGCGTCATGGCAACGGCCCGTCAGGCCCAATATTTCAGCCGCGAAGGGCGGGTTGTCCTCAGTGGCGACGTTGATGTTGTTCAGCAGGATGGCAGCCTGCTGCGGGCCGAACAGGTGACCTATCTCGTGCGATCGGAACGGATCACGGCCCGGCCCGCCGCCAACCTGCAGGTGTTCAGCCGCCTGCGCCTCACCCCTACCCCAAAGCCAGCAACACCGTCGGTCCCTGCTGGGGCCTCCGCCGGCTTGTTGAGCCAGCCAGGTGGCCCGGTGGTGGTAGCCCCATGAGCCTGTCCCTCCACCAGGTGACCCTCACCATCGCGGGTCGGCCGTTGGTCAAGGGGGTGAGCCTTGATCTCCGGGCAGGGGAAGTGGTGGGTTTACTCGGGCCCAACGGCGCCGGCAAGACCACCACCTTCAACCTGGTCACAGGCTTACTGCGCCCCGATGCAGGCACGGTGCTGCTCGACGGCCTGCAGGTCCAGACCCTGCCCATGCCCCAGAGGGCCCGGCTGGGCATCGGTTATCTGCCCCAGGAAGCCAGCGTCTTCCGCCAGCTGAGCGTGCGGGACAACCTCAGCCTGGCCCTGCAGCAGAGCGGTGTTGGCCAGAGCCAGCGCCGCTCTCGCCTCGACCAGCTGGTCGAGGAATTCCAACTAGGCGCCTTCGTACATCGCCTCGGCTACCAGCTCTCCGGCGGCGAGCGGCGGCGTTGCGAGGTGGCCCGGGCCCTGGCTGTCGGGGTTCAAGGGCCCCGCTATCTGCTACTGGACGAACCTTTTGCCGGGGTCGATCCCCTGGCCGTGTCCGACCTCCAAGACCTGATCGGCAGCCTGCGCCAACGGGGCATGGGGGTATTCATCACCGACCACAACGTGCGCGAAACCCTGGCGATCACCGATCGGGCCTACATCCTCACCGATGGCAGCATCCTGGCGGCCGGCAGTTCCGAGCAGCTGGCCGCCGATCCTATGGTTCGCCGCCACTATCTCGGCGAGGGCTTCCGGCTATGACCCGAGCCACCACTAACCAAACCAGGTCAAATCCAGGCGGTTCAGACCCAGGCGAACCAAGACGCAGCCTCTCCGATTTTGCCAAACCGCAGCAACCACCCGCCGGCCTGGAGTCGATGGTCAAGGCCCTAGGGCTCCTACCCCGCCGGGTCCAACGCCAATGGAGCCAGCTGCCGCTGATGGATCGCTGGCTCGCCGGCGAATTGCTTGGTCCCTTGCTGTTCGGCGTGGCGGCCTTCACCACGGTCTCCCTGTCGGTGGGGGTGGTGTTTGAGCTGGTGCGCCGGGTTGCCGAATCGGGCCTGCCCGTCATGGCCGCCTTTCAGGTGCTGATGTTGCGGCTGCCGAGCTTCCTGGTGCTGTCCTTTCCGATGGCCACCTTGATGGCCACCCTGCTGGCCTACAGCCGGCTCTCCAGCACCAGTGAACTCACGGCCCTGCGCAGCATTGGCGTCGCCACCTGGCGCATGGTGCTGCCTGCCCTGGTGGTGGCGGGGCTGATGAGTGGCCTCACTTTTGTGTTCAACGACGTGATCGTGCCCCGGGCCAACCTGGCCGCCTCGATCACCTTTGATCGAGCCCTCGGTCGTGCCCTCTCCTCGGAGCGGGGCAAGGATGTGGTGTATTCCCGCTTTGGCTCGATTCAGGCCAGCGATCCCGGGGCCCCTGCCCAGGAGGGCTTGGCCCAGCTGTTTTATGCAAGGGAATTTCGCGAAGGGGTGATGCTGGATGTCACCGTTTTGGATTTCTCCCATCAGGGCCAGCAGCAGATCATGACGGCCGAGAAAGGAATTTGGGATGAGAAACGCAGCCTCTGGAAATTTCTCAATGGCCGCATCGTTAATCTCAACCCTGGTGACAACACCACCACCTCTGCCCAGTTTGATCGCTACTACTATCCCTTTACTTCCGCCCCTATCCAGGTGGCGAAGCTACCCACCAATGCCGAAGAAATGACTGCGGCCCAGGCGATCAGGGCCGAGCAGTTGCTTGAGCAGGCCGGTGATCAAAAGGAGGCGCGGCGCATGCGGGTGCGCATCCAGGAAAAATTTGCCTTCCCCTTTATCAGCCTGGTCTTTGGCCTGATTGGCAGCAGCCTGGGGGTGAGACCCAATTCGCGCACAAGCCGCAGCCAGGGATTTGGCATCAGTGTGCTGCTGATTTTTGGCTATTACCTGATGTCGTTCATCTTCAGTTCCCTAGGGGTTAAGGGCACCCTTTTTCCGATTCTGGCGGCCTGGATGCCGGTGTGGATCGGTCTGGGCGGCGGCCTGCTGCTGTTACGTCAGGCCAGCCGTTAAGCCCGTTCACACCCTCAGCCCGGCCATGGCTTGCCAGACTGGCTGTCACTGACCTTGCGCTCGAGCGTTGCCCATCTCCCTGACCGACCCGGTACTTGGCCTGGGCTTGGCCGCCTTTGCCTTGTTGCTGCTTGCCCTGCCCATTGCCTTCTGGGGCCTGAGCACGTCTCTAGCCCAAGCCGATGGCCAAGGCCAGAAAACTGGCGTGCCTCAACAAACAGCCAATAGCGGCCTGGTCCGCGTCCTGGTGGCCAGCGCCAACCTGGCCCTCACGGCCCAGCTGGTGTTGCGCTGGTGGCAATCGGGCCATTTCCCGATCAGCAACCTCTACGAATCCCTCTGCTTCCTCGCCTGGGCCTGCACCCTTACCCAACTCCTGGTGGAGCGCTCCTGGCCTTCGGCCCTGGTGCCTGCCTCGGCCACCCCCATGGGCCTGGGTTGTGTGGCCTTTGCCAGCTTCGCCCTGCCCGACCAGCTCCAGGCCGCCTCACCGCTAGTGCCGGCCCTGCGCTCCAGCTGGCTGGTGATGCACGTCAGCGTGATCATGGTGAGCTATGCCGCCCTGCTGGTGGGCTCCCTGCTCTCGATGGCGGTGCTGTTCACCGACCGGGGCCAGGCCTTGGAGGTGCGCAGCAGCTCGATCGGCAGCGGCGGCTATCGCCAGGGCGTGATGGCTGCCAGCACCGCAGGGGGACCAGGCCCAGCCCTGAGCCTGCAGAGCGCCGCCATGGGCGTCAGCGAACAGCTGGACAGCCTCAGCTATCGCACCATCACCGTGGGCTTCCTGCTGCTGTCCGTGGGAATCGTTAGCGGGGCCGTTTGGGCGAATGAGGCGTGGGGCAGCTGGTGGAGTTGGGACCCCAAGGAAACCTGGGCCCTGATCTGCTGGTTGGTCTATGCCGCCTACCTGCACACCCGCCTGAGCCGGGGCTGGCAAGGGCGCCGGCCCGCCCTGGTGGCCGTGGCCGGCCTGGTAGTGATCTGCGTTTGCTACATCGGCGTCAACCTCCTCGGCATCGGCCTACACAGCTACGGCTGGTTCTTCGATAGCTAGGCGGCTGGCCTGGCCCTTTGAATAAAAAAGCCCCGGCAGCCCTAAAGGATTGCCGGGGCTTTTGGTTGGAGATGCAGGGCTAGAGCCGCATAGGGGTGGTCTCCAGCCGATGTCCAGCTAGGAGATGGTTAGGCGGCGACTGCCACGGGCCGGCGGCTGTTGCGAATGCCGGTGATCGCCTCGGCGTAACTGGGCTGGTTGAACACGCCCGAGCCAGACACGATTGCATTGGCGCCGGCTTCGATCACTTGCCAGGCATTGCTGCCCTTGATGCCTCCGTCCACTTCGATCCAGGGATCGAGGCCGCGCTCATCGCACATGCGGCGCAGGGCTGCGATCTTCTGCACCTGGGAGGGAATGAAGCTCTGGCCGCCGAAACCGGGGTTGACACTCATGATCAGCACCAGATCACAGAGCTCGAGGCAATACTCGAGCGTGTCGAGGGGCGTGCCGGGGTTCAGCACGGCGCCGGCCAGCTTGCCGAGGTCCTTGATCTGGGCCAGGTTGCGGTGCAGGTGGGTGCAGGCCTCGACCTGGACACTGATGATGTCGGCGCCAGCCTTGGCGAAGTCAGCCACGTAGCGCTCTGGCTCAACGATCATCAGGTGCACGTCCAGGGGCTTGGTCGTGACCGGGCGCAGGGCCTCGACGATCAGGGGACCAATCGTGATGTTGGGCACGAAGCGGCCATCCATCACATCCACGTGGATCCAGTCAGCGCCAGCCTCGTCAACGGCACGCACGTCCTCGCCAAGGCGGGAGAAATCGGCCGAAAGGATCGACGGGGAGATCACCAGGGGCTTGGTGCTCATGGAGGGGCCACCGGGGCACAGGGGCTTCCATTGTAGGAATTGGCCGGGCCAGATTTCGGTTGGCTGCCACTGATACAGTGAGCGGCGCTAAAAGCCCGAGAGGCCCTGCGGCTGCTGGAAGCTGCGCCAAAACTGTCCAAGCTTGCAAGCCGATGCTGCCATCGGCCCTGTCAGCCCAACCAGCCCAGCGCCCTTCTGGCGGCGCGGCAATGCCGCTCCCCCTGCCAAAGCCCCCCAACCCCGCCGGACTGCTGTGGATCGCACCCTTATCCAGGAAATTCTCGAGGTCGTTGAGCAGGCCGCCATCGCCTCGGCCAAGCTCACCGGCCTCGGCCAGAAAGACGAGGCGGATGCCGCCGCCGTCGAGGCCATGCGCACCCGCATGGGCGCCATTCAGATGAAAGGCCGCATCGTCATCGGTGAGGGCGAGCGGGATGAAGCACCGATGCTCTACATCGGTGAAGAAGTCGGCAGCGGCACCGGTCCCGGCGTCGATTTCGCCGTGGATCCCTGCGAGGGCACCAACCTCTGCGCCAACAACCAGGACGGCTCCATGGCCGTGCTGGCAGCCTCCGACCGCGGTGGCTTGTTCAATGCTCCCGACTTCTACATGAAGAAGCTGGCAGCGCCCCCCTCGGCTAAGGGCAAGGTGGACATCCGTAAATCGGCCACCGAAAACATCGCCATCCTCAGCCAGTGCCTGGGCCTGGCCGCCAGCGAGCTGGTGATCGTGGTGATGGACCGCGCCCGCCACAAGGACCTGATCGCTGAAATCCGCGCCACCGGCGCCCGGGTCAAGCCGATCTCCGACGGCGACGTACAAGCCGCCATTGCCTGTGGTTTCGCGGGCAGCGGCACCCATTGCCTGATGGGCATTGGCGCTGCTCCCGAAGGCGTGATTTCCGCCGCCGCCATGCGCGCCCTCGGTGGTCACTTCCAGGGCCAACTGGTGTATGACCCAGCCGTAGCCCAAACCTCCGAGTGGGCGGATTACACCGTTGAAGGCAACATTGCCCGCCTCAATGAGATGGGCATCACCGACATCGATAAGGTGTATGAAGCCGAAGAACTGGCATCGGGTGAAAACGTCGTGTTTGCCGGCAGCGGCATCACCGACGGCCTGCTCTTCCACGGCGTGAAGTTTGAGAAGGACTGCACCCGCACCAGCAGCCTGATCATCAGTACGCTCGACAACACCGCCCGGTTCACCAACACGGTGCACATCAAGGACGGCGCGAAGAGCATCGCCCTGCGCTGACGCAGATCCCACCCAAGCGCCAGCGAGGTTCGCCCTTCATGCACATCACGGTCGTCGGCCTCAGCCACAACACCGCTCCGGTGGAAATCCGCGAGCGGCTCAGCATCGCTGAGCACACGATGGAGGTCTCCCTCCAGCGGTTGAGGGCAGACGACCAGGTGCTCGAGGCCTCGATCCTCAGCACCTGCAACCGGCTGGAGATTTACACCCTGCTGCGCCATCCGGAGCAGGGTTTAACCGCGGTGGGCACCTTCTTAAGCGAGCAATCGGGCCTGGACCTGGTGGAACTCACCCCCCACCTGTTCACCTACCACCACGAGGAGGCAGTGGCCCACCTGCTGCGGGTGGCCGCAGGCCTGGACAGCCTGGTATTGGGCGAGGGCCAAATCCTCTCCCAAGTGAAAAAGATGTTCCGGCTCGGCCAGGAGCATCGCTCGATCGGGCCGATTCTCAACCGCCTGCTGAACCAGGCGGTCAGCACCGGCAAACGGGTGCGCACCGAAACCAACCTGGGCACCGGGGCGGTGTCGATCAGCTCGGCAGCCGTGGAACTGGCCCAGCTCAAGGTGGGCCAGGGCCGCGGTCTCGATGAGTTGGTCTCCCTCGATCAAGAACAGGTGGCCGTAGTGGGGGCCGGACGCATGTCGCGGCTGCTGCTGCAACACCTGGGCTCCAAGGGCTGCCGCGGCGTCGTGCTGCTCAACCGCACGGTGGAGCGGGCCGAACTGCTGGCGGCCGATTTCCCCGACCTGCCCGTCCAGTGCCGGCCCCTCAACGACCTGGACCACTGCCTGAGCACCTGTTCCCTGGTGTTCACCAGCACGGCCGCTGAGGATCCAATCATTGATGCCGAGCGGCTTAACCGACTCAATCGGCGCTCCTCCCTGCTGCTGATCGATATCGGTGTGCCGCGCAACATCAGCTCCGATGTGCAGGGCATTGACGGCGTGGGAGCCTTCGATGTGGACGACCTCCAGGAGGTCGTGGCCCGCAACCAGGAGGCCCGCCGCGAGATTGCTGCCGAAGCGGAGGGGCTGCTTGAGGAGGAATCCCGACTGTTTCTGGAATGGTGGGATGGCCTCGAAGCGGTGCCGGTCGTGAACCGCATGCGCCGCCAACTGGAAGATATTCGCGAGCAGGAATTACAGAAAGCCCTTAGCCGCATGGGCCCCGACCTGTCCGCCCGCGATCGCAAGGTGATGGAAGCCCTCAGCAAGGGCATTATCAATAAGATTCTCCATACTCCCGTGACCAATCTGCGGGCTCCCCAGCCCCGCCAGCAGCGCCATGTGGCTATGGGCGTGCTTGAGCGGCTGTTTGAGCTGCGGGACGACAATCCCGACAGCTGATCGGCCCGTATCGACCGTTCAGCAACCAGTTCCATCAATGTGCGTTGCCATGCCTTGGGCGGGCCAGACGATCAACTACCGTTGCCAAACCCTGACAGTGCAAAGGGGAGAACGCTGATGAAACGAGTCCTTGCCATCATTCTTGGCGGCGGAGCCGGGACCCGTCTTTTTCCCCTCACCCAGACGCGGGCCAAGCCGGCCGTGCCGCTAGCTGGCAAATACCGTTTGATTGATATACCGATCAGCAATTGCATCAACTCCGGCATCAACAAGATGTACGTGTTGACGCAATTCAATAGCGCCTCGCTCAACCGTCACCTCAGCCAGAGCTACAACCTTTCGGCCGGCTTCGGCCAGGGTTTTGTGGAGGTACTGGCGGCCCAACAGACCCCCTCCAGCCCCAGCTGGTTTGAGGGCACGGCCGACGCGGTCCGCAAATACCAGTGGCTATTCCAGGAATGGGACGTGGACCAGTACCTGATCCTTTCCGGCGACCAGCTCTACCGGATGGATTACAGCCTGTTCATCGAACACCACATCAAAACCGGAGCCGACCTCACCGTCGGGGCCCTGCCCGTTGATGCGGCCCAGGCCGAGTCCTTTGGCCTGATGCACACCGACGACGACGGACGCATCCGTGAATTCCGCGAAAAGCCCAAGGGCAAAGCGCTCGAGGCCATGCAGGTGGATACCTCCCTCATGGGCCTTTCAGCGGAGGAGGCTGCGCGGCGGCCCTACCTGGCCTCGATGGGCATCTATGTCTTCAGCCGCGACACCCTCTTCGACCTGCTGACCAAAAACCCCAACTTCACCGATTTCGGCAAAGAGATCATTCCCGCAGCCCTGGAGCGGGGCGACCGACTGCAGACCTACCTCTTTGACGACTACTGGGAGGACATCGGCACGATCGGGGCCTTCTATGAGGCCAACATGGCCCTCACCGACCAGCCCAACCCCGCCTTCTCCTTTTACGACGAAAAATTCCCGATCTACACCCGCCCCCGCTACTTGCCCCCGAGCAAGCTGCTCGACGCCCAGGTGACCCAGTCGATCATCGGCGAAGGCTCGATGCTGCGGGCCTGCAGCATCCACCACTGTGTGCTCGGAGTGCGAACCCGGGTCGAGGACGAGGTGGTTCTGCAGGACAGCCTGGTGATGGGGGCGGACTACTTCGAGTCCCGCGAGGAGCGCGCCGTGTTGCGGGAACGCGGCGGCACCCCGATCGGCGTGGGCCAGGGCTCCACGGTGAAGCGCGCGATCATCGACAAGAACGTGCGCATTGGCCGCAACGTCACGATCGTCAACAAGGACCACGTCGAAGAGGCGGACCGGCCTGAGCTGGGCTTCTACATCCGCAATGGCATCGTTGTTGTTGCCAAAAACGTGACGATCACCGATGGAACGGTGATCTAAGGCCCGCCGCTGATTCAGGGGTAGGAGCCGGGCATCTCTGCCCCTCGGGTTCCTGGGCTCAGCCCCCTCCCCGTTAGCCGGACCAAGCCCCGGGTCAACCCCGGGCCCTGATCGAGCCGTTGCTGACCCCCTCTGGAGGTTGCAGCGGCTTTGTTGTTGTCGCACAGCAGGGAAGCCGCTCCGATTCGGTGCGCTGTCCCTCACAGAGACGGCGGGCTTACTTCCGCCCAACGGTGCCCGTCGCCACACTGATGGGATCCGCACCAGGACGGGATCACAATGCAGAAAGCCCACTTCGGTCTGATTGGCCTTGGGGTGATGGGGGAAAACCTGGTGCTCAATGCTGAGCGCAACGGGTTTTCCTGTGTCGTCTACAACCGCACCTACGCCAAGACCGAGGAGTTTCTGGCCGGTCGGGGCGCAGGCAAGGCCATCATTGGCTCCACCTCCCTCCAGGACTTTGTCGACAAGCTGGAGAAACCGCGCCGCATCTTGATGATGATCAAGGCCGGCCAGGCGATTGATGACACCATCGCCACCATTTCCCCCTATCTCGAAGAGGGTGATCTGCTGATCGATGGTGGCAATTCCCTCTACACCGACACCGAGCGCCGCGTCGCTGACCTGGAAAGCAAAAGCTTCGGCTTCATTGGCATGGGCGTCTCCGGCGGCGCCAAGGGTGCCCTAGAGGGCCCGAGCATGATGCCTGGCGGCACCCGCAGTGCCTACGACGCGATCGAAGGGCTGGTGCGCAAGATGGCCGCCCAGGTCAACGATGGTCCCTGCGTCACCTACATCGGCCCCGGTGGCGCCGGTCACTTCGTCAAGACCGTGCACAACGGCATCGAATACGGGATCGAGCAGATCCTGGCCGAGGCCTACGACCTAATGAAGCGCTCCGCCGGCCTGGGTGGCATCGCCATGGCCGACGTGCTGGCCGCCTGGAACGACACCGAAGAACTCTCCTCCTTCCTGGTGGAGATCACCGAGGTGTGCCTGCGCACCCGCGATCCCCAGGACAGCTCCGATCTGGTTGAAAAGATCGTTGATGCTGCCGGCCAGAAGGGCACGGGCCTCTGGACCGTGGTCAGCGCTTTGGAGATGGGCATCTCCGTGCCGACGATCTACGCGGCCCTCAACGCCCGGGTGATGAGCTCCTTGCGCAACGAGCGGCTCCAGGCCGAATCCGTGCTGGTGGCCCCGGCCCCGGTGGCCATCGACCTGGGCAGTCCCGCCGACGCCATGGCTCCGCTGCAGGACGCCTGCATTCTCGCTTCCATCGCTAGCTACGCCCAGGGCATGGCCCTGATGGTGGAAGCCTCCAAGCTGCACGATTACAAGCTGGACCTCTCCTCGATTGCCCAGATCTGGAAAGGGGGTTGCATCATCCGCGCCCGCCTGCTGCAACGCATCCAGGACGCCTTCACCGCCAACCCCTCCCTGCCCAACCTGATGGTGGACCCCTGGTTTGCCGAGCAGATCAACCGCCGCCTACCCGGCCTGCGCCAGGTTGTGGCCGGCGCCGCCCTGGCTGGGATTCCCGTGCCCTGCCTGAGCAGCAGCCTCGATTACATCGACAGCTACCGCACAGGCCGCCTGCCCCAGAACCTGGTGCAGGCCATGCGCGACTGCTTCGGCGCCCACACCTATGAGCGGGTGGACAAGGCCGGCAGCTTCCACACCGAGTGGCTGGATTGAGCGGGGCTGCCATGGCTGACCCAGGCGTCGTCTACCAACTCGAAATCAGCCCCAACCAGGAGTTGCTCGCCCGCCGAGCGGCCGAACTACTGGCCAGAGAGCTGGAGCTGGCCCTGGCTCAACGCGAACGGGTCCTACTAGCCCTCGCCGGCGGCACCACCCCGGCGGCCGCCTACCGGCTCCTGGGCCAGCAACAACTGGCCTGGGACCGGGTCGATGTGCTGCTCGGTGATGAACGCTGGGTCGGGCCGGAGGATCCGTCTAGCAATGCCCGCATGCTCCACGAAACCCTTTTGGCCCAAGGTCCGGCCCGGCAGGCCGTGTTCCATCCGGTGCCAACCGAGCGGGACACGCCCCTGGCTTCAGCCGAAGCTTTCGAGCAAACCCTTCGCCGGCTCTGCGCTGGGGATCCGCCCGTGCTCGATCTGATCC
>Ga0209443_1001703_pt1 | contig 13565 bp, 7 predicted proteins | sample LauGreBMM110DCMD_2_FD_187571 | JGI IMG/M metagenome (GOLD analysis project Ga0209443, IMG submission 187571) | Freshwater lake microbial communities from Lake Michigan, USA - Su13.BD.MM110.DCMD (SPAdes) (version 2) | ecosystem: Environmental > Aquatic > Freshwater > Lake | place: Lake Michigan... | reverse complement strand
GGCCGCGATGCGCCTCGTCATGAATCGTCCGGACCTCGTCGCCCGCCTCACCGTCGTCGACATCGCCCCGCGCGCCTATTCTGACCGCGTGCGCGTTGAGTTCGCCGCGATGAACGCCCTTGATCTCTCCGCCGTGACCTCACGCAAGGACGCTGAGGCGAAGCTTGCTGCGCAGGTGCCCGAGTGGGGTATGCGTCAGTTTATTCTGACGAATCTCGGTCAGGACGCCGAAGGCCATTGGCGTTGGACCGTGAACCGCGAGGCGCTGACGAATTCGCTACCGGAGATCCTCGGTAATTCTTTGGCTGTCGGTGAAGTCTGGGACGGCCCGACGCGTTTTCTGCGCGGTGGGAAATCAAATTATATCCGCGATGAAGACGTCGCGCTAATTCGCGCGCATTTCCCGCAGGCCGACGTCGTCACGCTGCCGGACAGCGGACATAACCCGCACTTCGAAGCGCGGGCCGGTTTCGTCGAAGCGACCCTCGCTTAGGCCTGCGAACGCTGGCGCTGGCGGCGGTTCTTGATGTAAAGCCCGATGCCGGTGAAGAGGATCGCCAGGCAGAGCATCGTGCCTCCGCAGAGGATCAGCATCCTCATCCCCAAAGGATCGAGGGACTCATGGGCCTGGATCAGTGGCGATTCGTCGCCGGCGACCATCATCACCCAACGAGCCTTCGCGCCCGGCTTGGTCTCGTCGACCAGCCAGAGGAGCACCGTGTGCGGGCTTTCGTCCGGTAGGCGTAGTAGGAAGTTGCGCGGCGAAGGCGTCCAGCGCCACTCCGCGCTCTCGAGGCGGTAGTCCTTCGCGAGTTCTTCCGGCGTGTGCTGGAAGGGCGAATCGGTCTCGAGTTTCGTGGACGAGGAGAAGTCCGGCGAGCCCGCCGCTTGCGTGAGCGGGAAGAGATCCTTGCCGGTCGAGATGATGAAAAGCCCTTCGGCGACCTTCGCCAATTCGGCGCGCTCGCGGATGTTGAAGTTCGCTTCCAGGTCAGCCGTCACTTTGAGAGAGCATTCGCCGTCGGAATGCATCGTCAGGCGCGCCAGGAGCACTTCACCGTTATGGGCGCAGACGAACAAGGGGAGCACGAGGGCTCCCCAGGTTACGACCAGCTGGCGCAGCGCGCGAATCACTTGCGATTCCAGCGCAGTACGCGACCGAAGGTGTTCCACTCGGTCTCGAGGATATTGCCGTCGTTATCGAAAGTGATGCCGTGGGGCGAGGTGACGACGCCTTCGCGCCAGTCAGCCGGCTTCACGCCAGGGGTGTTGGTTTCCTTCTTCGTGCCGTTGGCGCCGGTGTTCTCGTTGGAGCCGAGGTCGGCGACCATCTTGCCTTCCTTGTTCCAGACCGAGACGCGGCCGGCAATTTCAGCGACGCACATCAGCTCGCCGTGGAAGGAGGCAGAGGAGGGATTACGCAGGCCCGTGTTGGCGATCATCTGCGGGTTGGAGCCGTCGAGGTCGACGTGGAACATGCGGTTGTTGCCGCGGTCGAGGCAGAGCAGGCGGGCCGGGCTGAAACGCGTGTCGACGAAGACCTTGTGCGTGTTGGCGAAGCCCTTGCCGTCCACGACCTGCGTGGGGCCGCCGAAGACCGACTTGAACTTACCTTCCTTGTCGAAGACGAAGACCCAGCTCTTGCCGTAGCCGTCGACGATATAGATGTCGCCGTTCGGGGCCACGTCGCAGCTCGTGAGCTTCAGGGCGTTGACGGATTTGCCCGCCTTGTCCTTGGTCTTACCCTTGTCGGCCGGGAAGGCGTCGGACTTGATTTCCATGACGACCGTGCCGTCGAGCTTGGCCTTGATGAAGCGCTGCTCGCCGAGCACCGCGCCGTAGAGGAACTCGCCATCGGCCGACTTGCGGACCGTGAAGCCGTGGAGCGACATCGGCAGGGCGAGGGTCTTCACGTACTTGCCGTCCTTGCCGTAGACTTGGATGCCGGCGTCCTTTTCCTGGACGCTGACGTAGATGAGGCCGGCGGAGTCGACGGCGATTTCACCGTGGCCGTTGCCGATGGTCTGCTTGCCGGGAGGCGTGCCGAGGAAGTTGGGCAGCAGTTCGTATTTCACTTCGGCGGCTTGGGAGAGGGAACACACGGCGAGGAGGGCGAGGAGGCGGAGGGTGGGCATGGGGTGATGAAGGGGTTGGGGTAGGGGTAGGGGGTGGGGTTGTAGGTGGCAAACGGATTTCCGCGTCTCTCTTTTATTGTCTCTCCTGCCCCGACCCCTATCCCTACCCCTACCCCAAAACAATAAGATGACCTCCCTCCGTCTGCTCGCGGCTCTCGCCGCCCTCGTCGTTTCGGCCTCTGCCGCCGAAGTGAAACTCGAGTCCGCCTTCAATGGTAAGGACCTCGCTGGCTGGAAGACCTCCGGCCCCGACGCCTTCTGGACCGCCGCGGATGGCGTCCTCACCGGCGTCAACGATCTCGCCTTCAAAGATTACAAGAAGGGCAATATGCTCTACACCGAGAAGTCCTACCAGGACGTCGTCATCGAGTGCGAAGTCCGCTTCAGCGGCGAGATCGACAGCGGTATCATGGTCCGCAAGGACGCAGCCGGTAAGAAGGATATCCAGATGCAGATCGGCGTGTCCCGTTCTCTGAAGAAGGACATGACTTGCACCTTCTACGTCGGCAAGTATCCCGAAGCCGGCTGGGCCCCGAAGGTCCCCGCGCTCTGGAAGAACGGCGAGTGGAACAAGGTTCGCTTTCAGGCCAAGGGCGACACCTACACCGTCTGGCTTAACGGCGAGCAGGTCACCCACTATGTCGACGCCGGTTACCCCTCGGCCGCTCCGGTGGGCCTTCAAGTGCACGGCGGCGTGCAGATGAAGGTCGAATACCGCAACATCGCTATCGGCGAGATCAAGTAAGCCTCGGCTGAATTTCGGTCCGAAAGGGCGGGAACAATCCCGCCCTTTTTTGTACATAGGAGCCGAGGGCTGCTCTTTTACGTGTTAATGAAAGGAAACCATCATTAATGAGACTGATTTCGCTCATATAAAGGCGTTAGTCATCGAGCTGCAAAAAACGCATATTTATTCGCAACCTGTCGGACATCCAACTGTCTCAAAGACAACCTCATACAGACCATGAAACTCCATCGAAATTGCGAAGGAAATCACCCCGATATTCTCTCCGCCCTCAGCCGCCGAGATTTTATGCACGTCGGCATGATTGGCACGCTCGGTCTGAGCCTTCCTGGCATGCTCCGCCTCAAGGCCTCGGAGATCGGCAAGGTCGAGTCCTTCAACGCGATGGCGGACGCCGTCATCCACATCTACTTGCCCGGCGGCATGGCGCAGCACGAGTCCTGGGATCCGAAGCCGTTCGCCTCACCCGATTACCGCGGCCCGTATACCCCGATCAAGACTTCCGTTCCCGGAGAATACGTTGGTGAGAAGTTCGTCAACATCGCGAAGATCATGAACAAGCTCACCGTCGTCCGTTCGATGACGCACGGCGAGGCGGCCCACGAACGTGGCACGCACAACATGTTCACGGGTTACCGCCCTAGCCCCGCCCTGAAATTTCCGAGCTACGGCTCCGTCATCTCGCACGAGCAGGGCAGCCGGAATAATCTGCCGCCCTACGTCGTCGTCCCGAATCAAAGCATCCCTGACCAGGGCACCGGCTACATGAGCAGCGCCTTCGGTCCGTTTGCGCTCGGCAGCGATCCGGCCGACAAAGGTTTCGCCGTCCGCGATTTGCTCGCCCCGAAGGACGTCACCTCGCAGCGCTTTGACCGCCGCCGCAGCATGTTGACCGCTGTCGACGAACATTTCCGCACCACCGAGAAGTCCGATGCCATCGGTGCGATGGACAGCTTCCAGCAGGCCGCCTACGGCCTCGTCAGCAGCGCCAAGGCCCGCGAGGCCTTCGACCTCTCCAAGGAATCCGACAAGCTGCGCGACGAATACGGCCGCAACACCGCCGGTCAGCGCTTCCTCCTTGCCCGCCGCCTCGTCGAGGCTGGCGTCCGCATGGTCTCCGTCACCTTCGGCGGCTGGGACCACCACTCGAACATCAAGGGTGCCTTCGATGGTCTGGCCCCGAGTTTCGACCAAGCCTTCGCTCGCCTCATCACCGACCTCCAGGACCGCGGCATGCTCAAGCGCACGCTCGTCCTCGTGAGCTCCGAGTTCGGTCGCACCCCGAAGATCAACGGTACGAACGGCCGTGACCACTGGCCACGTGTCTTCTCCGTCGCCATGGCTGGCGGTGGCATGAAGGAAGGCTATATCCACGGGGCCTCTGACGCCCTCGGCGGCGAACCCGACCGCGACGCAGTCGGCCCGGAAGATCTCGCCAAGACCATGTATCGTGTCCTCGGCATCAACGCCGAGAAGCGCATCATGTCGGACGGAGGTCGCCCGATCGATATCGTCAACGGTGGTCGGGTCATGACCGATTGGCTGACCTGAGCTGCCCTTGATTTTGCTCCCCGCCATTCCCGACAGTCGGTTGGTCGGCATTTTGCCTCCATGAAGTTTAGTCACCTCACCGCTCTCCTCCTCGCCCCGCTTGCCGCGTGGGCGGCTTACCCCGACATGTCGTCGCTCAAGCCGCACGGCGGCCAGATTGGCGCCGAAGTCAAGTTGACCATTGCCGGCGCTCGCCTCGATGACTTCGAGGACCTGCTGTTCTACACGCCCGGCTTCAAGGTGAAGAGCGTCGAGAGCCGCGCCGCGAACAAGGTCGAGCTCACCCTCTCGATTGATAAGACCGTCCGCGCGGGTAACCACGTCATGCGCGTCCGCACCAAGTCTGGGGTCTCGCACATGCGCCAGTTCTTCGCCAGCCCCTTCCCGAACATCGAGGAGAAGGAGCCCAATAGCGAGTTCACTGCCGCCCAGGCGATCGCCCTCAACCAGACCGTGGAAGGCGTCGTGCTCGCCGAGGACGTCGACTACTACAAGTTAAGCGTGAAGAAGGGCCAGCGTATCGGTGTCCAGGTCGACGCCCTCCGCCTCGCCGCTATCCCGCAGGGCGCGATGGACCCCTATGTTGCCATCCTCGATAAGGAAAAGTTCGAGAAGGCCGCCTCCGACGACACGATCCTGCACCGCCAGGACGGCTACTGCTCTTTCACCGCCGAATACGACGGAGAGTATTACGTCATGGTGCGCGAATCCTCCTACCGCGGCTCGGCCAATTCCTATTATCGCCTCCACGTCGGCGACTTCCGTCGGCCTGACGCCGTTTACCCTGCTGGCGGCAAGCTGGGCTCGAAGCTCACCGTGCGTTTCCTCGAGCCACGCGACTCCTTCGCCGAAGACGTCGCCCTTCCGACGGAGGACGATGCCGAGTTCGTGCTCTACCCGAAGTCGCAGCCGCCCGCGCCCTCCGGCAATTTCTTCCGCCTCTCGTCCATCGACAACACGATTGAAGTCGAGCCGAACAATGCGGCCGAGCAGGGCACCGTCGCCGCCGAGGGCGGGGCTTACGCGCTCAACGGCATCATCGAGAAACCGGGCGACGTGGACTTCTTCCGCGTCGTGCTGAAGAAGGGTCAAGTCTTCGAATGCCGCGCCCTCGCCCAGATTCTGGGTTCGCCGCTCGACCCAGTCGTCACCGTGCTCAGCCCCAAGGGTAATTCCCTCGCCAACAACGACGATGGCGGCGGCATGCGACGCTTGGACTCCCGCTTCCGCCTCACCGCGCCCGAAGACGGCGCCTACCTCGTCCGGGTGACCGATCACCTTGAACGCGGCGGCATCAACTTTGTCTACCGCATCGAGATGGTGGCCTCGCAGCCGAGCCTGACGTTCGCCTCGCCGGACTACACCGTCAACGACACCAACTACCGACAGTTCATGGCAGTGCCCAAGGGCGGCCGCATGGTGCTGCTTCAGAACTTCACCCGCAACGGCGTCGGCGGCGACTATCGCTTCGACCTCAAGGGACTGCCCCCCGGCGTGAAGCTGCTTGAAGACGCCGCGCCTGGCACCCTGCCTGGCGTGCCGATGGTGCTCGAAGCCGCGGCCGACGCGCCTCACGGCGGCACCATCGTCACTCCGCTGCTCCAGCCCAGTGACCCGAACAACAAGATCGTCGGCCAGATGCGCCGCACCTTCGATATCGTCCGCATCGGCAACACCATCTACTATCAGGGCATTGAGGACCAGCTCCCTGTCGCCGTCGTCGACGAGGCGCCTTACTCCCTCGAAATCGAGACGCCGAAGACCCCGCTTGTGCGCAACGGTATTTTCAACCTCAAGGTCGTCGCCCAGCGTAAGGAAGGCTTCAAGGGGGCGATTCGCGTCTTCATGTGCTGGACGCCCCCCGGCGTCTCCTCGCTCGGCGAGCAGACCATCAGCGCCGACGCCACCGAGTGCATCTTCCAGCTCAGCGCCAACGGTAACGTCGACACCAAGTCCTGGAAGTTCGTGGTCCAAGGCGAAGCCGACGCCGGCAAGGGCCGCGTGTACAACGCCTCGCCGTTCGCCGTGCTCGCGACCGAGGCCCCCTACGTCGCCGCCAACGCCATCCCGCTCACGGCGATGGAAATCGGTACGCCTGGGCTCATGGCCACCCCATTCGAAATCACGCGTCCGTTCGAAGGCGAAGCGGTCGCCCAACTCGTTGGCACGCCCGACACCGTCCGCATCGCGCCCATTAAGGTGACGAAGGACACCAAGGAGCTCCGCTTCACCATCGAGACCGATGAGAAGTCCCGCCCCGGCAAAGTGGCGAACATGTTCGTTCAGGTCGACATCCCGACCGGCCAGGGCTTTGCGACCCACCGCATTGCGCTCGGCTCGATCCTCCGCCTCGACGTGCCACGTAAAGCTGCCCCCGCCCCGGTCGCCAAGGCGGCCGCCCCCGCCGCGGCCAAGCCCGCCGCTCCGGCCGCCGCTGCGCCTGCGCCAGTCGTGCTTTCCCGTCTCGAACAGCTCCGCCTGAAGAACGAAGCCCCCAAGAACTGAGCACTCTCCGATGTCTTTCCGTCGCCTCCCACTCCTCGCATTTCTCGCCGCCGGCCTGACCTCCGTCGGTTCCGCCGCGCCCGTCGCCTTCGACGAGGTCCGTGCGGTCTTCGAGGGCAAGTGCCTCGAGTGCCACAACCCGGAGAAGACCAAGGGCAAATTGCTCATGACCACCCGCGAGGGTTTCCTCAAGGGCGGCGAAAGTGCGGCGGCCCTCATCGGCGTGGCCGCCGACCAGAGCGAGCTCGTCAAGCGCCTGCTCCTTCCTGCGGATCATGACGACCTCATGCCGCCGAAGGGAGGCCCCTTGCCGGCCGCCGAGATCGATCTCCTCCGCCGCTGGGTCGCCGAAGGCGCCGTCTGGCCTGCGGGTGTCGTGCTCGTCGCCAAGGACAAGGCGAAGGAAGAAGCCAAGGCGGAGCTCGTCCAGAAGCTCACCACCCTCGAGAAGCTCGAGATTTTCCCGGAGTCCATCACCCTTGAGACCAAGCGCGACTTCCACCGCATCGTCGTCTTCGCCACCTTCAAGGACGCGACCACCCGCGACGTCACCGCCTTCGCTGACCTGAAGGTCGGCGATGGCAAGGTCGCCAAGCTCGACGCCTATTCCGTGCACGCCGTCGCCGACGTCGGCAGCACCGAGGTCGTCGCTTCGCTCGGCGGCCGTGTCGCCCGCATCCCGGTCGCCGTCAAGGAAGGCCATAAGGACCGTGCCGTCTCCTTCCGTCAGGACGTCATGCCGGTCTTCCTCCGCGCCAACTGCAACAGCGGTGGCTGCCACGGCGCCGCCCGCGGCAAGGACGGTTTCCGCCTCTCCCTCTTCGGCATGGATCCCGACGGCGACTATATCCGCCTGACCCGCGAGCTCATCGGACGCCGCATCAACCTCGCCATCCCTGAGGAAAGCACCTTGGTCGAGAAGTCGACGGGCGCCGTGCCGCACACCGGCAATAAGCTTTACGACGCGGATTCCTCTTACAACCAGACTATCCTCGAATGGATTGCCAATGGCGCTAAGAACGACGCCCCGAGCATCGCCAAAGTCACTGGCATCGAGGTCTTCCCCAAGCAGATTGTGCTCGAAGGTAAAGCGGCCACCCAGCAGATCACCGTCCGCGCCACCTATTCCGACGGCACCGACCGCGACGTGACCAAGCTGGCGCTGTTCATGTCAAATAACGATCCCGTGGCCAAGATCGACAAGGACGGCCTCGTGCGCTCCGGTGATCGGGGCGCGGCCTTCATGCTCGCGCGCTTCGACGTCTTCAGCGTCACCGCCCAGGCCATCGTCATCCCTAAGGGCCTCGTCTACGAGCGTCCCAAGGTCGCCGAGGTCAATTACATCGACAAGGCCGTCAACGAACGCCTGCACCGCCTGCGCATTGTCCCCTCCGAGACCTGTACCGACGAGGAATTCATCCGTCGCGTCTACATCGACGTGGTGGGCCTTTACCCGAAGCCGGCCGAACTGACTGCTTTCCTCGCGGATAAGCGCCCTGACAGGCGCGCGCAACTCGTCGAAGGCCTCCTGCAACGCAAGGAGTTCACCGAACTCTGGGTGATGAAGTGGGCCGAGCTCCTCCAGATCCGTTCCGACATTCCCGGCAACAACAACGTCCCGCCTTTCTACAAAAACGCGCTGCTCTACTACAATTGGATGGCTGCCGAGATCGGCAAGAACCGCCCGATCAACGAGATCGTCGTCGACTTACTCTCCGCGAGCGGCGGTACGGTGTCCGCCCCGGCAGTGAACTACTACCAGAGCGAGCTCGACCGCCTGAAGCTGTCCGAGAACGTCGCTCAGGTCTTCATGGGCATGCGCATCCAGTGCGCCCAGTGTCATAACCATCCGTTTGACCGCTGGACGATGGACGACTATTACGGCTTTAACGCCTTCTTCGCCCAGATCGGCCGCAAGGCCACCGACGACCCGCAGGAAGTCATCGTTTTCAATAGCAAGGGCGGCGAATCCCAGCACTTCCTGACCAAGAAAAGCGTCAAGCCGAAGTTCCTCGGCGGTGAGGAGCCGGAGCTCAAGCCGGGTGACGATCGTCGTCGCGTGATGGCCGAGTGGTTGGCCTCTCCGCGCAACCCGTATTTCGCCCGCAACGTCGCCAATCTTGTCTGGGCCCACTTCCTCGGCGTGGGCGTGGTCGATCCAGTCGACGACGTCCGCGTGTCCAATCCGCCCTCCAACCCCGAGCTGCTCGACGAACTCGCCGCGCGCCTGACGGATTACAAGTACGACGTCCGGCGCCTGGTGCGAGATATCACGGCCTCCGCCGCCTACCAACGTAGCTCGAAGACCAACGCCTCCAATGCCGACGACAAGCTGAACTTCGCCCGCGCCCAGGTGCGCCGCGTCCGCGCCGAGGTGCTGCTCGACGCCATCTCCCAGATCACCGAGACCCCGAACAAGTTCCAGGGCCTCCCGCTCGGCGCCCGCGCCGTGCAGATCGCCGACGGCGCGGTCTCGAACTACTTCCTGCAGACCTTCGGACGCTCGAAGCGTGAGTCGGTCGCCTCGACCGAGGTGAAGACTGATCCGAACCTCTCGCAGGCGCTCCACCTCATGAACGGCGACGCGGTCAACGACCGAATTCGTCGCGGTCAGGTGGTCGAGAAGCTGATTGCTGACGGCAAGAAGGACGACGAAATCATCCGTGAGCTCTTCCTGCGCGTCTTCGGCCGGCTTCCGGGCGCCAACGAAAACAAGGCGATCAGCGCCGCCATCGCGGCCGACCCGGCCGGTCGCCGTTTCGTCCTCGAAGATACTTTTTGGGCGCTGATGAATTCGAAGGAATTCTACTTCAACCACTGAGACCCGCCGTCCGCATGGTCGCCTCTCCTTCGTCGTATCGCTGGCTCACCCGCCGCTGCCTCATCTTGGCCGCCGGGCTTGTGGCCACCGCCGTCTCCGCCCAGGAGGCGCAGAAGCTGACCTACGACGACCACATCCGCCCGCTCCTTGAGAACAAGTGCTTCTCGTGCCATAATCCGGATAAAAAGAAGGGTGGCCTCGAACTGACCAGCTACAGCGGCCTGATGAACGGCGGCAGCGGTGGGGCGGTCGTCGACGCGGGTAATCCTGCGGGCAGCCGCTTGTGGACCATGAGCGCGCACAAAGAGGAACCCTACATGCCCCCGGAAGGCGCGCCGCTCGAGGCCAAGGACCTGGCGCTGCTTTCCAAGTGGATTGAGGGCGGCTTGCTCCAGGCGAAGGGCAGCGTCGCCTCCAAGTCCAATAAGCCCAAGGTCGATCTTTCCTTCGCCGGTGGCGCCGGCAAGCCAACCGGTCCGGCGGCCCGTCCGGAAAACGTTCTGCTTGAGCCGATTATCGTGACGCCCCGGACTTCCGCGGTCATCGCCATGGCGGCCAGTCCGTGGACATCGCTGCTGGCCCTGGCCGGCCAGAAACAGATTCTATTGTATGACACCGACAGCCATGAGTTGGCGGGCATCCTGCCGTATGCCGAAGGCTCCGCCCGGTCGCTGAAGTTCAGCGCCAACGGCTCGCTACTCATCATGGGAGGCGGTCGCGGTGGTAAGCTCGGGCACGCGGTGGTCTGGGACGTGAAGACGGGCAAACGCGTCGCCGAAATCGGTAAGGAATTCGACCAGGTGATGTCGGCCGATATCTCTCCCGACCATGGCAAGGTCATCCTCGCGACCAACTCGAAGAAGGTGAAATGCTTCGACGTCGCCACCAACGAGCAGCTCTACCTCATCGAGAAGCACACCGAATGGGTGACCGGCGCAGACTTCAGCCCGGACGGCATCCTGCTGGCGACCTCTGACCGCAACGGTAATGTCTACGTCTGGGAAGCCGACAGCGGAGGCGAGTTCTATAGCCTCGGCCAGCACAAGGGCAGCGTCACCGATCTCGCCTGGCGCGCCGATTCCAACATCTTGGCCAGTTGCGCCGCCGATGGCGTCATCACCACTTGGGAGATGAAGACCGGTAAGCAGGTCGCCACCTGGTCCGCCCATGGTGGCAACGTCCAGTCGGTCGCCTTCCTTCCCGATGGTCGTCTGCTCTCTTGCGGCGGCGACGGTACTACGGCGATGTGGGGAATCGACGGCAAGCGTCTGCCGCATGCCCAGGGCATCAAGCAAGCCGACCAAGTCGCCCGGGTTGTCGGCCTCTACGATTCCAAGTCTTTCGTCTCCAGCAACTGGCTGGGTGAAGTCCGCCTTTTTGAGAGCGAGACCGGCCGCGAGGTCACCCAGGTCTCCAGCAATCCGCCGAAGCTCGCTGACCGCCTAACCGCCTCCGAGAAGCGACTCGCTGAAATCATCCCAGCGCTCATTCCCGCGGAAGCCGCGGTGAAAGCTGCCGAAGCCGGCATCCCTGCCGCCGAAGCCGTCTTGGCCAAGCTGAAAGCTGAAGGCGAACCTGCTTCCAAGAAACTCGCTGAACACGAGGCTAAGAATGCCGAGGTCGCCAAAGGCCTCACCTATTGGCAGGGTATGAGGACCAAGGCGAAGACGGCTGCGGAAACGGCGACCGCCGCCAAGGGGATTGCCGACTGCCGCAGCGGCCTGACTTATCACGGCCAAGAAATCGCTAAGCTGAAGCCCGTCGCTGATGGCTTCCGTGCCGCTGAGGCCGCTCTCGCCAAGGCGCGTACCGACCTCACCTCCGCGCAGGCTGGCGTCCGCGGCATTGTCGCCGAGACCGCGGCGCAACGCGAACGCCTCGTGAGCCTCAAGGCCGCCCAGTTCAACGTGAGTGTGCTCACCGAGCAGGAGAATCTCGTCAAGCTTGAGCAGGACATCGCCGACCTCGTCGCCGGTAAGGCAGAGAACGAGGCTGCCAAGGTCTCCGCCGCCGCCCGCATCGAGTCTTCTCAGAAGACCATCGCGCAGAACGAAGGACTGCTCCCGAAACTGCAGACGGAGCTGGACGGGCTTACGGCTGAATTCGCCGTCCTCGATAAGACGCTCACGCCCTTACGCATGAATGAGTCTGCGGCCCTCGGCGGGATTGAGGCTCAGCAGAAGCTCATCGATGCCCAGAGCGAGGCGATTGTGCGCCTCGGACAAGATCGCGACGCCATCGTGGCCGTCGCCACCGCCGCGGCCAACGCTTACCGAGATCAATATACCACGCCACTCCGCGCGCGTCTCACCGAAGCCACGGTCAAGGTCGACGAATTGAAGAAGATCGCCGACGCTGCTAAACTCGCCGCCACCAAGGCGCAGGCCACCGTCGCCGCCGCCGCTACGAAATCGAAGGATCTTGCGCTCGTCTCGGTTAAGGTCGCCGACGAGGCTAAGCAGGCCGACGTGAACCTCGCCGCGGCCGATAAAGCCTTCGGCGAAGCCCGCACTTTCGGTGCCGTATTCTCCTTCAGCTACTTCTCCCGCAAGAAGCAGACCGAGCAGCAGGTCACCAAGGCCAAGATTGCGCTTGCGAAGGCCAAGACAAGACAGGGCATTGCCGACCAGGAGCTCGTCGCCGCTAAGTCCGTCGAACAGACTCTCGTCGCCACGCAGGTCACCGCTGATGCCGCCGTCGTCGCCGCGGACAATGATGTCGCCCCTGCCAGTGTTGCCGTTGCCGCCATTGCCAAGGAACGCTCCATGCGTCTCGCCGAACGCGAGAAGCTCGCCGCCCCGGGCATCGACGCCGAGAAGGATTACGCCGCCAAGCTGCCCGCCCTCCAGGCTTCCGTGCAGAAGGCGAAGGATGGTCTGCCCATTCTCGAGAAGGCGCTGGTCGCCGTTCGGGCCCAGTTGACCGAGGCCGGTAAGCCCGTGGAGGCCAAGCGTCTCCTCGTGGATGCCGCCGCCAAGACCCTCGAGCTCACCAAGAGCGAGAAGGCCAATGCCGAGAAGGCGCTCGCCGCCGCCCAGAAGGATATCCCGCAGCGCGATAAGAATCTCGAGGAGATCGCCAAGTCTTACGCCGAACTCACCCCGCAAGTCGAACCGATGAAGGCCAAGGTGAAGGCCGCGCAGGATCAGTATTTCGCGATGCTGCCTAAGCGCGAAGTGGCGAAGAAGAATTGATAATAAGGGGCAGCACCGCGTGCTGCCCTAGGTGCAAAAGTGCAAATCGGCCTACGGCCTGTGCAAAAGTGCAGAGGTCGGAATCGTTTCGGGTGACAGGTGGCGGCCCCGGGTGGCAGGTGGCGGGAATAGTTTCCCGCAGGGAAGGGTGATTTGACTCCACCACCCCCGACCCCTACCCCTATCCCTACCCCTAAAACAATGCTCTCCCGTCGTCGTTTCTTAGAATCTACTTTCGTGGCGGCCATCGCCGCTTCGCTTGGCGCCGCTGAAGGTAAGCGCGCCCCGCGCGTGGTGCTGCGCTCGTCGTGGCAGACGGTGAATATCGGGGACATCGCGCACACCCCGGGCATGCTCGTACTGCTCGAGAAGTATTTCCCTGAAGCCGTAATCACTCTCTGGCCTTCGAACGTCGATAACGGCGTGAAGGAGATGCTGGCGGCCCGTTTCCCGAAGCTGCAGTTCGTCGGCCCCAAGCCCGACGTCGCCAAACTCTACGCCGAAAATGATTTCCTCCTGCACGGCTCCGGTCCCTCTCTCGTCGGCGAGAAACAGGTCGCGCTGTGGCGCCAGCAGGGCCCCAAGCCCTATGGCGTCCTCGGCATCACTCAGGG
>Ga0209443_1001702_pt1 | contig 13572 bp, 11 predicted proteins | sample LauGreBMM110DCMD_2_FD_187571 | JGI IMG/M metagenome (GOLD analysis project Ga0209443, IMG submission 187571) | Freshwater lake microbial communities from Lake Michigan, USA - Su13.BD.MM110.DCMD (SPAdes) (version 2) | ecosystem: Environmental > Aquatic > Freshwater > Lake | place: Lake Michigan... | reverse complement strand
AATACATTATAATACATATCAATAATAAGTGATATAACAAATTACTTTATTATATAGATACACGCGAAGATAAATAAAAAAGAGATTACATCATTTTATTGTTATTTTTGTATTATTTAACATTTTTTTTATTTTTTTTATTTTTTTTATTTTTAGAAGAAATCACCGTATTATTCGGTTGTTTATCATTTAAGTCTAAACTAGACATTATTTGGTCTATTTCTTCTTTTTGACTAATTGGTTTTACACTTTTTTCTTGCGTAGTTCCATCGGTCGTTCTAAAAATATAATTATTGGGGTTTTCAGTAGAAACTATAGAATAATTATTTGTAGGTGAGTTTGTAATTGTATTTTGAGATAATAGTGTGGCGGCTTGTTTTTTTTGTTCTAACCTATTTAACATACGCTGTTTAATGACTTGTTTTTTAGACATACGTTCTAATGCGTTTGTATCAATTTTTGTGTTTTTACCCATTCCTCCCATTCCTCCCATTCCTCCCATTTGTTTTTTTAACATATTAAACATTTCATTAAATTGGTCCATTCCTCCCATATCTTTCATTTTTCCAATTAAATCTCCAGCTTCTTTCATAATATCATCTTGTGATAATTCTCCATTATTCATTTTTTTAGTTATTTTGTTATTTACTATTTTTATTAAATCCATCATTTTGGTAGGATTTTTTAATAATTTATTAAGTACATCTTGTGTGGTTTTTATACTAGTATCATTCTTATCCAATAAATCCGAAAAATCACCCGATATTTCTTCTGCGAGTTCTTGCGCCAATTTACCAATTTTACCATCAAATAATCCTTTTAAATGTTCGTGCAATTCTTCTGGTTTTGGTATATTTTTACTCATTTTTTCAAAATTAAATGGTTGTTTTGCTTCATCTGTATTTTGATGTGTATCGGTTTCATCAACGTCTTCCCATATATCTGGGTCATTTGATGTATCACCGGATACCGAATTACCTGTCGTTTTTTCAGAGTTTACGTTCATATTATTAAAAAACTCACTAATACTATTTACCGTTTCGACTAGTTTTGTATGTAATTCTTCTTCATTTATTCCGTCAAACAAATTTTTGGTTTCACCAAAATTATATTTGTCTTTAACTGAATTAATAATTGTAAATAAAACTAGTTGCAAATATTTCCACATGGTAGTTTTAGTAGTTTTGCTGATGTTATCACAATTATATAATAATTTAAAATCTATTTTTGGTAGAAAATGTGTATTGACCGTAGATGTATTGCTAAATATTTCATCATTTTGATATAATATATCAAAAAAACGTTCTGGATACACTGTTAATAAGTAATTAAATAATACTTGTAGTTCCGAATCCGATATATTTGGACTAGACCATTTATTCCATAAATGAGAGTATTCGGGAAATGTAATGGATAAATCATTTAAAAAATCAGTAATAACTGCTCGCAACTTTTCAGGAACTTGCGGAACATCTATGGATGGGTTAGATTCTGTATTTTTGGAAGTTTTCATTATTTTATTTATATTAAGTTTTTTATATTATTATTTATATCATTATTTATATCATTATTTATTCAAAAATACGCATTATTAGACATTATCAATTTTAACTATTAGGTTTATATGCTTACGATTTGATAATTAACTAGACTTTATAAGTGTATTTATTTTATTTTGAGAACATTATATTTCAACAAAACGCAATATATCTTTTACTCCCCATAATTGTAGGTTGTTCTCATGAAAATAAAAAGCAGAAGATGAAATAATATTATTGGTATATGATACTTTTATTTCGTTATCAATTTCGGTTATATCTTTTAATATATACAAACAGTTGTCTATAAATACTGCATATTTTTTTAACTTTATATTATCTTCTGAATGTATTGGATTTGTTGAAAAATAAACTCCATTATTAAAAAATGGGTGCGATTGTTCCAAACTCGTTATTAAATATTCTTCAGTTAATACGTTATTAATATTATTATTATCATCGTATGCACATAAATATAACGCAAATGGATATGGTATAATATCTCCATCTAATGTTTTTATATGTTTCATATAATCAAAATTTTGAAAAAATGAAATTATCATATCATTATAATCTGGTTGTTTTTTATATATCATTTCGTCTAATATTTTCCATATATAGGTTATTTGAACTTCTTTTGGTGAGTTTTGAGTATTTGTAGCAGTTGGTAAAAATAAGTTTGTATTATTTGTAAAATTATAAACTACTACTAAATTACTGTCGTCATATTCAATGAATCCTTGATACATATCTTTTATAATATTGTTATTATCATTCATATGAAAGTTTATATTTGTATGCAATAACTCCAATACATGTTTAAAACATTCATTTTCAAAATATGTTTGTTCTGGTGGTGGAATATCTTCATTTTCGGTTTCATCTTGTGTATCATTAATAATAGGACAATCATATTCGAAACTTGGAAAGCTCCATTTTTGGTCTAAACTGGTTTTACATAATAAAAATTGTAAAAATGGGGTGGGTGTGTAGTTAATAACACAAGTTTCATTAATAGAATAAAAACATAAATAAACATTGTATTTTTTATTTTGTGTTTTCATACAAAACCCAAATAAACGGTTTAATTTATCTTGTAAATAAATAAAACTTTCATTTATTGGAGGTTGCGATAGTTCAATTAGAGGTAAATTAACAGTATAAGATGATATAGGTATGTCAGATGCGATTGTGGTAGCATTCGTTGAGTCATATATATTCGTTTGTTGTATGTTAAGGTTTTGTTTGCTAGGTGTTGTAGTATTTAATAAACTAAACATAATATATTTATTATATATTATGTATTTTCAATTTATATTTATAGGCATACATTAACTATTATACATTTTATAAAAAATAACGAGTAATAACAATATGTTTCCAAATCCTAAATTAATAGTTTGTATATATTGATAATAGTATTCTTGATTTGTATCATCTAAATGTAATTTACTTTTTCCGTGTGTATTTTTTGTATTAAAAATATTAATAGCGGCATCTTTATTAATGCATATTTCTTTTTTTAAACAATTCATGCTATTATCTTTCAAATTGGAACTACAATCAATATTAATCATATTATTATATAATTGATTACAACTACTATCAGATAATGTAAATGATGGCAACTTATTATAAAAAAAATCATTAGGAGTATATCCAACTTGAACGGTTTTATTATTCATATATGTTATAATTAGTTATAATGTAAAGTATATAATTATTTCCTAAATCTAAATACAAACTCTATAAAAATCTGAAAGTAAAGCAGTTGAACTTTTACGTGTTATATTACAAACCTCTCCTGGACGCATACAAATTGCTAACGCCAATGGGTCAAATCTGGATATTTCAGGTAATTGTAAAAGAGTTTTTAAATTATATTGTTCTTTAAGTTCGATGGTTTCATTTTCAGTTAAAATACGAATATCGGGAATTAATTTGTGTTTTAAAATATTAAATTGTAATCGTTTTATATTGTGTATTACTACAAAAATACCATCATGGTCATATAAATATTTTAGTTTTGAAATAATTGTATCATTTGGTTCATCATTAATGATGATTATTAAAGTGTCGTTTTTTGTTAAAATCGTTTCAAGTTCGTATAAATCTTCAATTATATCTTTTAATTGTTGTGGTCGTATTTGTCCGTTTGTGTTTTTTACCGATAAGTAATATTTAATATATACTTTTTTTGAGTTTGTTTTATGATTTATTAACATATCTAATTGAGAGTTCACAAACATTGCATCAATCTCATTAATATTAAACCCGTTATATTCAGATACCTTATATGAATGTGCGTTTAACAATTCTAAAATTGTGTTTCTGGATTTATAGATGCTTATTATACGATTACTTGAAGTAGACGTCATAATTAAATATATGTATATTATTATATAATTATTATATAATTATTATAGAATCAATTTTTTATATTTTTTTAATTATTAGTTTTTTACTAAAATCGATTTCATTTTCGGTTGTGTTTGTATTTTCATGCTGAGGTTCTAAATATGTCGTCCCGAATGAGGATGATATGGGTTTTATAATATTATTATTTGAAAATAATGGTATATTTTTATTTTGTTCGTTAATACTTATGTTAGATGTTTCTAATGGAATCGCATCTGATGAATTATCATTTCCATTTACAATTTTAATTACTGGTGCAAAATTAAAACCGTGTTTTTCAGGTAAAAATGTATTTGGCATAGGTTGTTGATTATAATTAAATGGCGTTGAGTTCATATTATTATCATTGTTATTATTATAATCCATTTCATAATATGGAAAATCTGGTTTATAAATCTCATGGGGAGATACGACTTGTATTAAATCACTTTCTTCCATTGTATTTCTATTTACAAACCGTTCATCCATTTCAATAGTTATAAAATTATCTCCAGTATTTATTATTTTCCATAAGATTCGGGGGTCATATTTAGAACCTCTATATAAAAATAAATCTGTATCATTATCAATATTCTTATTTTCAGTATGATGTTTTTTTTTACCACCATTTATATTATCCATTGGAGGCGGCTGATTTTCAGGTGATCTTGGCGTAAATCTACGCACGCCATCATCGGGTGGATTTTCGGGTGATCTTGGCGTAAATCTACGCACGTCATCATCGGGTGGATTTTCGGGTGATCTTGGCATAAATCTACGCACGCCATCATCGGGTGATATATATGCGGGTGAATATGGTGCGTACTCGGGCGAACCATCGTCTTGATATGCCGGTGAATATGGTGCGTACTCGGGCGAACCATCGTCTTGAGATGCGGGTGAATATGGTGCGAGTTCTGGAGAACCTTTGTTTAAAATGTCAGGCGATACAGATTCAATAGAATTGAATTGGTTTGATTTGACTGTTTCGGTATTTTTTAAAGTGTTAATAATATCGTTAATAATAATTTGGGGGGTTATATCATTGCGATGCGTGAGTTTATTAATATTTTTAGAAAAAGATAGATTTTGTAATTGTTGAATATTATCATCAGTTATAATTCTCATTTGTATATTCATTGTCTGTAATTCTTGCATTAACAATTTTAGTGTATATGGTATTAATATAATACTAAAACTTCTTCCAAACTTTGTTATATTTTCCAAATTAAAGTTTTGACCGTCTAATGAACCGGTAAATTGAATTGGTCCATCTGCCATAGGACTCATAAATAAATTTTTAGACGGATTATATATAGCCATAAAACCGGTTTGATTACATATCGCCATATAATATTTATCCCCGCGGTCTAACATAGATTCTTTTAAAAAATTAGTAGTTCCATGTGATATCAAGACATCGCGCTCCATTTCGCCGATTCTTAACCCTCCGTCATTGGCGCGACCGCTTACTGGTTGTTTCGTTATAGCAGTTCTAGGACCTAATGCTCTATAATTAATTTTATCTTTTACCATATGTTTTAACCGCATGTAGTAAGTTGGTCCAAAAAATATTTCAGTTTCAATTTGTTCTCCAGTCATACCATTATACAATATTTCGTTGCCACTTGAATGAAACCCTTGGTTTGTTAATAATTCGCTATATACTCCAAGTTTAGAACCTTTGTTATTAAAAGCAGTACAATCACTAAACCCACCATATAATACAGATGTTTTACCTATAATACACTCAACTAATTGTCCGATCGTCATACGTGAAGGTAATGCGTGTGGATTAATAATAATATCTGGGCGAATACCTTCACGAGTAAAAGGCATATCAGTTTCGGGAACAATAAGTCCAATAGTACCCTTTTGTCCGGACCGACTCGCCATTTTATCTCCAATTCCCGGAATACGAACTTCTCTAATTCGCACTTTTGCAATACGACCACCCTCTTCTCCATCTGTAATAAATGTTCTATCAACAATTCCTAACTGTCCTTTTTTAGGAGTTTTAGACAAATCTAACCGCGTCTCTTTATTCAAAATGCTATTTGATGTTAATCCAATCAAAACCGTTTTATCAGTTACTGGAGTATTTTCTTTTATAATTCCAAACATATCTAAATGACTATAATCATAACCCGGTTTAGTTCCAACTACAGAATTATCTGATTCAATATTTGTAAATCGTTTATCTACAATTGTATCGGCGTTTTTACTACTTTCTTCATGTGCTTCATAACAAGTGTAATAAGTGGTACTAAATATTCCGCGATTTAACGCACCTTCATTTATTAATACGGCATCTTCTACATTATATCCGGTATAACACATGATTGCAACCATCGCATTTTCTCCATACGTATTTTCTTCATGATTAATATGTTCTAAATAACGTGATTTTACAATGGGGATTTGTCCGTTATTAAGTACTACAGCAGTTTTATCCATTCGCAATTGGTGATTCGTATGATACATTGAAACAGCTTGTTTGCTTTGACCGCATGAAAATGAATTACGTGTTACTGGATTATTTTCCATAAATATAATTTGATTACACATAACACCATATGTCAACGATTCGTGTATTTCTACATGTGTATAATAATTATGTTTATGTTTTGAATATGCGTCTATATTTACAGCAATTAACGCGGACTCGCTTTCATTCGGGTCAATATAATCAATTACTGCTTTTTCTTTTAAAAAACGTTCTAATTTATTCGGGTTTGTTTCAGAATTAACACCGTCATATAATTCATACAATTCATACATATTTGTATCATTCGGATTAAATCCGCTCATTTTTTTAGCGTTAAACCCACTAGTTAATTGCGTCCATTTAATGGTACTTTCATTATCTTTTAAATAATTAGAATCATCTTTATTTAATAATTCGGATAATTTGGGGTTTTCAAACGACATTTTTTTCATAATATTATCGTAATAAAAAATAGGTCGGCATATTCTTCCAGCATCTGTATAAATAAATATAGTATTTAATTTAATATCAAATGATACACTGGTATAAATAGGTATAAGTGCGTTTCTACGATACAATTTAATTTGATTTACTGATTCAAACGGGTCATTAATAACACCCGCCCAATATCCGTTAATAATGATTTTAGTCATATTTGATAACATTTCATAACTACATTCTTCAATTAATTTCATTGCTATTTTTTCACGCATCCATTTAATTAATGGTTCTCGGGAATATCCTCTTGAAACATATCCCGTAATAGATAATGTTTTATGCAAACCAATATTTCCACCATCGGGAGTATCTATTGCATCTAAAAACCCCCAATGAGAAGTATGTAATACACGTGGTCCGACCAATTTAACACCTGCGGGTAATGGTAGGTTTGTTTTTCGTAAATGACTAATTGCAGAATTGAATGATAACCTATTTAAATCTTGTACGATTCCTATTTTTTTTGTATGCGTATGTGCTCCCCAGTTTCCTTTAAATGCTTTACGAAATCCCATTTCAACTATGCGTTCTTTAAATACTTCTCTATAATTTTGTTGAATTAAACCGACTAAGTTTTCTGCATACATACTTTGATTAAAATGTAGTCGTTTCTCAAACTCGATATGAATATATTTTTGTTGCATAGTGTAATATTCTGTAAATAAATCGGTAATTAATGTACCGACCAGTTCAATACGTTTATATTTTAAATTATCGCGGTCGGTTGGTTGTTCTAAGTTTGTATAAACCGATAATAACCGAAATACCATATATCCTAAATAATACGCTTTTTTAATATAATTGTTTTCACCAATGTGAGGCAACAAATAATCATTTAATATTTCTAAAACGTATGATGTTGTTTTATGTTTTGTAAATGTACTAATAAATAATAATGCGGTTTGTTGTGTCATAAATCCTCCTGCGTCATAAACCGATGGTATAAATAAATCAACCATTGTTTCATATTTAGTTAAATCCAATAAACAAGTTGTAATAATTTCTTTGTCTGAAATAATACCCAACGCACGAAATACTATAAAAAGAGGTATTGGATTACGAACGTTAGGAATATCTACAACTATATTTAAATATGTATATGATTTGGTTGGAGCAACCATACGTACTGCTAATGTTCTCACTGGTTTAGAAACATTTTCAGAAACGGATTTGATTTCCGCACTATATACATATTTATCATCCGTTTCTTTACGAATATATAAAGTATTGTTTGCCTTTGTTTCTTGAGATATTACGGTTTTTTCTTTTCCATCAATTATAAAATATCCTCCAATATCATTTCGGCATTCACCCATTGAATGTCTTACTTGACGTGGTAAATTGTGTAAAATACAAAACTCTGATTGAATCATTATTGGAAACTTACCTAAAAATATTTTTTCTAGGGTTACAATATGCGTTTGTGTATTATTTGATTTAATTGATTTTTCATTTGCTTCGCGGATAAGTCCAGCCATTTCGGTCGTCATTACTAGTGGTATTTGTTCGGTTCGTTTTTTTCGGGCAACCTTTTTAGGAGGGTTGCTTCCACCATTATTGTTGTTGGGGGAGTGTTCATTATCACCACCACCGGTTAGTTTAACATTGCGTTTCTCTGTTGTAGGGTAGTAAAGTATATTTTTCTCATTATATTCATTATGTAAATTATTAAATAATTCTGACCCACCTATTAGTTCGGGTTGTTGCCCTTGTTCCAAAATATTAATATACTCAATTTCAATATCATAATGAATAGTCATACCATACGTCATGTTTCGCATTCTGGCTTCGTTGGGAAACATAAAATGATTATTATCATTTTCGTCGTATATTATCGGTTTTCCAAAATATATTTTTTTCCCATCTTTTCCACCAAAATGCATTATACATTGATACCTAAACTCTTCGATAGATTTATCATATTTAGATGTTATTTTTATTGGGTTTTTGTCTTTAAATATTTTAAAAATGGTGGTTGTAAAAAAGTCATTGTATGATTCTATATGATGAGATACTAAAGATTGTGGATTATCATTAAAATATGAATTAATAATTTTCCATACATCAGAATTATTCATTGTAAATATAATATAGAAAAATATTATTTTTAAGTGTTTTTATTAAACTAACAAAATAACCATTTTTATTTTATAATGTATAATATATATTATAAATGAATAATATAAAATCGGTTTTTGGTCCTTTAGATAAAAAATATTGCATATATTTTTATAGTTTATCATTAATGGGTATGTTATTACTTTTTATTACTATAATTACAACAATTTTTATAGGAATAAGTGAAAAGAAAGACCGTGTATTTTATTTTCAAATGTTATTAGTTTCACTCGGTTATGGTATATTTTATTTTCAAAATAGATTATTGTATAATATGTGTTCAAAAACTTTACAATAATGTATTTAAAATAAATTAGTATAAAAAACACATTTATTATACTAATTATAATTATATTAGAATATGGATATATTATATTACAGCAATTTTTGCCCCCACTCTAAATTAGTAATTCAATTTATAGCAAAAAATAATTTAACAAACAATTTAAACTGTATATGTATTGATAAAAGAACCCGAGAACCAAACTCAAACCAAATAAAAATTGTTTTAGAAAATGGGAAAAAAGTCTCTATGCCTCCAAACGTCCATAGTGTTCCAACTTTATTATTAGTAAAACAAAACTATAATGTAATTTTAGGAAATAATATAATTGAATATTTAAAACCAACTATACAGGAAAAAATAAATATAGCAACCAATCAACAAGGAGAACCGATTGGATATCATATTCAAAATAGTAATAATGGAATGAATATTGTATCAGAAACATATACAAATTATAATATGAGTCCAGAAGAATTAAGTACCAAGGGAAACGGGATGAATCGTCAAATGTATAGTTATGTGAAGGCAGATTCTAACGACGATAATATATATACACCTCCAGATAATTATCGTCCAGATAAACTATCTAATAATATTACAGTAGATAGTTTACAACAAAAACGAAATGAAGACATCTCATTAAATAATAAACAAATATAAAAATATAAATAATTGAATATAACTATGATAAAATGAATCGAGTAGAACAAATGAAATTGATTCAAACAGAAGCATTGCAATTATTTACGAAAAAAAATATAGATTATGGCGACGCATTTGCAAAATACGGTGTTATTGGCGTTTTGATGCGAATCGAAGATAAACTACAACGCTCTATGTGTATAACAAAAAACGGTGTACATTTAATAAATGATGAGGGTATTCGGGATACCTTAATTGATTTACATAATTATGCGGCAATGGCGTTAATGTTAATAGACGAGTAGTTTGTAGTAAAAATAATTAAAAAAGATTTTTATTTTTATTATTATTTATTTATTTATTTTACACCCTCGCACATTTAAAACGGCACAAAAACAACTTAAATATTTTTAAAAGTATTTAGGAAAAACAATTTTAGGTATTTTTAGTTAAATAATATAAAAATAAAATTTTACTTTAATATATAAAATGTCTAATTTAGTTAAATATAGTTGCGATAAATGTTTTAAAACTTTTTCACAGAAATCACATTACACCCAGCATATAAATCGTAAAAAGATGTGTAACATTCAAACCGACAAAATACAAGAATTAATAGACAAATCAGTTGATGATAAAATTAATGAATTAAATAAAAAATTGATTATGAATAATACTATTGTAAATAGTGATATAACTACAAATACAATAATGACAAGCACAAAAGAAGAACTTAAAAAATTGATTGTGAATAATACCATTATGGATAGTGATATAACTACAAATACAATAATGACAAGCACAAAAACAGAACTTAATGATATTGAAATTAAAAATGTGGATGGTTTGGAATATTTATCAACTATCCCAGATGGTTCGGTCGATTTAATATTAACCGATCCTCCATACATTATTTCAAAAGAAACTGGAATGAACGCACACTATAAGAAGGTTAAACATAATGAAGAACACAAAATAGAATTTGTAAAAACAACAGAAGAATGGGTAAAATACAAAACAGAAAATAACATATTAGATGATAACAAGAAAAATAATTATATGAAATATGGAACTATATATGGAAAAAAATATTGTGTTAAAACTGATTATGGTGTCTGGGATAGTGAGTTTACTATAGAAATATTAGAAAGATTTATATGTGAATATTATAAAAAATTAAAAAACGGAGGAACCATAATTATATTCTTTGATTTATGGAAAATTTCATTCTTGAAAGAAATTATGGAAAAATATAAATTCAAACAAATCCGATTTATTGAATGGATAAAAACAAACCCTCAACCATTAAATTCAAGCGTAAACTATCTAACAAATTGTCGTGAAATTGCTTTATTGGGAATAAAGGGAACAAAACCTACATTTAATAGTAAATATGATAACGGAATATATATGTTTCCACTTCAAGGTGGAAAGAATAGGTTTCATCCAACCCAAAAAAGTTTATGTTTATTTGAAGAATTAATCACAAAACATTCAAACGAAAATGATGTAGTATTAGATACATTTTTGGGTGGAGGAACAACGGCGATAGCGTGTAAAAATACTAAACGGAAATTTAAAGGTTGTGAAATATCAACTGAATATTTTGGTAAAGTTATGCAATTAATTTGAGTTTATTAGTTTTGATTTTATATTTTATCTCATTAATAATGGGAATGACACCAACTGAATAGTAATAAATGTTTTTATCGAATTCTACTGGATCAAACCAATATGTACCATTTTTACAATTAATGTCATTTTTATCAAACACCTTTTTTTCCCAAGGAAACTCAAATAGATAACATTTATATCTCTGTATGTTTTTTGCCGAATATACTTGTCCGGTTTGTTTTTCCATTTTACAAATTTGTCTTTTTTGTAAATTACAATGATTACATAATGGTTGAAAATCGCTAATTAACTGCGTTTCTAAACTTAATACCCTACCATCATTATACAAGTCGTTTTTATGGTCGCATATTGTATCGTGTTTTCCACATACAACACACGATAAACTTGTAATATTTTTATGTATATGTTTACTTATTGGTCTTTTTTGTATATTTATTCTTCGTGAATGCACAAATATTCCAATTATACCAACACCTTTGTTGGATTGTAAAAATTGGTTAAGGATTTCGACCGGTATTTTATCATCATCGTTTTCGCTATATAAAACTTGTTTATTTGAATATATAAAGCTATAATTAAATTTTTTATTTACCCATCTATCACCAACACCATTACCACCCCAATATAATTCCGTATATTTGTCTTTCATTTCTTTTTTTGACAAAATTTTTGTAAAATTATCTGTTGCTCGTATAACTAATTCATTCTTACTTTCTCTAATAATAAGTTGCGACATTTCGTGTATATTAATTTTATATATTGTAGTATATTTATTATTGAATAAAAACAAATCAATTTTTTATTCAATTTTATACATCTTTATATAGTTTTAGTTTATGTTTTCGTGTTGATGGTTTTCTTGTATATTCTGTTTTTTTAGTTGTTCCATAAGCATATTCAAAATAATTCTTATAATTTGCTGGTTTTACTTTTTTTATTGATGTATCAACATTTTTGCTAATTCTTCAAAACTATTTACATCTCTTTTCTTTTTTATGTATGTTTTTATTTGGTTAAAATAATTTTCTATTGGCGAATTAGTCATAGGGGTATATGGAATAGAAAATAAATATTTATTACCGCTTTTTGTAATAGCATCTTTTACCATTTGGTTATTATGACTTTTAGCATTATCTAATATTATAAGATGGTCTTTGTATTTGGGAAATATTTGTGTTTCTAAAAACTCAACCATTATTTCTTGAGTAGTTCCACCTTTTTCATAAAATATTTTTCCAACACATTTTTTATTATTGATTGCTACTAATAATGTAAAACTACGAAATACAAAATTATTATTTGTTTTTATTACACAACGCTTACCAATATAACATCTACTATATGCTGGTTTCAAATGCGAACCAATCGATGTTTCATCTAAACAAATAATTTTATCAATTGGATATTTGCTAACTTCTTTATAAAAATCATTCATTTCATTTTCTTTATTTGTAGGTTTCTTGTATCTTTCTTTTGGAAAATGTTGATGCCTTGTTCTTTTTCTGGTTCTATTATTAGCACGAACAACTCTACCTAAATGTTGTCTTGTAATATCAAAATCCTTATATTTATGTTTCATTTCAAATAATAATTCGTCCATAGTAAGTTGTTCGTTTTTGTCTATCATACCTAATGCAGTTTTAACTTGTTCTTTTTTGACTTTATATGATATTGGTTTTCGGTTGCGACGAGTAAGATTTTTATTGTTTTGGTAATTATGAACCCATACTTTTAGGGTAGTTTTCTTACAATTAAAAATTTTACAAACTTTATCCATACTTTCATTATTATTCAAATAATACTGAACGGCAGAAGTTTTATAATCAATTCCCTTATGTTTCATATAATAAATTTAGAAAATAACACTCACATTTTGTGCCGTTTTAAATGTGCGAGGGTGTAAATCTAAAAATTATAATGAATTAACTATAAATTTGAAGAAGTCTATCAAAAATATTAAGAAAGACCAT
>Ga0209443_1001694_pt1 | contig 13598 bp, 7 predicted proteins | sample LauGreBMM110DCMD_2_FD_187571 | JGI IMG/M metagenome (GOLD analysis project Ga0209443, IMG submission 187571) | Freshwater lake microbial communities from Lake Michigan, USA - Su13.BD.MM110.DCMD (SPAdes) (version 2) | ecosystem: Environmental > Aquatic > Freshwater > Lake | place: Lake Michigan... | reverse complement strand
TCCTATTTAATAAAAACAATTTTTTACAAAACTCCTATTTAATAAAAACAATTTTTTACAAAACTCCTATTTAATAAAAACAATTTTTTACAAAACTCCTATTTAATAAAAACAATTTTTTACAAAACTCCTATTTAATAAAAACAATTTTTTACAAAAAATCGTCCAATGAAGTTCCGTCATCCATACTAATATCATATTTATTGTGGTTTGCCATATTATTTAATATATCAGAGTCGCACTCTATAATGTCCATCATATTTGATGCATTTACTTCAATAAAATTTTCTTGTTGAGATGTTTGTTTTAAAACCTCTTTTGATGTATCAACCTGTTTTGATGTATCAACCTGTTGTTTTGGAGTATCAACCTGTTGTTTTGGAGTATCAACCTGTTGTTTTGGGGTATCAACCTGTTGTTTTAACAAATTTAATTGGGGTTGAACATTTTTATGTGTGCATTCAGTATTTTGGTTATTTATTAAATTGTTATAACTTAATTTTTGTAATGTCTCCTGATTTGTCTCCTGATTTGACTCATGATTTGCAAGTTTGCTTCTTAGTTCATTTATAATTTCATTAAGTTTATTTTCATTTTCTTTCTTTTTAATGTATGCAAGCTTAAGAATATTTATACTTTTTAATTGTTCATATTTTTCCTTCATAAGTCTTTTTATTTCAACTTGCATTTTTTCAGCAATAATTCTATTCACTGTTTCATTTTTATTTGTTCGCGTTTGTGATGCTATGAATCGCTGATATAAACCCTCTCGTTCAAGCATAAGGCAATCAATAAAATCATCTTGCAATAATCTAACATTATCATTATCTGCATGGAAATCCATAATTTTAACCATATGATCATCAACTATTTTTTTAATGAAATTTTTTATAGATTGGTTAATTATTAATCTTAACACACCTACCTTTTGGGTAAAAGTTAATGAATCAAAATAATCACTTGGTACAAATTCGCTTGTTAATCTATCAATATATTTTGCAAATGATATATTTGCAAATCCAATGGTTGCAAAATAATGGTGCAACCCTGATATAGATTTTTTGTATAATTTGGGATTTGATAAACTTTTTAGAAATGCATTTAGTGTATGTTTATAACCTTCAGTTATACTGCTAACAGCTCCCGATACTTTTAATTTCTTTGATTCAATATATAGATGGTTATAAAATATATCAACATAATAAGCCGACATTATTTCATAAATGTCCATAGTTTTTTGAGAATAATTTTTACGGTCAAACATACGATGATCCATGACGAAATATTATGCAATTATTTTTGTAAAAATAAAGTTTTTGAATCAAAGACTTTGCGAGATGCAAATTAAAATAATTTAAAATATATATAAAATATATTTAAAAAATAATACTAAAATGTTTTATTTATATTAAACTATTACATAAATTTTTATAATAAAAATAGAATTTTTATATTTTGAAATATATAAAACTTATAATAATTTAATATTATAAAAAAAATAAATTGTCATTTTATTTAAATAAAATGACAAATATTACCGTATTTAAGCGACCTGATGTTCAGGAAATAAAATCAAATAAAACTGAACGAGATATAATGTATGATAGATTTAATAAAACAGCTCATATACCAACACATCATTTTAATTCATTTATGGAAATGGAAGAGTTATACGAGTCAAATATTTTAATTAATTCAGATATACCATCTATATTAATCAAACATTCTTTAAAATATTGCACCCCTATAATTAAAAACATTGATGTTTATATTAATGCATTAAATCATTTAAAAAATACCAAAACTAAACCTGAAATTTATAAAACACCAATTTTTACAGTTTCAACCCAATTATCCCATGCAATAGAATGTATTATTAAAAGTGACGAACCCCCAATTTATAAAAGGGGTTCAAAAAACAAATCAAACGATTTTTATAAAAACGTTCAAAATAGTATAATTGTTCCTAAAAATACTGCAATAAATATAATTGGCATATACATGCCAAAAATTCCTATACTAAAAATTGATCATTCATTTTTAAACAATATGTTAGAAATGGAGTATAATGATATTATAAAATCAGGGTCCTTTGGATTAATTGAATTTCAAAGTAATATATACACACATTCTAAAATGCCCGATATTATACCATATACAAATGAAACATATATTTATTTTAAATCAAATGAAGATGCCCTACACAAAATAAAACTTGTAAATATTTATATTAAATATATTAATGATTTTTATCAAAATAATATGGAAATTATGATTAAGCATGTTTATAATTCATGTTATATACATTTAAAAGAGCATTCTAAATTTATTAATAAAACATTTAATTTTGTAAATAATACTGGTGATGTTAAGCAATTTATTGATAAGCAATCTAATGATAAGCAATCTAATGTTAAGCAATTTATTGATAAGCAATCTAATGTTAAGCAATCTATTGTTAAACCATCAACCAAATTAAACCAAAATAATATTTCTGAATATATTGCAAAAAGTTTACATATAAAACTTTATAGTAGTAAATTTGCTAATGATTTTATGTTTGATACAAATAAAGTATTAGATCAATTTAATCAAATAAAATTAATGGGTGTCGATCACGAATCTAGTAAAAAAAAAATAAATAAGATGTTAATTGATCAAACAAATCAATCTAAATCAATTACTTTTAACAAAAGAAAATTTGAAAAACATTTAGAAGACACATTAAAAAAAAATATAGCATATAATAAATTTAAAATGGAAAATTTAACTGATTTATCGAGTAATCAATTAAATATCATTAATTTAGAATATGATAAATCATACAAGTTATACAATTCAATACGACAAAATAGTACGGATTTTTCTATAGTTAATGCATTAGTATATGCTATTCGTCAAAATGATATTAATTTAATTAAAAAAAAATTAATAGAATTGGAAAAAATAATAAAAATACCAAAAGATTTAGAAGACATAAAATTAAAAATGTTACAAACTTCAAAAAATGTAAAATTGATATGTCCACATGTTATATCACAAGCCCAGTATATGGTATCTAATCCAAATAATTTAAATGTTAGTGGTTTAATTAGAGATAATTTAATTAAAAAATTTGCGTTATTAAATACTGATAATGGATTTTTTTGTAGAATATGTGGCGAATTATTAGCTCTTATTGATGATGATGATATTTTAAAATATATAACAGGCAAGCGGTCATCAACCTTAGACGACACTGATAGATTAAAACATACAATTTGGACTGAAGTTGCTCATATAATTCAAACTCATGTTACATTTAAATATGCACTAAATATTAAAAAAATTATAACATCTGTTACTAATAACATTAGAAGTGAGATTGGTGTTATTGAAATTAATATGCGCAATATCAAATCAAACAGTCAAGATACTATAAAAGATATATTACGTATATATATAGTAGTTTATGCATTTGCTGTATTAGTGCATATGATATATACTAATTATGGGAACATAACATTTAAATATAGATCACTTGCTTTAAATAAAAATCCTAAAGAACAAACATATAATAAACCTGAAAAATCTTTAGATAAAAGCATTGGTGTTGGTGGAGATGTATCTAAAAAATCAAAACCAAGTTCTAAAAAAACAAGTTCTAAAAAAACAAGTTCTAAAAAAACAAGTTCTAAAAAAACAAGTTCTAAAAAATCAAGTTCTAAAAAAACAAGTTCTAAAAAAACAAGTTCTAAAAAAACAAGTTCTTATATAGAATATGACAAAACAAAGGACACCTCAAAAGATACCTCAAAGGATACCAATCAATATCAAATCACACAAAAACCAAATCAAATGGCATTACAAAATATAATTAATACGGCGTTGGTACTTATATTGCATGATGTTAATATTAATATAAATAAAGTAAAAAATATGTCTACAGACTCTGTAAAATCTATTTTAATTAAAGCATACAAATGGGCGTCTTCATTAGAATCCGAAAAAGATGTTTTAATAAATAATAAATTAGATGATAATTTATTATTTAGTAATGATTCAATATATAATTATGTTTTTTATATCAGTAATTTACTTAAAATTCCTAATATTAATGTTAAAACATTAATGGGCAGGACTATAGAACAAATAAAATCCGATGCTAAAAATAATATTAGTATATATAGCACAATTGTTATTCCGAAAAGAAATGGCAATATATCGCAGTATAAATATGATAATTTTTTATACATCATGGAATATATAAAAAATAAATTATATAATAGTGATGCATCTCCATATTCAGACTCTCTTACAGAATATGACAATAAATATAAATATATTTATAAAATTGCTAATACGTTATATTTAGAATCAAAAATAAATGAATTAAGACCCTATACTATGATAAAATTACAGAACGATTATATAACTAAAGTACATGAATTTAAATCCGAATTAATAAAAATAGAGAGGTATTACGATAATGATGGCAATCGACACAAATTTAATATTTTTGTATATCAGGCAGTAACAAAAAATGGATTAATAACAGGTCCAACTTATGAATATACAAAATCAGATATTGAAAACTGGTTATATACAAAAAATACAAAAAATATTGATAAGTTTAAAAATTTATATATTGTTGATGAAAGATGCAGTGTATGTAAAATATTATTATCAAAAGCAAAAAATAATAATATTGAAACTGCCATAATCAATAAAGACCAAATAGATATGTTTTATAAATACTTTTATATTAGGTGCCCAACTGGCGATTTGCATAATATTGAGCTACATGATAAATTAAATATATGCTCTAAATGCGGTATTACAGATAATATAGTTAAAATATCTGATGTTAAATATTATAAAAAATATGTGACTACTTATAATAAAATTTTAGCAAGTAATATATTGATTGATAAAAATAAACTACTTAGTATTAAAAAACCAACTATTATAAAACAAAAATATCCAGCATGGAAATTAAATAATGCTGTTATATTAGAATTTTCAAGAACTTTTAAAGTTAAATATAATGTTTGGAATAATTTAGGATTGACTATAGATAGAAATTATGTATTAATAGAATCTGATAAGCTTAATCCTGCAAATATAATAACTACTAATGAAATTGGATTACGCAATACTCAATTACATCAATATTTTTTACAGATAGTAACTATTTTTTATACTATAAAAAATTATAGCATGAATATGCATTTATCATATAATATTAAAAAATTAATGGAAAAAAATACAGTTACGGGCATTGATAAGAAATTAATGGATATTGATCCAAATATATTAAATCAATATGAGTATTATAAAAACAATACATTGCCAGGGTTATTATCTAATTATTTATTGCATAGTATATCAAACACATTAATTCAAATACACAAATCAATAAATAAAGCAGGTATGACCAATGCTGATGCCATTATTAAATATATTATAGAATATATTACAAATAATGAAAAAATAATGTCTAAGCCTATGAACATTAAATATGTATATGTTAAAAATGAAAAAGATTCAACACTTAATGTAAATACAGATGATAGCGACAGTGATATAGATAATGGGACTGATAATGGGACAGGGACTGATAATGACACTGATATAGACGAAGAGCCTGATGATCTATTTTCATTAGATGCGGTAGATTTAGACGATGGTGGAGCTGACGATAATTTGTAATATCAAATGAATTTTAAATCAATAGATTGATATTTTGTAAAAATATAATTCAAGAATTAATTAATATCAAATGAATTTTAAATCAATAGATTGATATTTTGTAAAAATATAATTCAAGAATTAATTAATATCAAATGAATTTGACTTTAACAAAGTCTTTAAAAAAAATTGAAAAAAAATACTATATTTAAACATTTGAAAAAAAAATACTATATTTATAAAACTTTGCGACTTTGAATTATTTTTCGTAGAAAAATCTTTGATATGTCTAATCTAAATGATTTGACTGGTAAAGAGCTTATGGTAGATGAGTTAAAACTTGCTGATATTATATGCCACGATTCCGATTTAACCAATGTAGTACCAAACACAAAAGAATACACTTTAAATTCGGCAGGGTACGGTAAAGAATATCATACAGAAATGAATACTTTAATATTAAAATCTACAATTGTTAATTACATATTATTAATTTTAGATATTGAAGACAGTGATGATAAAACTATTTTACATGCATTATACGGTAGTTTTAGAAATTTATTAATTTTGCATGGTAGAGATCTATCACAGATGCCCAAATTTACAGATGAGTTAAAAATTCGAATATTATCATTAAAATCAACGTGGGATAGAAATATTATATTCAAAATGATTCATAATATTCAATCTAATAAATATTGCAATAACATTGATTTTAGAGATATTCATATTAATTCTGGGGCTTTACCCCCAATTAGTGCTGAAGATCGGATTATCATTGAAAAAACATTGCCCCAATACACACATATGAGACATATTAAAAAGACTCCAAATCCATTTAATATTGGTGAAATCGTTGGTGCTAAGGATAAAGAGCATAAATGGTGGTTATCTCGCATTTTGCATAGATATGAAAATAAGGAATCTGCTGATTATTGGTATTATATTAGATTTGAGAATCAAAATTCAATCCATGACGAATGGATCAATAGTAACACATATCGGGTCAGAAAATTTAATTCTAAGAAGCATTTTTTAAAGGAGCGTAGTTCAAATTAAATATTTAAATCAATTTTTAAATTAAATCACTTTTTAAAAATAGCCATGCCAAAGACATCATAAATGCATCAGCAATATCATCTAATTTATTTTTTGATTTTATATTATCTAATAAATGATAAAAATTATATTTTTTAAGCCAAAATAGCATATTAGCTTCAGTATGCTTTTTATTTGCTGTATATGATTTTGCATATTTTTTGATAAAAAATTCATATGTATGTATTTTATCAAAATTTAATTTATTTTTGATAGATGGACCCACGATTTCAACCTTTTTAAATGAATTTGATTCATTTGCATAATGATATAAAATTTGAGCTCCAATACTATTAGATTTAAAATTTGGTCCCATTTGATATTCAATTAAAACCTTACAACATTGAATATTTTTTAAATATGTATTATCTATATATGATAAATAGCCTTTTAATCGACTGGCTTTTAATAAAGGGGTTACATCTTTTATTTTTTTACCCGGGATCAAATCCGTAACATCTAAAAATATTGGAGTTATTAATGAGTCTAATAAATCTGATATTTTATTTATTGCATCCATGGCGTTTTGACAAATTTGCCCAGGTGTATAATTTTCCAAATTATTAGATTTAAAAGTTGTTATAATATTATTTAAATCATGCTGCCAGTTTTCATTAAATTTAATAATTGACACAGCCAACGATTTTATAGCAACATCGTATCCAATGATATACATTGACAAAGTCTTTAAATCAAAGACTTTAATTTATTTTAAAAATCAATCGGTATTGAATTATTTTTCCTTGAAAAATCAATCGGTATTTTTATTTTAAAAGTTTTTGTAAAAAACCTTTGTTATTTTTAAAATAAAAATCAATCTGTATTGATTTTTAAAAGTTTTTTATTAAATGTAATTTAAAGGTTCATATTAAAATATAATATATACATTTAATTTGTATCAAGGTCTCGAATTATTTTTTATTAAATATCAAAAGGTTTTTTACAAAAACTTTTAAATATGGATAATAATCTTAATGATCCAAAAAATATAGCAGGGTTATCGGGTTTATTAAAAGACTCAGATATAGACTCTAATATAGATTTGGCTGAATTAGAACGTGAAATATCTGCGGGTGCCAGCTCACATCAGGTAAATGATATAAATGTGGCTGATGAATACAGGAAAGAAATGGAGCGAATGACTCGTAATTTTGATATTGGTATGACTGTAAAAGAAACAACCTCATCTAATAAATATATGGCTGATGCTGATGATGACGCCGATGATGATGACGAAGCCTCTCAAATTATTATAAATGATTCAAAATTTAACGATACCAGTTCAAGATTTGGAGATAGTAGTAATAACAATAAAAAATCTGATATAATTTCAAGGAGTGTATACAACTCTCCAATAACAAACACGCATGAATATGAAGATAATCAGCTAAACAGAATGACCATGGAGGAAAAAAAACAAGACAAAATTAATCAGGTTTTGCATGATATAGATGATAAAGAGCTTGAATTTAATATCGAAAAGGAAAAGGATGAAGATGATAAAGCCTCTCTATTAGAACAGATAGACATGTTGACGATGACATTGGAAGATGATGGTATAAATATTTCGGGAGTGCCAACAATTACAAAAAATAGCAGTATGAAGGACGTTCATACAGTATATAAAATATTACGTTTAAAAAATGATAGAAATCGATATTGCAGCTTTGCCGAAGAATTAATTTTATCAGGGGCTTATGGTATTGAGTACTTATTTGATGGAAAAAAAGAATGGTTTTATAGACGTCCCGATTTAACGGGCTGGTCATCAACAGTTAAGGTAAAGCTACGCCGAATGAGATTTGAAACCAGTACATTTGTGCAAGAAGTTATGCAGGAATATAATATGTCGGCAGGCATGCGATTGGCATTAGAATTATTGCCCTCTATGTTTTTATACAGCAGAAACAGGCGATTAAGCCAGGACGATAATTTAGTATCTAACGATGACTATAAAAATGCCATTAGTAAATTAAATTCATTGTAATTTTTTAAATATTTTTATACCAAATTCGTTGTAATCGATCAAATATTTTAAATATTTTTTGTAAATATTTTAATTTATTTTAAATATTTTTTTTTTGAAAAGTTGTCTAAATTTAGTTATTTTAAATTTTTTGTAAATATTTAAAAAATTTTTTGTAAATATTTAAAAAATTTTTTAATATACACACAATTTATTTAATTTAACATACACACAATTATCAAAAATTTTTAACATATACACAATTATCAAAAATTTTTAACATATACACAATTTATTTAATTTTTGAAAAACTTATAACATAACACACAATTTATTTAATTTTTGAAAAACTTATATTAAAACATATAATTATAAAAATATGATAAATTTAAAGGTGGGCTATTTATCACCTTTAAATTTATCATATTTTTTTGTTTTATTTAAAGGTGGGCTATTTATCACCTTTAAATTTATCATATTTTTATAATTATATGTTTTAATATAAGTTTTTCAAAAATTAAATTAAATAAATTGTGTGTTATGTTAAAAATATCTTTAATCTTGGAATTATTTTGATTATCAAAAGTTTTTAATTATTTTGAGTATCAAAAGTTGTCTAATTTTTAAGTTGAATATCTAAGAACAGCGCTACCATCGGAAACGAGTAGAAAGTTGATTGCATCAGACAACACTATGAGATTTACTGGATTAGTTCTTGAAATTGTTGATTTAATGTTTTTGTAAGTGATACGAAACTGGCGAGCCCTTGATATATTAATATGACCACTTGGTTGATGATCACCAGGAAGCAAGTTAAAATTAATCATATACCAACCTCTGTCAGTTGGGGTATTCATGTTTTCACCATATCTAAATGGTATATATGAGTTATAAAATGATTCTGATATTTCATTAAATATAACGATTGTATTTGCTGTTATACCTATTTCTGATACAGTTGGAGTTTCTTTATAATATCGGGCAACATTTATAAGAATTTGGGCTGTATAAAGTTCAAATGTAGTCGTTGTATCGGGTGTTACAATATTCCAAGTATTGAATATAGTAATATTATTAGTTGCAGCATTGAATGTTTTAACAATATATTTATTTTTAGCATTATCAGCATTAGAATAACCAGTACCCCCAGTAATAACAAAATCATAATTAACATAATAATTATTAATTGCAGTAATCGTTAGTCCTGATACCAATGTAAATGACACACTATTAATTGTAGGTGCTGCCGTATTATTAACAATAACATTAGAAATTAAATTTGGGTTTCTGGCGGCAACTGGTATCTTTACATCAATAGGTGTTAATGTTGAACACGATTGCCAATTTTGACTTAGTTGCAAGTTACTTTGGGGTTTAAATGCGACATATAAACACTCAGTTGGCCATCTAAGGTTATTAAGTAAAATATCATCAGCATTTGTAAGAACTTCTTTAATATGACGACCATGGACCCTAATCAAAGAAAATCCAAATTTTTTCATAAAAATATTAGAAACGTCGGGATTCATAAAAATATTATTCATATACAGCTCACATAATGAAATTGTAGGATTTGTATAACTACCACCGCCACCATTATCAGAAAATCCAACTATATCAGATACATTAGCAAACGCCACTTTAATATCAGTTTGTCCAAACGGAATTGCCCCATTTGGCAGTGAATTATTAACTTTTCTAAACCAAAATAATAATGGAATCCATAATTCTACTTCATCATGAGATCTTTTAAAGGTTTGATTACCATCGCCAAACATGCGATACTCTCTATGAGTATCATTTAGGGGGTCTGCCGTTAAATATGCCATTGTAGGAACTTCTTGACCGACATCTCTAAGCCAACCAACCTGCTTATTGGCAGGCACATGAAATTGATAAAATGCATTATAATCATCGGTTGTGTATTCATCCAAAGGATTACCATTAACTGTAAATGATACTGTTGATAGCAATTTATGCCCTAAAAACGAAACATACCGAACTCTATCAACTGAATTTATTGCCTTTAGCCCAGTCAATTTAATATGAATTACACAATCATTTATAAAATCACCAAATCTAAGTAGTGTAAATGTTGTATAATTACCAAATTGGGCAACTGCATTAATTTTATTATATTCAAGCCCAACAGCTACAAACGGCTTAAATGAACCGTTTGTAAATATAAAATGTGTTTTATTTATCATATCGACAGAGGGGGTCCATGAGTTATCGAAGCTTATATCATTTTTTTTATTAGTTTTATCACCTGATAAATTTTTTTGATCATGTAATTTTTTTATATGAGTTAGCCGTTTCGATAAATATTCAGATGCCAATAATAATTTATCTTGAGCACCATCATTTGTGATTAATCTGAAAATACCACCAGTCGACATTTTATTATTACTATATTTAGTAATACAATAAACCTTTAAAAAATAATTACCTTTTATATAATTCAATTTTTAATTTTTTTTTATTATTTAAAAATTGAATAATAAATATATAATAATAACTTGTATATTTTATCGCATATACTCATTGAATACGATTGATTTTTCGTAGAAAAATAATTCAATACGATTGATTTTTCGTAGAAAAATAATTCAATGAGTATATGCAATAATAAATACGACCAATTAGATTACACAACTCATGACAATATCAAAATATACTCAGGTACTACTCCGTATAGTAGAAATCAATTAAACAACACTATTAACTATTACAAAGGACTAACAACATCTAATAATAAAATATTTACGGAATTATTACCAAGTACATTAACAGCAAAAGGTATTTTTACTAATATATCATTTAATGAAGAAGATATTATTGATATGCTAACAGTGCCATCAGGTGGTTATATATTAACTATAGGCTGTAATTTTGGCAGTGTTGTTAATACAAATCCCGATTATGAATATCCACCGCCTAAAGCTCGTTTATCTAATAGAGGGCGAAAACCCAAAATTAAGCCCAAATCAAAGCGCAAATTGCAAGGTAGTGGTAAATATTTTAGCAGCCAAATAACATTTGAAATATACAATCATATAAACAAAAAAATATATAAAATTAAATTATTTAGAAATGGCGGATTTCAAGTGCCTGGTGTTAATAAACCCGATATGAGTGATTTAATTGTACCAATGATAATACTCAGAGATTACTTACGCGAAGAATTTATGGATGATGCAATAGAAATTCAATATTTTATATCAGTTATGAGAAATTATATATGCCGAATATTAGACCCGTGTATATTAATTAGACTTAACGAATTTGAAATACTTTTAAAGTCAAACAAAGAAATTGATAACACTGGACCGATAATACAATTAATTGACAAAATTCATTTAAAATATAATATTTCGTCAGTTGATATTATTAAAAAATATGTTGGTTTAAAAAATAATGATATGTGTGTCGCCGAAATTCAAAATAACTGTGAAAGATATTTTGGTTTGATCTTAAAATTTTATAGACCTATGCCATGGAAAGTAAACAAAAGGACAACCATTAAAGTACTTAGAAGTGGTAAAATTAATATAGATGGGGGAAATTCAATAGATGAGTGTTATTCTTTATATCATTGGATTGAACATATTCTTAATGAAAATAAATCAACTATGTTATATAATCCAATGGAAAATTTTAATACCGAATATAAATATGATTCGGGATCTGGCGAGTCTATATATGATACCGAATGATTTTAAAAATAAAAATATCAAAGGTTTTTTACAAAAACTTTTAAAATTCAATACCGAATGAATTATAACATACATAAATTTTATAATATATACATCATTGTATTAATAAATATTTTTTTTAAAAAAAATCAATCGATTTTAAAAAAAATCAATCGATTTTAAAATTGAATATTTAATTATTATATTTATATTAAATCCTTATTTCAGATGGATGAAAAGAAAGGTGGTGGAGTTTTAATTAAGTTAAAAGGTAAAGGTAATTTTGTAATTTTAATAGATACACCAAATTACGCTGAAATAACCAACAATTTAAATAATTGTAGTAAGAGTGGTCTTATTACAATATGTAGGTTATTTAATATAACATATTTTAAATCTTGGACTATTAGTAAAATAGTGGGCTCTATAAATGTATATATAACAAATATAACAAATATAACAGATGACGTGCCATTAGTGGAAATGGAAGTCTTTGATTCAAAAACTTCCGAATCTAAGACTTACGAATCAAAGACTGACAAAAAAACTAATGATAAAAAATGCAATACGTATACAACATTATTTACATATCTTAACGAAAAGAAGTTTAATGAATCAGAATTTAAGCAATGTATGAATGAAGGTGATATAGAAAAAGGGTTTAAACAAGAAGCTATTGCTGTGTTGGTAATTTTTACAAAAGTTATTGATATGTTTAATAATTATGATGCATACTGCCCACATGCATTTTCACAGGGTGTTTTAAAAAAAATAACATCTATTGATAAATATTTTAATACTGAAAATATTAGAAAAGGTGGTTCAAAGGTAGATATTGTTCTTATTGATGATGAAACAAAAACAATTTTAGCATTTAGTTCTAAAAATACGAATTCTGATATTGGTAACTTTAATATTTCTGATATTAAAGATGTTTTTAATACTTATTATAAAAACGATATAAATTCAACAGATCCACTTAAAAAATATAATCTCAAAATAGGTATTATATGTCCTGATGAAAAATTATTAAATGAAAAGATAAAAAAATGTAAATCAACAAGTAATCATCTTAAAAAAATAGATGTTATTGTTGATCAAGCAAAATTATGGTGTTCATGGAATATATTAATTAATAAATACCCAGATCTTAAAGATTTAGATACATA
>Ga0209443_1001691_pt1 | contig 13608 bp, 7 predicted proteins | sample LauGreBMM110DCMD_2_FD_187571 | JGI IMG/M metagenome (GOLD analysis project Ga0209443, IMG submission 187571) | Freshwater lake microbial communities from Lake Michigan, USA - Su13.BD.MM110.DCMD (SPAdes) (version 2) | ecosystem: Environmental > Aquatic > Freshwater > Lake | place: Lake Michigan... | reverse complement strand
TTGGAATCGGTCTGTTTTCTAGACTCTTAGCACCTACCTGAGAAACGGAACCAATTACATTAACACGCTTCTGTGTACCGTATCCAATGACTACTACTTCTTCCAATGCTTTATTATCAACTTTTAAGGTTAAATTCAAGTTGGTTTTATTCCCTACGAGCACTTCCTGTGACTCATATCCTATAAAACTAAATACCAAAACCGCTTTGTCGTCTAGTACGGATATTGAATATTCTCCATTTGAATTAGTTGTTGTACCACGAGTTGTACCTTTAACTGAAATACTCACACCAGGAAGTTTTTCTCCCTTTTCATCTATAATTGTACCATTGATAGTGATGTCGGCGACATTACTATTATTAATATTTAACGTTGCTTTTTCGGTTTGATTAAGGCTATTTTCTTGTGCTTCGTTTCTATTATACATGGAACGAACCAAAATAATTTGTCTTTTCCCAACGGTTTCAAATGAAATATTTCTTGGCGTGAGCACTTTTCTAAGCACGTCTTCTACTTTTTCATTTTTGATTTTTACCGTCAGCGGCAGGTCATTGGCAATCAACTCGTTTTTGTAGGAAAACAAGACGTTTGTTTGCTTTTCTATTGATTTAAGAAATGTTTTAATAGTCCCTTTTTCGAGAGATATACTCACCTTTTCTTGTAATGCATCTTGTGCTTCTACGGGAATTGCGAAAGCATTTATCGCAAAAACCCCTGCCATTATTACTTGTATGAGATTGATTTTCATAAACAAGAGCAATTTTTGTTTAAAATGATTTTTTGTCATAGTTTTAATTGTTTTTTGAAAGAAAAATAAATTATTCATGCCTATCGTTTGTAGGCTGAAGGTATCGGGGGATAAATGTTAGCGCATTTTCCCTCGATTTTTTTTAGTTAATATTGCTTCATTTTCTATATATAGAATTTAATGTTGAAAAATAGGTAACTTAAAACTTACTATTAATTGATCATCAATCGCAACCTGTGGACTGAATCACTATTTGAGCATCTACAATTTTGTAGCTGGCACCAATGGTTTTACAAATAATATCGAGTTTGCTATATAATGATTCGTTGGCTAGCGTAGTAGTGATTATACAATGTGATAGCTGGTCGGCATCATAAATAGTATGTACACCATAAGCCTGCTCAATGGCTTTCAAAACTTCTGAAACGGGTATGTCTTCAAAACTTGTTTTGGTCAACTGGCTTAAATCTTTGATTAGGATTGGGGTTTCAACCAATGATTTGGTAAGTATTTCCTCTTTTCTTGAAAATACAATTTGTTGATTAGGCGTAATGATAAGAGCTTCTTCTTCCGGGTCGGCGAAGGTGACTTTACTTTGGTGAAAAACAGAAACTCTTCCTGTTTTTACACTTACTATTACTTCCTGGCTATCTTCAAATGCCTGAATAGTGAAACTAGTTCCTAAAACTTTTGTAATAACTTCGTTAGAATAGACGAAAAACGGTTTTTGAGGATTTTTATTGATTTCAAAAAAAGCTTCACCACTTAAAAATACTTGTCGTTTATTGGGTTCAAAGTGCCTAGGATAACTCAATTTGGCATTCTTTGACAATGTGACTACACTCCCATCTTCAAGTTTTATAGACAAAGGAGCATTAGAATTATTTATTTTTTCAATTAATCTGATCTGTTTTTCTGCCGTAGCTACCAATTCACTGTAATTTATTTTTTTAGGGTTATTGATTAACAATAAACTATTCAGACCTATTCCGAGAACAATCACAGCCGCAGCCGCCCAACTAAATTTTACCCATTTTGAAGAACGGAATTGTCGTAGAAATCCAAAGGTTGCAGTCTCTGATTCAACATCAATATTGTCGTTAATTAGCGACCAGACTTTTGCTTGATTTATATTGGGTTGGCGAAGTTTTTCTGCCTCAGCTACTTTTTTAATAAAGTTTGAGGCTTCATCAATAAAGATTTGTTTTTCAGGGTTTTCCGATAAAAATGCTTGAAAAAAAGCATCATTTTTACCATACTTTACCCAAAGTATAAAAGCATCGTCTTTTATAAAATCTTGTGTCTGAAAAAACTTATACTTCATCTTTTTAAAAAGCTATTTTATTGGCTTCAATAATACAGATACGAATCATTCAATAAAATACTCACTAAACAAAAAATATTTTTTAAAAAAATATAAGGATTGTAAAATTTTTGAGAAGTTTACGCAGAATAGCATAAGAACGGAATAGCAGATTGCTAACCGATTGTTTGTTTACATCCATGAGTTTTGCTATCTCATCTAATGTAAAATCGTGGTAATATTTTAGATTGATTACTTCTTGTTGGCGTATGGGAAGGTGAGCGATTGCTCTTTGTAAGATATCTAAGTTGGCATCAAATTGTTCAGAATCTATCTTTTTTTGTTCCTCAGAAATGCTGTTTAAGAAATCTAAATAGACATCAATATCTTCTGATTTATCAAAAACATCTTTCTCGAGTTGGCGGAGGATTCTATTCTTTAATGAGCGGAAGAGGTAAAATTTAACTTCGTTAACTTCGGAAAGATTCGTCCTATTGTTCCAAATACTAATAAATAGTTCTTGTACGGCATCTTCAATTAGATTTTCATTTTTTGTAATCCGAAAACCATAGTTAATTAGTGCTTGAAAATATTGTTTGTATAAATCCTCAAAAGATTTTTTATTACCCGAAATCATATGCTTCCAAAGAGTTTGTTCTTGCTCTTTGGTCAAATTCATAACCGATTCGAAATATTTTTTGTTGATTTTCAAAGCTTTCAACTTGAAATTTTAAATTTTCAGTGCGTAAGTATAATAATTTTATTTTAAATAAAACAAATCCAATTTTAATTAAAGCAGCAAACAAGCGAGCACAAGGAACTGATTTTAACTAACACAAATCAAATTGAATAAGTCAAAGAAATTGGAATAGAATAATCCTTGTAAGATCCTGATCCGATTAAAATTTGATTGTAGCCGTATCGACTCGGCCTTTGGGACCACCAGAATCCACCTCAACAGGGTGGATTCTTTTATTTTACGGAAGTGAAAGCAAAACAGGTAGCACGAGAGGGGTTTTCAGGTGAAATAAAACTTTGTTTAAATTTAAACGAAGTTGGAAATATCAAAACACTACCTCCCCTGTTTACTGATCTTCACCACACTTACCTGGCCATCGGTTTGTGAGGTCAAGGTTAACACATAATTTCCATAAGGTAAATCAGCTAATTCAATTGCCATGCTTTCAGAAGAAATTTTCCCATTTAAAACAGTTTTACCACTATAGTCATAAATCACATACATGGAACCCAAATTTTTTGAATCAACTCTTACATGAATTAAATCTTGCGTAGGATTGGGAAAAATTTGAATTGGCTTCAATTCAGAAGCGATTTCTAAAATATTTGAAGGATAAGGCTGCCCTACGTAAACCATTAAATAGCTATTATTTTTAATTTTTAAAACACTAGGATCTCCACCTTGAATATTTGTAGAAACATAACCTGACCAATTATTTCCATTGGTAGAGTAATTGTACCATATAGTGGCACCACTTCCATAAAAGCGTAATTCATTTATATTTTCAATCATAAAATTTCCTGTCCAATTATGGAAATTATCTGATGGAATGTTAGAAGTAGGTGTGAAATTAAGTCCATCCAGTGATAAATAGTGATAGGCACCTTGTTGAGGTGCGCCTATGGGTGACAAATAGTGCCAACTTTTATTAAAAAAAATAATGGCTGGGTCAATAACTTGTTTAGTAAGTTCATCTACTCGCGAGCCTGATTCAAAGTTAAAATTAATCCCATCTGAACTTTTGGCAGAATATGTATTAACGGTGGCATCTAAACCATTTTTAGGAATTCCATTGCTGGAGGAAAAATATATTCTGATACTATCATTACCAAATACAGTTAGAGTTGGATCGAAGGGCCTTTGATAATTTGAAGGTAAACCATTAACGAAAATAGGTTTTGGTTGAGACCAATTACGACCATTGTCATATGAAAATTTTACTGCAACCCTATCCCATGTTGGAGATAGTTTAGGTTGCCTAAACCATTGAAATGTAGCAATTAAAGTATCCCCTTTCCATTTTATGACAGATGGGACACCTGAAGAATCTTGAAATACAACGGGAGCATTGAATGTAATTCCATCAGAAGACCAAGCTATTTTCAAAGGATTGTTCCAAGGAGGATTCGCCTGACAAAAGCAACTTAATGCTAAAAGTTGTAATCCTAACGTAACTATTAAATGACAAATTTTCATTCTAAATTTAACCTTTTAGTATTAGACAGTCTTATTTTAAGCCAAAACAAGATTTACGTTAAACTAAAATAATCTTTTAATGATATCCCAATTTGTCAAACTAAATAGACTTTTCATTAATAAGTGATTATTGTTAAGCCGAATTTAGTACTAATTCATTTAAAATAAAACAAATCCAATTTTAATTAAAGCAGCAAATAAACGAGCACAATAAACTGATTTTAACCCACTCAAATCACATCGAGTATACAAAGAAATTGGACTAGAATAATCCTTGTAAGATCCTGATCCGATTAAAATTTGATTGTAGCCGTATCGACTCGGCTAGTGGGACCACCAGAATCCACCTCAAAAGGGTGGATTCTTTTATTTTACGGGAGTGAAAGCAAAACAGGTAGCACGAGAGGAGTTTTCAGGTAAAATAAAACTTCGTTTAAATTTAAACGAAGTATAGAATTAAACTCTATCGGTCCAATTTTTTTGACGATTTACAAAAAAAGTAAATTATTTCTCGACAACCTTGACAAAGGCAGCCCTTCTAGGCGCAGGCAATTGAGATAATTCCCCTTTAATGCCTTTCCAAAGAATATCATTAAAAAGGTTATCATCATTACTATCCTCCTGCTCAAAAACCAAGGCTTCTGAACGCTTGGCAGCCGGTGTATTAGCCACATTTATATCTGACAAATTAACATTTGAAGGGACAGATTTATATTTTGAAAAATCGGGTTTAGCCATAAATGAGCGAAACATAGGAGTAGCACCCGCATCATATTGGGTCATTGGCGGCAATCCTAAGATCAGCTCCATAGTCCTCAGCATGCCTGAAGTCGTATACATAGTATGATCCACAAATTTTCTTTTCGTGTATGGGCTTACAACCAAGGCATTTGATCGATGCGCATCTACATGGTCCGGGCCATTTTGAGCATCATCTTCTAAAATAAACACAGCAGAATTATTCCAAATAGGGCTATTACTTAGATGCTCGATAAAGAGTCCAACTGCTAAGTCATTATCAGCTACACAGGCAAATGGCGTTGGCTTTCCTATGGCCATTCCTTGTGTATGGTCAGCGCCCAATCGAACCGAATTGAAAGCAGGCACGGAATTAGCCACGACTAAGGAATCAAAATCCTTTTTCCATTGTTCAAATCGAGTAATATCTTTTACTTTTTGATTATAATATGTGGTAAATGTAGAACAAACATGGTTTTTATCTAAAGCTGAAATATTGCCTTTTGTAGCGTCTACAAATACCCCATAACTGCGGTAACTCACCCCAGCCTTTTTGCAAAAATCCCAAATAAAACCATCTTTGTCATTAGCCACTTCACGTCTTCCCATTCCTTCAGTTACACCACCTCGCCGGCCATAACCCGTAGGCCAAGTTTTTTCTAAATAGTCATTAGCATGTGCGCCCATAGACCAATTATGGCCATCAGCTGATACCTCAGCATCCACATAAAAATTATCTAAGAGTACATATTCTCGAGCTAATTTATGTTGGTTAGGTGTATATTTTTCACCAAATAAACAAAGCGAAGTATCTCCATTTCCCTCTTTTATATCGCCAAAAACCTGATCGTATGTCCTATTTTCTTTCAAAATATAAAACACATGTTTAATGGGTGACGGATCGCCCACCTTCATAGGAATAGGATTATTGATCTCCCCAGCACTTACAAGCTCACGCTCTTTTTTATACGGTGAATTTTTGTAAACTTTTTTTGAATAAATAGACAAATCAGTGGCGGTTGGCGTATTGATAATACTCAAAGTTCCTTTCATCAAGTTACCGATATACTGCCCACGCGTATCTTCACCAGAATGAGATTCTGAACGTATTTCTTTGCTGACAGGCTGAGGTCCTTTCGGGTTGGCAAACGAGGTAAAACCCTTTCCATTAGCCACAAATATTTTTTGACCAATCACCCGAACGTTTGTTGGATACCAACCCACTGGAATAAATCCTTTTGAAAAACTTTTTCCCTGAAGGCTGACATCAAATACCGCCAAGCAATTATTGTCAGCGTTAGCGATATAAAGAGTTTTTTCATCCGCAGAAAGCGCTAGTCCATTGGTCACAGAGCCTACCAGAGAATTAGGATATAAACCTGCATCTAATACCTCGATTACTTTTTGCGCTTTAGTGTCAATGACCGAGACTGAATTATCACCTGCATTGGCTACAAACAATAGTTTTCCGCTTTTATTTAAAATCAACTCGTTCGGATTGTATGATACAGGAATATAACTCAATACTTTCCTTGTTTGCGTATCGAAAATAGCAATTTTTTTGCCGCCCCAAAGTGAAATATACAGGAGTTTTTTGTCGGGAGAAAGTACGGATGTATAACCCTCGTGACCCATATTTTGCTCAAAAACTATCGCTTTTGTTTTTAAGTCAACAATATAAAATGAATTATTTTCTTTAGTAACCACGTAAAGAAGTTGGCGACTATCGTCAATTTCAATACCCACAGGAGATATTTTATTGGGCCATTTTTTACCCAACACAATACTGTCTTTAGCTATCAATTTACTATTTTCAATATCGTATTTTAAGATCCAATTATCATTACCCCCGGAGGCGTAAAGACTTTTTTCATCCTGAGAAAATTTCAGTCCATAAAAAGATTTAGGTATGATCACATCATCTAAAACCTTTTCGGTTTTAGTGTCGATCAACTGAATACTTTGGGTTCCTTGGCCATTGTTTGTAACAGCAATCCACTTTTTAGTTGAGGAAACAGCGATATTCAAAGGTAAATCACCAACTTGAACGGAACGACCCGCTGGTGTCAGGGACCAACCGTTGGGCAACATAACTCGCTTACTTTCTAATTGTGTGTCCAGATTTTGACCTAAAACAGTCAACGAAACAAAAAGTAAAAATAAAATACTGAGATTTTTCATTTTATAATTTTAGGTTAAAATCTGGACTAACAATCATGTCAAACTACATTACTTTTCCCACCAAACTTTTACGTCACTATTATCTCCGCCAATAGCCGTAACAGCTTTGGCTAAGTTTTCAGGGTTTAATGATTGCAAGTAGGTTGGATAAGGCACACGGCTTGGAAATTTGTTGGCAGCTGGAATACCTGAACCACGAGGTAAAACGGGTAAGCCAGTACGACGCTTTTCAAACCATGCTTGATAATCTACAAAAAAGGAAGCATAGTATTTTTGCAACATAATTTGTTCTAATTGCTTTTGCTCTGAACCTGACACATCATATTCGATGGTTTTTTGTGTCAAGAAATTAGCTGGAACAGTTGTACCCCATTGAATCATAGACGCCGTAATACCTGCCTCATAATGTTGTTTTGGAGTTTTTCCAGTTTTATACCCTTTTAAAGCTAGCTCGGCTTTTAAAAATTCCAGCTCAGCATATGGCATCATAATGCCTAGTTGGGGAAGTGTTTTCAACGCATCTGTATAGCTTGAGTTTTGATCTACTACATATTCGAGCGTCGTGGGATATCCGCTTTGAATGCCTCTAAAAGTTGGCACACCTGCCACGACCACAGGAATAGCCCAAATTGCCCGACGAGGGTCTACACTAGCAATCAAATTTCCTAAGAAAAATTGAGTGAAATAATTACCACTGCGCCAGTCAAGGGTACGCGCGTTATAGAACGGATTAAAGTAAGGGAATGTACCAGGATATTTCAATATCGCTTCATCCGCATTATTGACAAATGTAGGATATTTGACAGGATCAGCTAAAATTGCTGTAATTTGCTCCTTCACATTTACCTCTCCTTCTTTTTTCTCGAGACGTAATAATAACCTCAATTTTAAGGAGTTTGCAAACTTTCTCCAACGTTGAATCCCGACATTTTTACCGCTGGTCATAGCGGTTGTATTATAAACTAAATCGCCCCCATAGGTTAATACTTTTGTGTCATCGAATAGAGAATTAGCCGCATCTAAATCCTTCAAAATTTGAATGTAGATATCTTTTTGGTTGTCAAATGCGGGCTTAAATGTACCATTCGTTGCATTAATTGCCTGCGAATAGGGTACATTACCATATAAATCGGTGAGAATTGAATAGGCTAAACATTTATATACTAAGGCAATCGCCTTATAATTGTTTTCTTTTAGGCTTCCCGAAATTTTTATAATATCCTCAATGTCAGTCAGATTTTGATAAAAACCTGTCCAAACCCCAGCACCTGGTGATATCACATAGCGATGTAAACCTAAGCCTGAAGTACTTGCACGAGGTGCGTCCATTTGCATCAATTCATGCGTAAAATTCCTAGCCGCAGAAATTGAGTTATTCGTAAAACGGTATTGTAATTGGCTCAAAATCACTCCAGGATTAACTTTTTCTGGGCGATTAGGATCAATATTTAATTCCTCAAATTCATTGGTACATGAACTAATCACAAAAAGAGTGAATACGCTAAATATGAGTCTCTTGCTAAATATATTTTTCATTTTATTATCGATTTGAAAATTAAAATTTAAAGGTTAGATTGGCCCCAATACTGCGATTGGAAGGGAACTGAGTGAGTTCAACACCAGGAGTTAATGTTCCACTATTCAAGTTTCCTCCTTCAGGGTCGAAACCTGGGAACTTGGTAAAATTGAATAAATCACGGCCAAAAAACGCCACATTGGTTTGGCGAATACCTAATTTACTTAAAATAGACTCCGGCAACTTAAAGTCTAAACGCACTTCACGAATTTTTAAGTAGGATGCATCGAAAATATTAACTTCTGCATTACTGATTTGATAATAATTATCATAATAAGTAGCAGCAGTCACTTTCACTGTATTTGCTTTATAAGTACCATCAGCTTGAAGCACCACTCCATCCCCTATAATACCGCCATCACGGCCCGGCAAAGTAACCCTTGTTTTACCTAAGGTATTATTTTTATGACTTGTTTGCGAATACATGCTACCACCCATTTGAGCATCTAGTAATATGCTCAATTTCACCCCTTTGTAAGTAAGTTCATTGGATAAACTAGTTTTCCAATCAGCAAAGGCATTACCCCATTTTTTTATAATCGGGTTTAATTGGGCTGGCAACCCATTCGTTCCATAAATAATTTGACCATCGGGAGACCGTTGGAAACCACGCCCATACATATCACCCATAAGCCCTCCCACACGAGCTTCTATAGTGACGTTGCTATTGTGCGCGTAAATTGTTTGATTGGTAATTCCGTCTGAAAGTTCCTCGACATAACTGCGATTTCTTGACCAAATAGCCGTGGCATTCCAAGAAAAGTTACTCGAAACAACCGGTTTTCCTGTCAATTTCACTTCCATACCCTTACTACTGATTAATCCTGCATTAATTAAACCATTGTTAAAACCTGATGTAGGATCCAAAGGAACCGCCAAAATCTGATTGCGGCTATTGTTATTGTAAAGCGCTACATCTAGACCAAGTCGATTTTTGTAAAGTCTCAAATCCAACCCTATCTCATACGAAGCAGTAATTTCCGGTTTCAAGTTGGCATTAAAAAGTGTTCCAGGATTGGTAAAGTTATTTCCGTAAATTTTATCGTAGTAGCGAGCGGTTTGGTAAGGACGGGTATCATTACCTACTTGAGCCCACGAGGCTCTAAATTTTGCAAATGAAATAGCTTCAGGTAATGTAAAGATTTCATTCAAAAGAAAACTACTGCTCACAGAAGGGTAGAAGAACGAATTATTAGTAAATGGCAAGGTGCTAGACCAGTCGTTTCGACCCGTTAAATCCAAGAATATTTTCTCATCATAGGCAAATTGCACCGCACTATAAGCACTATGAATGGCTTTTTTTGTTTTGAGTGGATCTGCTACGGCTTGGTCTAAACTATTCGAAATTTGATAGATTCCTGGTTGGGCCAACTGATCCGCATAAAGACCTGCGAAGTCATAGGTTTGTTGCATGAAGTTAGCTCCTGCGCTCGCGTTGTAGCTAATCATATCCCCTATTTGATTTTTATAACTTAACAAAATATCGGAATTAGACTCATACGAAAATACATTTTGCTCACGAAACATTCCTCTTGGGTATTTAGTCATACTAAAAGGTCTTTGTTGGGAACGGAACTCAAAGGACATATCCAAACCTGAACGCAACATAAGACTAAGGTTTTCCGTAAACTGATAATTGGCTGTGATATTCCCAATAAAACCATTTTTATTCATTTTATTCAGCATTTCATACATATCCAAATAAGGATTATCAGGACCTGGATTAAATGGATTTTTTTGAACTATACCCTCCAAGCCAGGCTGCCAATAAGGCTTATACCATTCTGGCTTAACATTAGGCGATGGACCAATAATCAAAAAATACATTAGGGATTGGTTGTTGTAACCAGCTGCAGGAAGATTATCACTTTTTTTGTTGGTATAATTGGCTTTCGCTGAAATTTTCAGTTTAGAAGATAATTGTTGATTAACTGAAAGCGAAGCATTGATACGCTCAAAACCAGTATTTGGAATTATCCAATCATTTTTCATGTGTGTCAACGAAAATCTGGCTGAGCCTTTATCCGTTCCTCCATCCAGTGAAATACTATTTGAAATAGTTTTTCCTGTTTGAAAATAATCTGAAATGTAATTTGGATAGGCTACCCAAGGAGTACGGACCGTTGGCTTTCCATCTGGAGCATCCGGATTGTATTGAAAATAGTTTTGACCATTAAATTTGGGACCAAATGCACGTCCTGAAGCCACATTGCTAGCTGTATTGATACCATCTTCACTGGCTAAATATGAATAATATACGTCGGAACGACCTTCCCCATATTCAAATTGATAATCAGGCCAGCGATTAACTTGCTCAATATTAAAGTTTGAATTAATCGTCACACCGATCCCTCGATCTTTACGAGCACCTGTTTTTGTCGTGATGACCAAGGCACCACCCGCTGCACGGCTACCATAAAGTGCCGTGGCACCTGGACCTTTTAGCACCGTTACATTTTCAATATCATCCGGATTTAAGTCGGAAACAGTGGAACCATAATCAACTGGGCTATCAGCCGCAAGATGTGACGTATATCCCGTTCCGGTAATTTTACTAGATACAGGTACACCGTCCACTACGATTAATGCTTGATTGTTATCCAAATTTAAGGATGACTCACCCCTCAAGGTAATTCTTGACGAACCCATAGGACCTGAACCAGTTCCCTGAATATTTAAACCAGCAACTTTTCCTGATAAAGTATTTACCCAGTTATTCGACTTAGCGTCAACGACCGCATTTGACATCACCGTAGTGGCTGCAAAACCTAACGATTTTTCTTCTCTTTTAATACCCAAGGCCGTAACCACGACTTCGTTTAAAATCCGTGAGTCCTCCTGTAATACAACGTTAATGGTAGTTCGGTTGTTAATAACAACTTCTTGGCTAATAAAGCCAATGGAAGAAAAAACCAAAATGGCTTTTTCAGATGCTTGAATTTTGTAATAACCTTTTGCATCGGTTACAGCTCCAATACTTGTTCCTTTTACATTGACAGAAACACCTGGAGAAGTCTCTCCTGTAGCCTCAGTCACAATCCCAGAAATAGTATTATTTTGAGAAAATACATTAATGAAAGTACTGCAAAAAACTAAAATAGTCAACAATACTGATAGTACACTTTTTTTCATTTTGAGGGATTTGATTTTTAAAATAAGCCCGAAAGTATATTTAAAATTTGACCTCCTGTTTACTAAATTATTATCAATGTATTATTTTGTAAGTTCAAGTAATAAGCGCAATTTTTTGTTGCAGCAGTTGATTAGGAGGTAAAATTTTAAATTTTCTTACGGGTGTAAATCATCGGCAAAAAGTGGACTATTTAAAAAAAAGTAAAATTTAGTATTTAATTCATTTTAAATAAAACAAACTGATTTAACAGTAGCAAGCAGCAAATAAGAGAGCTCAAGGAACTGATTTTAAACCACTTAAATCAAATTAAATAATTCAAAGAAATTGGAATGGAATAATCCTGTAAGGTGTTGATCCGATTGAAATTTGATTGTAGCCGTATCGACTCGGCTAGTGGGACCACCAGAATCCACCTCAAAAGGGTGGATTCTTTTGTTTATCGGAGGTGAAAGCAAAACAGGTAGCACGAAAGGGGTTTTTGATCGAAATGTGAGTTTGTTTAAATTTAAACAAAATGGTTTTATCGGTCCAATGTTGCTGACGATTTACAATAATACTTCCATTTGACCATCATCATCTACATTAATGGTACTCAGGCGAGGCATAAATCGTGTACTACAACATAAATAAAAAAAACTCTAAGCCCTCTTTTGAGAGCCTAGAGTCTATATTAAAAAAGCTGCTTATTTTAGAATAAAAATTCAGTATATAAATGATCTATTCTAATTACAGTAGTTTTTAAGTTGTTTTTTATGAATTCAGCAAACTCCTTTTTTTGAATTCTTTCTGCACGATGTTTATAATAATCATCTATACTAGTGTCTGGAAACATTGTAAGGTAAGTACTGGTTGTATAACCATCAACTGCTTTCCAGGTCACACTTAACGTGTTGACACCTAATTTTGATAGTAATTTACGGCTTTCAACCCAACGTTTCTCATATTCTTCTTGTTTATCCGTAGGAATTGTCTCAATTAGAATTTTTCTAAATTTATAATTTTCCCTCTTAAAATCATCAGGTAAATTTCCGCTGACCAGAATCCAAGTAGATCTTCTAAATGGGCCATCCCAATTTGCTGACATTTCTTGATATATTTTTGGATTAGTTAATCCAAAATCATTTGATCCATCATTCCTCATTGTAAAATACTTTCCAAGATTTTCGGTCCCGTTAATAAAACCTAAACTGTATATAAAACCTGTTTCTGATCTTTGTTGGGTTCTATCTGCCAGTATACCTTTAAACTTTTCTTTCATTAGGGGATTATATACGGACATATTTTTTCTCCATAGTTCCATATCTTTTACTTTCAATTCATTAAGTACCATAAATCTTTTGTCCGTATTCTGAGCAAAGGAATTTAGTCCTATCATAAAGAACAATGCAATCATTACTAATAGTTTTTTCATGAGATTTTTGATTTAATTGACTACTAATTTAAATATTTTTTTTAAAATTTTATTAAATAATTCATCATTTTTGGAAATAATAAGTGTTGAGTAGAAAGCGCATCAGAAAGACGCATTGATTAAAAATACCTTAACTTATGCTCATAGCATCCTGAGGTCCCGGGTTCAAATCCCGGTCTCGCTACATGAAAATCAAGGACTTACGTTAAATCGTGGGTCCTTTTCTGTTTTTGCGTGAGGTTTTTGTCATTTTTTCATTGTAAATGATTAAAAAATTTTACTTTTAAAAAGTGAAACTGCTCA
>Ga0209443_1001689_pt1 | contig 13609 bp, 25 predicted proteins | sample LauGreBMM110DCMD_2_FD_187571 | JGI IMG/M metagenome (GOLD analysis project Ga0209443, IMG submission 187571) | Freshwater lake microbial communities from Lake Michigan, USA - Su13.BD.MM110.DCMD (SPAdes) (version 2) | ecosystem: Environmental > Aquatic > Freshwater > Lake | place: Lake Michigan... | reverse complement strand
CGGCGGAGGCGGAACACCCTCCTCCGATTGACGGCGTCCTCAAGGAGGGCTCGGACGTACTTGGAACGGGAAAGGCCGCTTTCGTTCGCAAGATCAAGAACCTTAAGGGCAAGTTCAACACTGACGTTTGCCGTCACGTTTTCCGTGCCGGCGGAGATTCCCGAGGTTGACACGTAAGTAAGAAGAGGGAGCCAATAATTTTCTTCAAATTCTTATTGAAGGGCTAGAACTGCTAGAATAGATAGAAGCGCGTAACCACTACCCCCCAACAAAACACCATGAACCACCGCTTCATCCTCAACCTCGAGATCCCCGACGGGGCCACCCTTTACGAAACCGGCCGGCCGCTGACCCGCGACCAGATCGAGGCCATCGCCTGCTCGGAACTTCGCGACCAACTGATCATGACCTGCACCCGGTCCACGATGCCTCGGGGATCGATCGGAATTGTCACCGAGCCGGCACCGGCCCGGGAAGGGACGACCAAGTGACCGTCACCACCCAGATTGACGCCGAGCTGCATGAGCTGCTGACCGCGCACTGTCTTGCCCGGCGCTGCTCCAAGAGTCAGGTGATCAAGGACCAGCTCGTCGAGCTCCTGATCCCGGTCCATGTCCCGGCCGCGGCGATTCCGGCGCTTCCGGAGCTACGCCGCCGGCCGACCCAGGTCCTGACCCTGGCCGAGGCCCGGCGCCAGGCGAAGGGAGGCCGCAAGTGAACGCCGACGCCATGACGCCGAACCAGCACGCCCGGGCCGCCGACCTGCTCAACCGAGCACGAGACATCTTGCTCATGCTCGACGTGGAACCGCTCGGATTGAACGCCGAGAGCCGCGATGCGCTACGGTCGACCAAGAACCAGCTGGAGGATTTCCGCCTCTACGTCCTGGACCAACCGACCGAAGGGGTCCTGCTGTGAAAACCCTCCAGATCACAATCTCGATCAAGGCCGACGCCACTCCGTTTCTGCGCGACTTGGTCGAAGCCGGTTTCTCCCCCGAGGCCGCGGCCCTCGAGGTCAAGGAGGCGGCCCAACGCAACCTGATCGACTCCATCAACCGAACCTTCGCCCCGAACAAGGTCCTCGTCACCTCGACCGCGACTCTATGACCTCCTCCCGAATCTCCTCCGCCAGGTCAAAGCTCCGCGGACCGACCTCCCCCGAGGACGACGGCCGCGAGCCGGAAGCCCCGGCGCCGAGGAAGCCCGTCCGGCCGAGGCCGCCCAACGGCGACCACGGAGCGGCCGAGCGGCTTCCGCCACACTCGATCGAGGCCGAGCAAGGGATCCTGGGATGCGTGCTCCTGGCGCCTTATGACAGCCTGACCTCGGCCCTGGCGAAGTCCTGCTCGTCGGGATGGTTCTACGACGGCCGGCACGCGACGATCTGGCTCGAACTCGTCGAAATGCACGCCCGGCGGATCCCCGTGGACCTCGTGACCCTGGGCCAAAGGCTCAAGGACCGAGGACAACTCGACGTCGTCGGCGGCCTCGCCTACGTCGGCGGCCTCCAAGACACCGTCCCGAGCGCCGCGAACCTCGGCTACTATCTCGACATCGTCGGCGAGAAGTTCCGGCTCCGGGCCGGCGCCCAGGCCGCCGCGCAGTTCCTCGCCGGTCTTCACGACCACCAAGGCGACGTGGGTCCGCTCCTCAAAGAGTTCGCCTCGCGGATGAAGGTCGCCACCGAGGACGACCAGGCGCCGGCCCGGCTCAAACAGATCCGGCTCTGGGACGAGGAAAGCCTCGCCGTATGGCAGCCGGACCCGAACACGTTCCTCGTCGGCGAGGCCATGCTCATGCGCGGCGACTTCGCCGTGCTCGCCGGCTTCCAGGGAATCGGGAAGTCCAGGCTCACCCGGACCCTTGCCCGGGCCGGCGCCATCGGGACGGGCTCCTGGATGGGGCTGCCGGTGAAGCGGAAGTTCCGGACCCTGATCTTGCAGACGGAGGACAACCTTGTGCGGCTCAAATCGGAGTTCGACGGCCTCGGGGCCGGCGGGGCTTGGGTGCGCTGCTCGGAGCAAATCGTCCTGAACATCTTCAACGCCGGCTGGCAGGAGGAACTTCGGGGGATCTTCCAAGCCTGGCCGTTCGACGTCCTGATCTTGGACAACTGGACCGACGTCGCCGGGCGCCAGGAAGTAAGTGACGCCGGCGCCGTCTTCCAGGCGATCATGAGCATCTTTCCGGATCCGGCGACCCGGCCGTTGATCCTGTTCCTGGCTCACATGAGGAAGCCGGACAAATCCCGGGCCTGGCTGCCAAAGAAGCCCTGGGATCTGCAACACGAGGTCGCCGGGACCTCGGCCCTCGCCGGCAAGGCCCGGACCATGTTCGCCCTCCAGGGGACGAAAGAGGCCCCGGACGGCGAAGTGATCACCTTCAACGTCATCAAGTGCAACAACGAGAAGAAGCCCCTGCCGACCGCCTGGCTCCGCGGAAACGGCGAGTTCCGGCCCGTGGCCGACTTCGACTGGGACCAGTACTACGCCCCGATGGACGACGGCGACGGCGGCCGGAAGGTCGTCACCGAGCAACACCTGGCGAAGGTCTTCGCCGGCGGGCCGCTTAAACGCCAGGACGCCGTCCGGGCCATCTGCAAACTCGGCTTCAAAGAGCCCACCGCGTACAAGGCCCTTGCGGCGGAAGGGAAGTTCATCGACCGGATGACCTTCGCCAAGGACGGCAAAATCGGCTGGCTCGAAGACGACGACGAGTAATCCCCGAACCACGCCACAAAGCCCGGCCCGCAACGGCCGGGCTTTTTAGTGCCCAGAAACGGGAGAAAGAACAGGGAGAGAGAAATTCTCTCTCCGAGATGTGCGGTCGGAGAATGACGGAGAGCCGGAGAATGAGGGAGAAAGAGGCTTTTCCCCCGTCTCTGTCTGTCTACGGGCACCTTGGGACGAGGTTCTTTGTCGGGGACTCCGCGGCCGGCTCTTTCCATTCTCTCTACCAACACCCCCCCACTCTCAGGGAGAACTCGGAGAGAGAATGCCCTCGGAAAGCCCGGAGAGAGCGGCGGAATTATCCCGGCCGGCACCGGGAGAGGCCGGGAGAACGTCCCCGCCTGGCGCTTCGACGTTGAAAGAGGGCACCTCTAGGTCCCTAGATATGCCCGATGAACGCCCCTGCCGCCGCTTCCCCGGGTGAAAAGGTCGATTGGGTCAACGAGCCCCTGCATCTTCCGCGTCCCTGGCTCGACCTGGCGACGGAGCTGGGCCGAGCAATTACTTCCCCGAGGGCTCAAATCCTCCGCCGGGCCATCCGCCTCGGCCTTCCCCTGGTCGCCAAACAGGAGCAGATCGGCGAACAATGGGTGATCTCGACCTTGGCTCAACCTCCCGTCGCCCTGAAGACCGGCCGCAAGCCAAAGTCTCCGCGCCATGAGCAAAGCCAAAGACTCCCCGGACTCTGACGAGCCGACCGCCTCGACCATCGCCGCCGGCCCCCAGACGCCCGCCGCGGCCGCCGCCCCGCCGCCAAAACCGGCCCCGGCCCCCAAAGCCGCCCCGACACCGGCCGCGAAAGCCGCCCCGGCACCGGCACCGGCCCCGACGCCGGCCCCGGACAGCTTCGCCAACTACACACGGGCCATGAAGGAGGCTCTTGGATACCGTGAGTGAACCTCTTTCGACGCTTCCGGGCTTGGCGATCCCGGCGAGCCCAGGACTCCCGGCTAGCCTCGGCGGCACGGGTCAACCGGCTGCTCATCCGGGCGCTGGACTGGCATCTGGAATCGCTGCTGCTCACGGCGCCGGATCACCGGCTGCGCCAGCTCGCCACCCCAACCACGGGAAAAGAGGCCCCGACAAAGGGCCTCGGGCAAAACCTGCTTCGCGCTCTTTCGTGGACGGACTGCCGGCTGCTGCCGGGGATCCTGGGCTCCCGCCGCTGGGCGAGGATCAAGGGGCGGCTCTTGGGCAACCTGCTCCTCCTCCTCGCGTCACAATTCCGCCGGAGCTGCTCGAAGCGATGGGGCGCGAAGCCGCTCTGACCCTCGACGGCTACAACGTCGCCCTGACCTCGTCGGCCGCCATCGCTGCCAAGATCGACCCGGCCCGGGCCAAGCCGCTGGTCGACTCCGTCCGCATGGGGCAGGGGAAGATCGACATGGTAGGCAAGCTCACCCCGTTCGCGCTCCAGGAGTTTGGCGCGGACGAGCATTGTTCCCCGACCGCGGCGCTCTTCGCGATCTTCGGGATGGCCTACCTCGCCGGCGCCCGCGCTCGCCAGCTCTTCGCCGCGGAGGCCGCGGAAACCAAACCGACCGAGGCCCATGATCCAACTCGACCACCCGGCTAGCGTCGTCGGCGTCTTCGGCAGCCAGGGAAGCGGCAAAACGACCTGGACGAGCGCCTACATCGCCAACCACCGGGCTCGGCTCCGTTTCCTCTTCGACCCCGAGCACGAGTTTTCCGCCCGGTTCCATCTTCGTCCGTCCCGGACTCCGAAAGGCCTGGACGAGGCGCTGGCGACCGGCTGGATCTGCTACCAGCCCGAAGTCATGTTCCCCAACGACGACCCCGGCGGGCTCGAATTCTTCGCCGCCTGGGCGCTGGCAGTTTGCGAACGGATGCAGGGGACCAAGCTCTTCGTCTTCGACGAGGCCCAGAGGTACTTGTCGCCGAACGTGACGCCGCCGAACCTGCGGACCGCCGTCAACCGGGGCCGGCGCCGCGGCCTCGACGTCGTCTTCATTTCGCGCAGCCCGATGGAATGCGGGCCGAAGATGCGCCGCGAGATCACCGAGGTCGTCACCTTCCACTTCACCGAGCCCGGGGATCTGGACTGGCTTTCGGCCTACGGATTCGACCCGGCGCGGATCGCGGCGCTGCCTTTGCACGCCCGGATTGTCCGGGACCGCTTCGGCCGGGAGAAGTACGAGGGAGCGGCTTCCCCTTCACGGCCTGCCGTGCGGGCCGTAGCAGAGCCAGCTCCCAGACACCGTCCGCCACCTGGCGAATCTGAGCCCCCTGACCAGGCATCCACGGAGCCGGAAGAGTGATCCGGCGCTTGTCGTCGAGTATCAAGACCATAGGGACAAAAGTAGGCCGTGGGATTATCCCACCGGCAACCCATTATTCAGAGCCCCTGCGGACCCTCCGAACCTTGGCGCTTCCTCATGTGGCGGGCTCTTTCGGGCCGTGTCCTAGATGGCACCGACAGAAAACGGAACCCAACAAAATGAACCACATGAGCAATCTCAAATTTTACATGACCATCGCCATCGTCGCCTACATCGGCGGCCGCGTGATCGACATGATCCTCGCGCGAGTCCTCCCCTCCGCCTCCAAGTAAGAGCGGACAACCCCCCACCAAGGAACCAACACAATGGCCTCCGCCAATCTTCGCCGGGAGTTCATCCGGACCGCCAGCTCGACCACCATCCCGGCGACCGGGGCCAGCAAGGTCCGGTTCGACATCCCCCTCCGCAGCAACGCCCGCCTGGTCAAGGCCGAGCTTCAAATGGAACTGACCGTGTCCGCCGCGATGGTGACCGGAACGAGTTCCTTCAAACTCGAAAACTTCGTCAAGAGGGCCGTCTTCCGGGCCTCGGACACATCGGCTTCGACCCGCAACGTGATCGACGCCACCGGCGCCGAACTGTTCGCCTTCAACGCGACCCACGCCGGCGTCGTTTCTAGTTTCCAGGCGACCACCTGGGGCGGCGGCCTGCTGGGTTCGCTGACAACCTACCAGTACATTCTGCCGATGCACTTCGTGCATCCGGCCTCGCGGCTGCCGATGGGCCTTCTTCAGTCGATCCCCTTCAACTCGAAAGTCAACGGCTACGGCTTGTCCGGCACGCCGGCCTTCGAGTTCGACTTCGCCAGTCTCAACGACGAGTTCCTCGGCCTGCAAACGGGAGCGATCACTGTGGTCCGGTATGCGTTGGTTCTCTACTGGCTCGACCTGGCACCCGTCGGCAACCCGGCCCGACTCCCCGATCGCTACGTCCCGAGCGAGACGACGACCTTCACCTATGACAGCGGCGGCGCCGCGGTCGCCGAGCTGAAGATCCCCATCCCGAAGGACGGCCGACTGACGAGCTTCATCGCCTTCACCTACTCGGCGCCCTCGACCGGCGTCCTCGGCGAAGTCCTGACCAACGGGGCCGACGGCTACTATCGGATCCTGGTCAACAACGCGACCTTCGACGAGTGGACGCCGGTCTTGGCTCGTCACGACGACGAGTTGTGGCGCCGGTCCTACCCGACCGACACCGCTCCGGGCACGACTCACAATCTGAGCCAGTACATCTGGTCCAAGAACTTCTGGCAGCCGTATCCCCAGGCGGAAGGCGACAATTTGAACAGCGTCCCGAACCTCTACACCGAGAACGCCGGCGACCTCGTCCAGGTCCTGCTCGACAAGATGGCCGCGAACGTCCGGATCAAGTTCCTGACCCACAAGTTCATGACCAACGTCCCCGACCTCCTGACCGGAGCCTGATCCCATGGACGACCAACTCTCAGCTCTGGGCGGATTCGCCAAGGACGTGGCGAGTTCCGTCGCTACGGTGAAGAACGCGTTCAAGGAGGACGAGCCTGCCGACCGCAAGGAAGCCAAGGTTGCCGGGGCCATGAATTATCAAACCATCGGCCTCGCCCTCGGCGGCGTCCTGGTTGCAGCCATCGTCCTGCGGCTCGCCTTCCGCAAGTAACTCTCGGTTGCAGTTCATCAACAGCCGGCGGCGGGAGACTGCCGCCGGCCTTTCTTCTTCCAAAGTATGCCCGCGAACCACCAGACGCTAAAATATGGCCTCGTGTCCGTGACTTTAAGCGTCACGGGAATCACCTCCTATTCGATCGAGGTTCCTCCTTCGCTGGTCTTCCGCCGGCTTTATGTCGGCGCCCATATGTGGACCGGGATGCAAAATATCCTTTGGACCGCTCGCCTCGAATTTTTGACCCAGGGAAGAGCGGACGGCTACCCTCTTGATTTCGGCTGGCGATCCCAATCCTACGGGATCCCGAACAGCACAATCGGCTATGCGTTGACGCCGGAATTCCCCGTCTGTCCTCCGTTCTCGGTCGAGACAATCCCGACCGGATCCGCGGCTGACTTCCCCTCCGCTGCCGCTGCCCAGACCGACGAGATGATCGCGACCAGCCGAGACGTCGACATGACGATGGTCCGCAACGTCCGGATGCTCCCGATCCCCCTCGCCGTGCGCTGCGATCAAATCAAAGTGACTTGGCGTTTTTACACGGACACCACGACCAGCGCGACGCCGAGGTTCGAGACGTTTCTCGGCTGCCGGTCGAGTGATTACGCCTTATGACTCCCGATCTCCAGATCGTCCTTTTCACGCTGCCCGGCGCCGTCTCCGCGATCCTCTCGACGTGCTGGCTCTTCGGCGTGCTCGCCTTCCAGCCTGGTCTTGGCTTGGGAAACCTCTTCGGAGGCGACAAGAAGCAGACCACCAACACAATAACCACGTCCTACCAAGACGCGTTCAACACGAGCAACACCACGATCCGAAGCAACAGCGACCTCGGAAACGTGTCCTTCGCCCCGATGCCTGGCGCTACCGGGTCGACCGCTTCGATTTCCGAAGTGGCTCCTCTAATCGTCCTCGTCCTCGCCGGCCTCGGCGGCCTGTGGCTTGTCACCCGTCGTTCGTGAATTATGGGCTACTCCCTGCAAACTTCCGACCAGACCGCTTTCGGCGCGACCACGACCTCGACGGACAACACGTCGTCGGGTCAACACGGGCAGCTGATCAATTTCGCCGCGGGAAAGGGGAACTCCCTGACCCCGGCCTACACCGACAGCTCGGGCGGAATGTCGTCTTGGGTCTGGCTCGCCGCCGGGGCCGCCGCCGTCGGCGTGGTCGTCTATTTTATCCTCCGGAAGTGATTTTATGGGACTTTGGACCTACGTTACCGGGCAAGACCAGGCGGAGAGCGATCGACTCGACGCCGCGCGCCAAGCCCTGAACGTCAAGCGCGCCACCGTCTACGGCCCCGAGTGGTACTCCAAGACCGTGGCAAACGACGAACAAGGGGACGTCGACTCCGCGGCCCTGAATCAGTCGATCCTCGACGAGTTCAAGCCCGCGGCGCTGATCACCAACCTGTCCGAGTCTTCCTCGACGGCTGCCGGCGGGATCCGCAACTTCCTCGAACCCATTCTGGCCTTCCCGCTGAAGATCATCCCCCCGATCGGCTGGGCCATTCTGGGCTTCGCCCTCTTCATCTACCTCGGCGGAGGCCCTTGGCTCCGCGGGATCCTCAACCGCAAGACCTGATCCCATGCGCGCCGTCTGTCCCACCGACTCCGGACCGGACATCTTCGTGGAATTCCCCGCGGGATCGTCCGACTCCGATCTGTGGCGCTACGGCTGCCGGCGTGCGGAAGCCAACGACCAGCCAACGGACCAAGACTTCGTCGCGACCGGCATCGTCAACCTCGACACGCCGACCGCGACCGAGCCCTCGGGGCCGCCGCGCTTCGCCGAGCCCAACCCGCCGTCCTTCGTGTTCGACGCGGTCGAAACGACTTCGCCGGTCGTCACCGCTCCCAGGTTCACGCCCCGGATGGCCGAGCCGAACCCCCCGACCTGGTTCGCCGACCTAGAGGACGTCGTCGCGACCACCGTCGCCGCCGTGGTCGACCTTGTCCGACCGGCGCCCAGGATCCCGCCGGCGCCCGTCGTCCTCGAGATCCCGCAGCCGTTCACCGACTCCGGGATCACCCAGACGCCCCGCGACTTCGTCCCCTCCATCTTCACGGCCCCGACCATCGTCCCAACGGCGCCGGCGCCGAGGATGGCCGAGCCCAATCCCCCGAGCTGGATCTCCGACATCGGGGACGTGGTCGCGACCACGGTCGCCGCCATTGTCGACGTGGTCCGACCGGCGCCCAGGATTGCCGAGCCCAACCCGCCGACCTTCACCGCTCAGGCCCCGGCCCCGGCCCCGGCACCGGTCAACCGGCCGAGGCCCGCGAGCTTGGGTCCGGTCTGCCTTCGGCTGCCGGGAGGCGGCTACACCTCCGTTCCCCCCGAGTATCGGAACGGCTACGACGGCGAAGAAGTCGAATACGCCTATTGCCTGGGGAAAACCGACACCGAGCCCGTCGTCCTCGGCCCCGGCGGCGGCAGCAACCCTATTCAGCCCCCCCCGACCGACCCGACCCCTCCGACCGACCCGATCACCCAGATCTTTGAAACCTTCATCCCGACCGGCATCGTGAACACCATCCTCGACCCCGTTATCAACTTCTTGCGCACGCCGGCGCCATACCAGGCCGTCGCCTTCACGCCGACCGGCATCGTCACGGCCCCGGCCGGCGACGTGTCGGTCGACAAGATGACAAGCGGCACCGCCACCGCGACCGCCTGCTCTTGCAACGACAATCCTTCCGGTGAAAACCGTAACTGGATGCTCCTCCTCGGCGGCGCCCTTCTCGTCTACCTCCTCACCCACTCGAAAAAATGACCTCCCCCCTGACCTATTCCGACGGCACGCACTCCAAGCTCGGCGACCTCGTCGAAGTCCTCACCCCGCGCGGTGACAAGTCCTTCGCCGTGGTGATCCAGAACGGCGTCGACGGCGTGTGGGCCGTCCCCGTTCCGCGCAGCTCGGCGATTTTCGTCACCTGCGCCAAGCCGGCGAGCCAGGCGAACGCCGAGGCCATCGCCGCCGCGGAGATCGAGGCGAAAGCCTACGCCGCGCACCTCGCCGACGTCGCCAAAGCCGCCCAGGTCGAGGCCGACGCCGCCGCCGCTCTGGTCCTCTGATGCCGATGCCCCAGACGAACCATATCGAGGCGATCGGGGCCACCGCGACCAGCGGGGCCGCCGCCGCCGCCTCGATCATGAGCCAGGCTCACGACTGGGCCGTGACCCTAGCCGCCTTCGCCTCCCTAGCCTGGTGGATGCGGATCTGGATCCGCGACCTCAACGCCAAGCCCCCTGTGATCAAGTGAAGATCCGCCTCGTCCTCGCCACCATCGCCGCCGCCGTGCTCGTCACCGGGTGCGCCACCGTGGCGCGGCCCTTCTTCCGGCCGCTCCTCGGGACCAACTCGACGCCCGAACGCGTCGAGAACCGGACCACCCTGGCGACCAACCTGGTCCCCGTGGCCGTGACCAACGCCGTCGGCGCCGTCGTCATCGCGGTCCAGACGAACGTGATCGCCACCGTGACGCCAATCGTCATCCCGGCGACCTGGACCATCGTCACGAACGGATGGGAGCAACGGCCCGGGATCTCGACCGGCGTCGACGTGGCCGCGGGGATCACCAACATCTTCGCCCCCGGGGCTGGCACCGCCGCGAGCTTCGCCATCAACGGACTCTTCGCCTTTGCCCTGGCGTTCCTGAATCGAAAGGCCAAGACCGCCACCGAGACGGCCACCGGCCTGGTCCAAGGCGTCGAGAGCTTCCGCAAAGCGGTCCTGATGACCCCCCTCGGCCCCAAGATCTCGGAACATCTGATTGACCAGATCCAAGAGCATATCCCGGCCGCGACCAAGGCCGGGCTGCTGCTCGAAGAACTCGTCGAGACGCACACCGGGAAGACGAAGGGGCAAGCTGAATTCGTGCGCTCCATGACATGAAGAACAATACCACCATCGGGCTCGGCCTTCTCGCCCTGGCTGCCGGCGCCGCCTGGTACTACTGGCGCCAACGGAGCGCCACCGCCACCGACTCCGCCACCTCGACGCCCGACAGCCCGTTCAACCGCTCCGGTCAAATCGGAAGCAACTTCAACACGGACGTGACGCCGGAACTGGTCGCCCTGGCCTTCGACTACTCGCAGAAAGCAATCGAAGATGCTCAGCCGTGCTGGCAATACCAAGGAGTGAACAAGGACTTGCAGGATTACTGGACCCTTCGCGACTCCAACCCGCTTGTGTGGGGCTTTTTTACTTCGGGAACCCGTCCTGTCGGCCGAATTTGCAGGTAATTAGACCCACCCGCTGACCTATGCCATTACAGACCTTCACGACTCTCTACCCCGAGACGGGCGACCCCGAGCTGCTGCTGCTCGCCAAGATGGCCGCGGCCGAGGGCCGGCTGAGTCTTGTCACTGGCTTTCCAATCCCTGCCAACGGCGCATGGCTTCCTGCTGCCAACACGGTTGAATTTTCCGCCAATTCGCTCGCTCAGTATCGGATTGCACCTCTTGGCGTGTTCTCTTGGTACGACGGCGCAGGCGGCACGCGGATGACGCTCAATTCTAATGCGCTTGCTATTGGCGTTACAGGAGTGCTTGGGGCTGGAAGTTTGCAATTTCCGGTAGCAACCCAAATTGGATGTCAAAGTGACAACTTTGTTTTCGGGTCAAATTCAAAATATGATGGTGGCTGGAAGTACGTGACGGCTGGAAAAGCTGCTTTGCAATACCAGATAATTACTGGACAGCATCTTTGGTTCAACTCTGCTGTTGGAGTTGCAGTCAATGATCCAATCACTTTTGTTCAAGCGATGACGCTTGCTGTTGGTGGAAACCTGCTGATCGGAACTACCACTAACAACGCAAACGGTGGGGTTCTCCAGCTTAAATCGGGCATCACGTTCCCGGCGACGCAGGTTGCTGCGACCGACGCGAACACTCTCGATGATTACGCAGAGACGAGCTTTACTCCAACAATCGTCGGGTCAACAACGGCTGGAACTGCGACCTATTCCTCAGCAGCCGGTCGAGCGACAAAAGTTGGTCGCCTCGTGACCTTTAGTCTTCGTGTGATTTATTCTGCCGGAACCGGGACTGGAAATCTTCGTGTCGGAGGTCTTCCGTACACCGTCGGTTACGCTTCTGTTTGTGCTATCTATGCGGAAAACATTGCTCTGACAGCCTCATATTATCCTGTCGCGTCGACGGTAGTGAGCAGCGCGACCGTTGCAATCGAGCAACTACCGACTGGCGGCGGCGCGGCGGCTAGTGTCCCTTACGACGCTGCCGGAGACATCCAAATCTCAGGCTCGTACATCGTTTAATCCCATATGACCACTATTACAACCAACTGGATCATCAAACAGCTTTTGGTCCAAACGCCCGTGGCATCGTTGTCTAATGTTGTCATCACGGCGAACTGGAGTTGCCGTGGATCTGATGGGGCATTTAATGCTGTTTTGACCGGATGCGTTTCGTTCGCTCCTCCGAGCGGCGATTTCACCCCGTACGACCAATTAACCGAGGCTCAGGTTCTTGGTTGGTGTTGGGATAACGGTGTTGATAAGGCGTCCGTCGAGGCGATCGTGGAGAAACAGATCATTGAACAGGCCAATGCTCCAATCGTGTCGCTGGCGCTTCCTTGGGCACCTGCTGCGGTCGTTCTTTCCATTTAGCAACCCGTCCGCCCCGGGGTCGCTCCCGACCTGCGCCGTGGTCATCCGGGGCCACCGGACGGCCTAATTTCCCAGAACGCCGCCGCGGCCTCCGCCGTGACGAGCGCCCGGTAATGCCGGAAGAGCATCGCTTCCGAGTGCCCCGCCTCCAACGCCGTCCCCGCCGCCGAACCGAAGGCCGCAAGATGGTAGCTCACGAACGAATGGCGTGGAGCGTTCCGGAGCCAAGGCACGCCGGCTCGGATGCAAAGCTCCGGAAGCTGCTGTTCACAAGTCACCCCCGGGAGTTCGCCGCCCAGGTCAAGCCAAGCCCGAAGCGCCGGCTGGATTCGGACAAGCCTCCTCTGCCTGGTCTTCGCCTTGTGCGCCGGCACCGTGACGAACTCCGCGCCGATGTCCGACTCCTCCAACCTTGCCACCTCCGCCGCGCGGAGCCCGGCGAAGTAGCGGACCGCGAGGACCCGGACCAGCCGCGGGGACCAAGCCTGGGCCGCGTCGAGTAACTTGCGGACCTCCTCCGGCGAGTGGATCCCCGGAGCCTCGGACGACGTGGCCGGCAGGTCGACGGCGAGCGCGGGATTCCCGGCGCACAAGTTCCGCCGCTGGGCAAAGGCGAACAACGTCCGGACGTATTGAAGCCGGCCTCGGACCGCCCTCGGACCGACCGTCATCGCGTCGACCCATTCCTCGACGTCCGCGACCGACAGCTCGGCGATGGACGTCCGGCCTCGGCCGCGCGCGAAGTCGACGAACGTCAACCGGAGCTGCCGGAGGTAGGCATCCGATCTTCCCGATCTGGACTTGGAGACGAGGAATAGGTTGATCGCATCCGTGAGGCTCACGCCGTCATCGACGGTCGCGGGCGGAGGAGAGAGAGCGAACGGGCTTCGGGCCGAGCCTCCCGAGAGGGCGCTGGCGACGCGATGCAAAGCGGCGGCTGCATCTGCCAGGGCCTGCCATGCGCTCGCCATGTCCTCGGAGGTTGATTTCGGAGGTAGGGCGGCGCCGGAAGGGACGCACGGGACCATTGGAAAGATTGGCTCCAGAGGTAGGACTTGAAGGGGCAGGGGAATCACTGCCGGGGTTCTATTTTCCAGCGGTAGATTTAGTTTTGGAGGCTTGTTTCAATACGTGCCGGCCGGGATCGGCCGGACTTTCTTCGATGAACGACTCTCGGCGGAGGCGGAACACCCTCCTCCGATTGACGGCGTCCTCAAGGAGGGCTCGGACGTACTTGGAACGGGAAAGGCCGCTTTCGTTCGCAAGATCAAGAACCTTAAGGGCAAGTTCAACACTGACGT
>Ga0209443_1001688_pt1 | contig 13613 bp, 14 predicted proteins | sample LauGreBMM110DCMD_2_FD_187571 | JGI IMG/M metagenome (GOLD analysis project Ga0209443, IMG submission 187571) | Freshwater lake microbial communities from Lake Michigan, USA - Su13.BD.MM110.DCMD (SPAdes) (version 2) | ecosystem: Environmental > Aquatic > Freshwater > Lake | place: Lake Michigan... | reverse complement strand
TGAGAGTACGACGTGCTCGGGGCGAAATGCGATTGAACGGGCCGTAGAGATTGCCGAGTCGGACGAGTACCGGTGCGAAGTAATCTACGGGGACACTGATTCAATAATGATTAGGATCCCAGGTGCGAGCACGGTGGAGGCTGCGAGTAGCTTTGCTGTCCGGGTAGCGGCCTCCGTAAGCGAGTCCTACGAAGGCAAGCTGTCGCTAGTCTTTGAGAAGGTATTCAAGCCCTATTTGCTAGTGAAGAAGAAGCGCTACGCCGGCCTAAAGTATACGTCGCCCAACGAGCCCCCGGAGCTGGACTACAAGGGGTTTGAACTGGTGCGGCGCGATAGTTTCCCGCTGTGCCACGAGCTGCAGCGCACTCTGTTTAATATTTTGATTGCTCCGGTGCCGGACGACACGCCCTGTCTTATCCAGTTAGCCGAGGATAGGCGCCAGGCTGTGGTGGATTACTTGTCGGCGATAATGCAACGTTTCCTGGACCGGGCCATTGTGATGGACCAGCTTGTGATGTCCAAGAGCCTGAAGCGGACCTACAATAACCCGAACGTCATCCAGCACAAGGTCAACATGCAAATTAAACAAGTTACTCCGGGGCGCGAGTTTCCTCCGGGCGACCGGGTGCCCTTTATCATTGTGAATGGCGACGTTATTTTCCAGAAAAACCGGGTTCCGGTGCTACGCGGCCGTAGCACTAATATTGCGAACCGGGCGGTCTTTTTTGATTTTGTGGGCCAGCACCTTATTTTTACCGAAAACGTCGACTGGACCTATTATGTGGAGCGCCTGCGGCCCGCAGTCGTGCAGATCATGGAGTATGTGTCGCACGAAAAAATCAAGGAAATAACCCAGCTCTTTCTGACGACGTCGGACGTATTGCGGCGTTCGATGCGCACCTTTTCGGACTGTTCGCACCGGGACATTGACTCCTTCTTTGGACCGGCGGATCATAAATTACAGGAAGCTCAGGTTGTTTTTGCAGATCCGCCGCTCCGGATTGACCTGGGTCCTGAAAAGAAGCAGCCAAAGAGAAAATTGCCGTCGCGATCGAAAGCAAAGGGACCAGCGGGACCAGCGGGACCGGCGGGACCGGCGGGACTAGCGGGACCAGCGGGACCGGCGGCTAAGAAGCCACGGATGGCAGCGGCACCGAGCGCTCCTGTTTTTAAAAAACTATCGGCATTCTTTTGTTAGCGCTGGCGCATAGCCATCACGATGATCAAGAGAACGAGCATAGTAATGATAGAGTAAAAAACAATATTATAATTAAATTCTGAATCTGCGGATAGTCGATAGAGACCGTTTTCGGGATACATAAAAAAGTCTTTGGCAAGGATTCTATAGAAAAACGGTTCCCCGGTTTTAGTATCTAGCGAGTAAAAAAACAGGGGGGTTGATTCGGACGATGAGCTGTGCAACTGGGCCATTGAATTATAGGAAGATGCTCGGGCCAATGCGTGTGCTTGCGGGCCTACAAGGGACGCTCGGCTTTGCATGGAAAAAGGCGATTTTTTTCCTTTTAAAAGATCATTGATTTGTTTCATAATGGCTTGAATGGCCAATTTAGCGGTAATGTCGTCTTTAAATTGTTGATTCAAAAAAGCCTGGATGGCCGGTGTCAGTTCGCTTAGAAGGTCACCGTAGTCTTTGGTAGCAACCTGCTGCTCATATACCATGTACTGTTGTATTTTTTTGACAAAATCTATTAGCTCCGGGTCCGTAGGGTCTGTAATTCTTGTGGGCTCTTTTTTACAGCGCACCACAACCCGCAACAATGGAAACGTTTGCTTCATATCAACTGAAAATTTACTGTTAAGAAACCTAAAGCAACTGAATGGCAAACTATCGCACGTCAAATCATTTGTGTATACTTTAGTACTGGAGCTCATGGAATCCGTGTCAAAGTCCTGGTACTGGTTCGGCAGTGACTGGAGCGTGAATAGAGAGTAGCTCTTTATGGAATTAGCAAAGTCCCCGAAAATATAGTCAATTGTTTCCAGGTACTGGTCCGGACTGATGGTGCAGATCGCATCGGAACGGAGATCTGCATTCCAGTAGGATTGCCATTGTAAGATGTCCTTGGACTCGTACAAACCAATTGTGATGCTGCCATCGACCGAGACAGTAGGTTTTCCGTTTTTGTCCGCGATTGTGGGTATGACGGCATCCTGCAGTGTTTTGGACGCGTAAATATCCAGGACCCAAGTATCCGATCCGCTCCGAAACGCCAACCCAGTGTGGAAAAGACTTAGCTCGCCCATCACTGGATTTCCCAAGAGGTTCGCCCTATAGACGAAAAGATCGACGCTGGCAGTAGGTTTATTTTTAGACAGCATAGTAAACCATATTTTTTTATCGTTCATAGCTTTGGCAGCGTCATCTCTTGCTGACGACCAAATGGGAGTTTCGTTGTAAGTCATTTATTTTATGAATTAATAAAAAAAATTTTTTTAAAATAGCTCAAGGGTTTTTTTATAGAGGTCCCGCTGCTCTTTGGTCCCGCCGGATTTCCTGGGTGCCACAAAGCCCTTGACGCCGAGTACCTTTCTTGCCCGGACAAATGCCTTTGTCCAGACATTTTTTTTACCGGCATTACTTTTTCTCCGAGATACAAAGCGCCGTGACCCGAGCCGGCCTTTTGAGCGGCGCACTGCAATGTCGCGCTTTTCAAGGCCGCCCGCTGTTTTGCGAATGGTACCATTCATAACCCTCCGTTTAGAAAGTCGCCTTTTTTCCATTTTTTTTAATTTATATATATATATTTATCGTTTATTTATTAAAAAAAAATATGCAAAAATTTTGCTCCTCCGCCAACACTGTGTACAGTGACGTCGACTCGCAGAACTACCCGACCGATCTAAGGGCTGCCCTTGGCGTAAAAGACCTGGAGGACTACTGTGAGAAGCTGGAGTCTAGCGGGGCCCAGTACCGCTTCATCAATAATTTTAATTCGCCAATGGACCTGGGAAACCTGTACCGCTCCTTTCTGCGGGAAACCCCGGACATACTACTGGTGGACGGAAAGCCCGGCCTTGTGAAACAAATCCAGGACTACGTGGAGAACCTCATGGTACTGGGCCAGGGACTGACGCCGCAACGGGCCCTGATTCTGAACGGTCTATTGCCGCCCCAGTTTTGCCAGGGCTTTAAGCGACTCCACAATAAACTCAAATTTCCCCAGGACCACCATGTCGACACAAACTCTATGGCGGGCTGGTACAATATCACGGGAAATCTTATTCTGGCCGCAGATAAATCCCAGCTAGGGATAACGATCTACTTCCGGTACCAGCCAATATTTCCCCGGGAATTTTTGCACAGCAAGGGTCTTCCGTCCGACGCCTACCTGGTGCAGAGCGTCTATCTCACCGTTTCGACCGGGTCCACTTTCTCGCACAATTCCGGGGGCCTGGTGATGTCCAATAGCGACGCGGCGACCCACAGCATTGCCCTGCAGAGTCAGGTGTTCTTCAGTGTCGGTAACTCCTACCTAAACAGCAAAGACAGTAACCTGGAAAATTTAGTAATCGGTGCCGTGGACTTGGACAGCGGCACCGGGCTTCCAATTTCCGTAAGGCTTGTGCTGAAGTCCGAAAAGCCAATGATCGCGCACTATAATTATTATTCCCAGGGCTACTCGTACCCGCGGTACACGGTCGCGGATCTGGGACTTCAGTACAACGGCAAAACAGCAGTGGCGACAGACTTCCTGATGGACCAATCCTTTTTCCGGGTTGACCACCGGTGGGTTTTTGGGGGAATGACTAATATGCACACATACGTGGAAAATCCTCTGCTACGGGCCATCTCTAATTTTTACAAAAAGACTCCCGAAGGCCTGGTCTGTATCACGGCGCATTTGGACGACCAGCGGGACCTCGAGGTTACTGCCTGGTATGAAGTCACGGCCGATAGAGCGGCCTTGTCAAAACAACTTTACATTAAATACTGTCTGGTCAACGCAAAAGGCATGGTCGGGGACGGCGATGAAACAGCGGCGGTTACGCTTAATGAAAAGGCATGCGTCGTCGTTATCGGCATAGAGACATTTGTGTTCCAATACTCGGGAAACCTTGTTACGACGATTGACCGATTGGGCAATTCAAAGAGCATAGACTGCTGTTTCATAACCCAGAATGACGACAAAGGCCCAGTTATTGGTAAAGGCTTTGTAAAAATAATCGGAACCAGGCCCGCGGCGGAAACCAAGCTTGACCCGCTTTCCATTCTCCAAGGAGCCCTGCTAGACAATCGGGTTGCGGTTGACAATATGGTCCGGGAGCCAATTGGACTTGGACTTAAGATTTGGAGCGGGCTTTTTATTGCACTGGTAATGTTGCTAATGATATTTATTTTTATTTTTCTACCGATATATCTGCTCGTTCTGCTTTACAAGTTTTTGCAGAATAGAAATCAGTAATTCTCATTCACCTGAAGCACCGCATAAAAGTCGCGGCACCAAAATTTTTCAGTGACCGCGCCATAAGCAACATAGAAGTGACCGTCGATTCCCCAGCGAGCGCCCCAGCTATTCCGGATGATAAAGTGCCGGGCAAGTCCATTGTAGCCGACGATGAGCACCGAGTGGGCGTACTTGACTTTGGGCAAATCCTGTTGGCCCCAGGCGGTCGGGTACAAAAAATTGGATTCGTGCTGCCGGGAGGACGAGTGCATCCATTCGTCGCCGTTGTCCGTTACCACGATGCTGCACAGGATGGAAAATCCAGCCGCCAGGACAGTCCTAAACTGGTCCAGGGACTGCTCGAGCCGAACGCACTGATCCTTTGTTGCTTGGTATAGCCTTGCCAGGTCCTGGGCCTTGACATCAGGGGTCATATTCCAGGGCTTGGAAATGGGCCAGCTGCTCAGCGGAGCCACACCGCGCTCCAGCATATCCATTGCGGAGGCAAGCGAGGCACCCCCGTCGACCACCGAGGCGTCCAGTGTTCCGGGCACCGCCGACTGCCCGGCACCGGAAGCAGGGTTGGCGATGAGCATGTAGTAGAGGTAGCTCGGGGAAAGATTCCAGATGGGAAAACATTTTTGCCGCCGACTGGTGCACTCCAGGGCGGCAACCGATGCAAAGGCCGTGCAGGACGATGTGGTGCGCTGGTCGTGGATCTTCGGGTAGGGCACGGCAATGTTTGTGCGCAAATCAAAGCTCTCCGGTAAAATCTCGGGCACAATGAAGGTGCGCAGTGGACGACTGAGGTGATCCCCGTCCAGGATACTAAAGAGGGCTCCGTAGGCGTGGCCGGTTCCACTGCTATTGTCACCATTGCCTTCCTGGTCTGTGGCGTCCGGATTATCCAGCGAGACAGTGATGCGAGGATTTGTATTTAGCTGGCCCATTTATTTATAAACAATATATATTATCTCTGCTAAAATTCATGACATTTCCGTCCCGGAACAGCACGGAGCCCGGCCTTATGTGCATTAGCGGAAGTCTTCCCAGGATGTAGTTAACGAGTCGTGAAAATTGCTTTTTTCCTGAACGGTTGCTCTCCAGAGAGTACTCGCAGTACTTCAGGGGAAGCATGACTTCGCCCGTCTTTCCAAACCGAAGAACTATTTTTTCGCCCGCATAAGACTCCATGGCCGCAACCGATTCCGCGTCCAGTGTAGCATAGGCCAACGGGACTTTTTTTTTGTAGCGGTACCCAAGAACTGGTATTTGCATTAAAATTATTATAATTTTTTTTTTAATTATGAGTTTGGAATAAGAGCGACCAAGTTGAAGCAGAGACACACAGATAAAAAGACAAGGCCCATCAGGACCAACCACCCGTACAGAGTAGTCCTGCGGCAATCCAATTGACTAGCCGAGGAGTCTCCGCTAGTAAATTCCTGGCCCAGCGAGGACTGTACTGGCTTGTTATTGAGCAACACATAAAGGACAGCCGCGGTCAAAGAAAACCACAGGGACTTTTTAAAATCATTGTAGCGGTATTTGCTGCACCGGCAATCGGGCTTATCGACGTCGTAGTTCTGGTTTAGGAGAAAGCCCACGCCCACAAGTGCGCCTGTCATGACAAGAAAGACCATTACTTTCCCCAGAGGTTTAAGCTTGATGCACTCGGAGACGACCCCGGCGCTCCTAGTCTCTACTTTAAATGGATTTGAGCTGAAGTCATAGCGATCAAAATTTAAAAGAGATTCGAGGCCTCTGCGGGCGCTATCGGTGTTTAGTATGTACTGTATGATACCGGCGCAGCAGGAGTTAAATATTAATTTACCGATGCCACCGCTTCCTGAAGTACAATCCAAAGCCATAATTTTTTTTTATTATAACAATTACAATTTTAAAAATCTGTGCGACTAATATCAGCAAATTTTCCACTGGAATCGGGCTTGCCGTATTCGCTGACGCCGCACTCAAAAAAGTTTCCTTTCCCGGGAAGCGAGATCATTTCCATGAAGGGAAACGGGTTCTTGGGCGCTGGAACAACCACGGGTCCGTAGCCGAGCGCAGCGAGCCAGTAATTGGCCACGTACTCGATGTAACGCTCCATCGAGGAAAGCTCCAGGCCCTCCAGGGAGACCGAAATGGCGCTCCGGGCGAACCTTTTTTCAATTTCAATGCCCCGGGCAAAAATGGCGTGCACCTCGGGCTCCGTTAATTTGTGGCGCAGCAGCGAGTACAATGCCACACAGCAGCGACAATGGGCGGCCTCGTCGCGGGCAATCAGCTCATTGGAAAAAATGATTCCCGGGAGAATTCCACGCTGCTTGAACCAAAAGATGGAGGCAAATGAGGCCGAAAAGAAAATTCCCTCGACAACGAGGAACCCGAGCAACCGGGCGCCAAAGGGACTTTTGTTATCTTCGATGTAGCGCAGAGCGTAGTCCGCCTTCTCCTGGATACAAGAGTTTGTGCGGAAACCGTTGAGCAAAATGTTTTTTTCGTCGACCGACGGACAGAGCTGGTCGATAATGACGCTGTACATTTCCGCGTGGATGGTTTCCATCATGATCTGGTTCGCGTAAAAAGCCCGGGCCTCGGGTACCGTGACCTCGACCGAGAAGCGCGACACCAGGTTTTCGCCTACAATTCCGTCGGCACACGCAAAAAAGCCCAGGGTAGCGTCCAACAGGGTTTTCTCCTCGGCCGTTAGTAAAAGCCGGTACTGCTGGACGTCCTTCTCCAGGTTAACCTCGTCCACCGTCCAGAAAGAGGCCAGGCACTCCTTGTAAAGCTTCCAGATCTCCGGGTACTGAATTGGCAGTAAAATGAAGCGGTCCATGCTGTGGCGTTTGCTGGTGATTGGCTCGTCGTCGTAATCGACGGTATCGGCGTCGGAAGCTTCGTAGTAATCGTGGGATTCTCTAAAATCCCGGGAGTCTTCGGAGTCTTTGGAGTCTCTTAATTCTTTAGAGTCCTGAAAGTCCAGCGAGTCCGGGCAAGCCGGGAACTCGAGTTCATGTTGTTTCCCGGCGTCCAATGTGGCGAATAGGCGTTTAGCGTAGGCCAAAGCGATGCAGATGGCCAGGGAAGCGCGGCTCTGGCGGTACAGGCTCCAAAAGTTCAAGGTAGCCGATAAGAAAAAACCAGCGCAAAACATAAACAGAGACTGCCACATTTTTTTTTGTTTATAAGTAATAAATAATTTTTTTTATGAGATTCGTGCACAAGGACGGATTTCAACGATAGATTTAAACGATAGAAAAATATCATTAATAAAAAATAATGAGTTTTACGTCGTATATGAACCACGACACAAATCCGGTCCAGCGCCAGGAGTGGGATCTGAATCGGCCCCCGAATATGATGTACTACGACTACGGCCAGACGATGCGCTACCACGAGGCCGAGCAGACGATGCGCCAAAGCGAAAACATTATCACGCGGGAAAGCGAGCCGCGGCTCCTCGGCGAACAGTTGTATGAGTTCGAGGGGATAGCGCATAACAAGTCCTCGGAGGACGACTGGCAGCCCTGGATGCAGCGCAGCGGGATTCCCGTGGCCCAGCAGAGGCTCATGGATCTCCCGGATAGCTCCACAATTGGCGCCCAGTCATTTACCCAGTACGTGGGCTCCGACGAACTGGACCTGGACAACGGCTACCAGAGTATGCCGAACGATATGTCCATCTATCGATCCCACCGGATTGACCAGTACCAGCCGCAGGATAATTACACTTAAAACAAAAACAAAAATACAAGGAACCCCAGAAAAAAAAAATGAGCATTAGCTACTGTTTCCGACAGACATGCCAGACAATCCTGGAGCTGGAGCTTGTCACGGAATCAGAGTCCTGGCAAAGGGTGCGGGAGCGTTTGCATCAAAAGCATTTTGGGGCCGCTCGACAATCCGTGGATAAAATATCGCGCTCCAAATTTATGTCCGGTCTCTGCAGTCTCAAGGGCTACCTGGCGGAGTACGATGCCTCGTCCAAGACAATGGTTTTACCGTCCCAGCAGCAGCAAATGACCGATAACACCGAGCTGTTTCCCGGGTTCTGTATAGTCCTGTGCCGGACCGCTCCAACGGCCGAAATAATTGCCTCGGAAGGACGCTACTTTGCCGATGCGGCCCGCCACGTTCGCCAGGAAAGGCTTCCGCGGGTTACCCGGCTCAGGACGAATGCCTCGGATGTGATTGAGCATCTCTCGGCCATTAAAGTCTTCGCGCCGGATGACCTGGAGATGCTCCGGAAGAGCCCCGGGATTCTCCGGGAGTTTGCGAGGATCCGGGAGTTCTGTGCCAACGAGGCCGAGGCTTTCCGGAGGACAGCGGCACCGGCTCCCCGGATTTACTCGGAGTTGGCTCGGCCGGCAGAGGCCGGAGCGGTTAACCGGGCATCCGGAATTCCGTCGTCGATGCTGCGGAGAGCAGTGACCGAGGAGGAGCGGAGTCGGGCGATGCTTGATTCGCAGGGAAATTTAGTGATAGTAAATTAAAAGAAAAAAAAAGAAAAAATAAAGCAATAAATAAAATAATTAAAAAAAAATGGACAAAAAAAATTTTATTTTAATTCCGCTTGCTGTTTTAATCACCGCCGTTGTCATTGCCGGCATCGCCTATTACATCGGCACCCGGAACTGCACGGTCAATGGCACGCTGCACCTCGAGGTGGCTAAGGGGCTAGACCCATCGCTTAAGCCCGGGTACGGGCACGGTATGTCCAATTTGGCCCCGGGAAAGATGAATGAAATTGTGACGCCCGAAGACGCCGATTGCCTGGTGAACGGCAAGGGGCCCGAATTCAAGGGCAAGAGTGTGGTAATGATCTACGGCGAAGGCTGTGGTCACTGTACCAATACGAAGCCGGCGTTTGAGAGCGCGGCCAAGAGTTCCCCGGTTAAGTTTTACACGATGAATATCTCGAAGCACCGCGGGAAGCTTGACAAGTACAAAATCACCGGGGTACCGCATATTATGATGCTAAAGGACGGAGCCGAGGTGGCAAAGTACAGCGGAGACAGGTCGGCCCCGAGCTTTGTGGCATTTGCGAATCGCCAAGAAATGCCGGCGCAGCCTTATCAGTAATTCGCGTGTAATAATAAAAATAAAAATCAACTTTATGAAATAAATAAACTTTATTTCCCCATTACAAAAAGAAATGCAACAGCGCGACCATCATTTCATGTACTACATAAAGTCTCTGTTGCGTCAGCTTCAGATAATGTTTCCGGAATGCATTACGACAGCGGTCCTCTCCGAAAAACTCGCGGCCGACAGCACCGACTCCGGCTGCCGGGACCTCGTTGAGAAGTGGCAGGAGTACATGGGAACCCCGGAAACCCGCGAGGCCATCCGGGCAAAGGATGTGGTCACTGTGCTGGAGAACAAAAACCCGATCATGAGTCTGCTCCAGATCAAGGCGAAGTACAATGACTCGCGGCTCTCCGAGAAGTCACGCGGCGTCCTGTGGCAATTTATCGAGAAGCTGGACACTCTCGCGGCTCCGGAGCTAGCGATTACCGCAGAAATTAAGTTACCGCCTCCTCCGCAGAGCTTGGCGCCGGAGTTTTCCATTCCCCCGGAGATGAGTCCGCTCATTGAAATGGCCAAAAGTTTCATCCAAAAGATCCCGGAAGACGACCTGGACCAGATGTACAGCAGCATCGCCACAATCAGCCAGAACGTGATGAAGAACTACGAAGGCCAGGTTCCGCCAGAGCTAGGCGGGGACTATTTTGCCAATGTGCTGCGCCAGACCTTTAGGTCTTAACCCTTTAAGTCTTATAAACAATCTCCCAAAACAACTTTTTGCCGAATTTTTTCAAGTTCCTTATTCTGTAGAAACAGGTTCTCGGCATGGGGCTTGCACCCGTCAATCCGGGAAAAAGCGCCGTCAATTTGCTTTTTGTTATTAACGGTTTCGCTGCTCTTGGTCGCTTCGGTAAAGACTTTGTCCCCGTGCGACACAAATTGCCGCAGGGTCATCGGTTGTTTTCCGCGCAATAGGTCCTGGTTAATTAGCATAATAATGGCGTAGAAGAACCCAACGAGCGGGGCCTGTTTCCGGATGTACCCGACTTTATCGGTAACCGTCCTGGCTTCCTCCTCGGCATCGCTGAAGTACTTAAAAATCTGGTCGGGCATTCGCATCGCTTTGCTCAGGGCTATAATGTCTTGCGTCGTAATATTAACCGGAACAAACTCGAACTCGGCTTTGCCTGAATCAGCCCGCATACTCGACCCCTTTCGGCCCATATCCGCCCGCATACTCTGGGAACCGCAGGCCATTACCGACCCCTCTCGGCCCATATCCGCCCGCATACTCTGGGAACCGCAGGCCATTGCCGAGGATTGTACTGGTGACTGGTAGTTGCAATTTACGGCGGATGGGACACATGAGTCACAGCGTGTTACTGCTCGTGCACGGACTGCTGGAGCTACAGGTTTATCCGCAACAGGAGCAACTGAAGGCATTAATGATGATGATCTGCTGCTGCCGCCGCGTCCGCTGCCGCCGCCGCGTCCGCCTCCGTCGCCGCGTTCGTCGCCGCTGCCGCCGCCGCCTCCGCTGACGCTTCCGCCGCCTCCGCCGCCGCCTTCGCCGCCCAAGCACGGTAGGAGTTTACTGCCGTCGCACGTCTTTTTGATGCACGATTCCCAGACATTTTTTGAATTGGTTTTAGCGGAAGCTTCTTTAAACTGTCTTGGAAGAATGAGCGTAGATCCCTTACGATCACAAATACTTTTGGTTGCTTTAGTATCCATGACAAAGGTTTTTTTTTCGGTTATTTTTTTTATATGTGCTTTTTAAATTTATTTTTTTTCAACGCAATTTCACAAATGCAGTGCGACGGCGACCTTGACGCGCTCGCCACTGGCTTCATAGGCTGGGCCAAACACTTCCTGAAATGCAACGACGCCCAGGCCCAGCAGCTGCTCTCCTGTGTCCACCGGACGCTGGACCAGTCGGCTGGCGAAATTCCGTCGATGCTTGTCCAGGACCCAGTGCCGTTTTCCTACTGCCAGGCCTACCGGAGGCAGATGCGTCGCGCCGGCGAGTCCGCCTTCCGCTGCACCGTGGACCAGCTCACCAGTGACCTGACGGCAGTGGCCATCGATCTGGGCGTAGTACTGCCGAGCCTCAAAACGGACAGCGTGGCCTTTGCGAAGCTACCGACAATTGCGGACCTTTCGCTGGACATTGTGAGCAGCGAGTTCCTGTCCCAGTGCACGGTCCAGCTGGACCGGTGCTTCGAGCTGATGGATAGCTATCCGGAGCGTCACGGAGAAATTATTCCGGTGTCCGAAGATGTGCTGTCCATTTTATCCTGGGGACTGTCGATGCTGCGGCGCAAGGTCAATGGTTCGGGATCCGGGCCGTAGCCCGGGATTTCCTGGACGATTTTCCGGGTTACGGCGCACCATTCGTCAATTTTTTCTTTGCTCATAGTCACGTCTTTTTTGAGCATTTTCTTTTGCAATAATAAAATTAATTTTTCAAGCGCGTAGCCGTTGCCACTGAGGGTGAAGTGTTGTCTTCGGGTTTCGTAGGTTTTTAGGGAAATATTGGGCTTTAGAAGCCGGAAGTTTATCTGGCGCTTAACGGGGAACAGGAACTCCCGGCCAATGTCGGGGCATCTGCACAGGTCTTTGTCGCAGCTCAGGAGAAACTCCGAGTAATGTTTCCGGCAATTTTCACAGGGCAGCACAAATTGAGTGAGGTTAAAAAAGTAAGCAACGTCTTTTGACACTGTGTTGTCGTTAGTAGAGCGGTAGAAATGCGCAACATCGAAAAGCAGATTCCAGAACATTGGGCCCCATATTTCTGCATCCATTTTTTAGTTATTTATTTTTTTTTTAACGTTTAAAATAAAAAAAAATGTTGGATGCATACAGTGCTCTTGATTCAACCCAAAAGGTATGGTGCGTGTTACTTGGATTATTTTTAATAGTTGCAATTTGTGCAGCACTGTACTCTATTTTTATGCCCAGCGTAGCTCCCCCAAGCACCGATAGCGCCGCCAGTTCCCCGAAATTTAAACTCTTTTCAAAAGACGTGACTCCCGGAGACCTAACTACAACGCCCTGGTATCTTCCGACTAGCTACACTATCGCGTATGGCTATCCAGGGTTTGATAGAAGTCTCTGTTCTCCCATGAGCGGCGCAGTAACAATTCAGAGCAGCACCGCGACAAATCCAACGTTTACGGTAACACCGGACCCGGACAAGGCATTGGAAGTCTTGGTGTTCCGAACGGTTGGAACGATCGACAGTCCTCCGGCTGTTCCAACAATCAAAGATTATTTTATTACGGTAAAGCCGGGCGAAGCCAGTTTTACGGACACTAATAATCCATACAGTGGGCCGGAGCCCGGTCCTGCTATATTAGCCAAAGACCCGGTATGGGTGGGTACCGACGGGACTCAATTTCCATTTAAGATTCCAACCTACTATAATATTTCACTGCGTTCTACCGATATGAAAATTAAGGGTCCGCCTGGAAAAACAAGTGCCGCTATTGTTAATGTTCAAGCTTATAGTCCAGCACTTGCTTTTACGCCATTGAAGAACCTTCCCGCCAACTATTCATATGTTCTAAACAAATCCGCAAGCATCACCGGTCCATTTATTACTGTGGATAAGGCTATTTTTAGTAGTACTCCTGATGCCAACGGAAATTTGTCAGTACAAGACCCGACGAATCTTTATACTGGACCACCCGCTTTAACCTTAGTTAATCCAGACATTCAATTCATGGTTCATGCTGATAAATCAAATGACAAGACATGGCCAAAAGTAAAACTGAATTATGCATTTGCCCTTGTCGATTATTTTACTAAAACCGACAATAACCTAGACTTATTAAAACAATTGAGCGGGCCATTAAGTAATACAGTGAATATTGATTTAAATACACTAGCGGCAGACATCGAAGGGCGTGTGGAAATAAGGTCAAAAATAGACTATCCTGGCATTGGACAAAATTTAGTGTTTATTAATGGTGTTTCGTATCCCGAATATTCTTTAATTGTTTATAGAACAAGCAACCTTGATAATCTTGAAAATCCAGCGCCACAGGTAAACAAAGACAACCTTTTGTATGATGTCAGTCAATCTAAAAATGATTATTTAACAACTCAAATTTCTATTACGGTTAATGATTCAAGTCCGCCTTCAAATCTTCCCCGGTCACTAGCTTTTGT
>Ga0209443_1001686_pt1 | contig 13632 bp, 15 predicted proteins | sample LauGreBMM110DCMD_2_FD_187571 | JGI IMG/M metagenome (GOLD analysis project Ga0209443, IMG submission 187571) | Freshwater lake microbial communities from Lake Michigan, USA - Su13.BD.MM110.DCMD (SPAdes) (version 2) | ecosystem: Environmental > Aquatic > Freshwater > Lake | place: Lake Michigan... | reverse complement strand
AATACGACACAGGGTAAAATAATGCACAGATGAATTAGTACAATTAGAGATGATGGAATAATCATAAGATAGAAAATAAAAAAGGTTATACTATAAAAGTATAACCTTTTTATCATTATTGCTCCCCTTACAGACGAAAGATGCAACTATAATGCGATGATTGAGTATGTGGCTATTAGGAAATTGAAGGGTTGAATATCTTTATTTTTTATCTCCCTTCAGTTTCTGAGCGACATCATCATAATACGCTTGAGTTAGTTTATCTGTCCAAATAGTTGGTTTTGAACCATCATATAAAGCTAGATAAGTAACTAAACTTTCTTTACTTGCTGTATGCCAATGCTCTATATCTTTTGGACATCTCACAACGTCACCCTTCTTAATGATAATTGGTTCTTTACCCTTTTCTTGATAATAGCCTTCTCCTTCCAAAATAATAAGTACTTGAGGTGTGGAGTGTTTGTGCCAATCGAGTGTGGAGTTTTTTCTAAATGTTGCTTTGGTAATATTATAATTCATTTCACTATCCCCTTGAAGTACACTACTTAACCAAGCCTCACCAATATAATGTGTATTAGGAGCCAATGGCCCTTCAAGTAAAAAAGAGGTAACCGTATATTGGGTGTTTTGTGCAAAACCAAGTAATGGTAGAAGCAAAAGTGATAGGAGGGCAATTCTTTTCATTTTTATATTCGTTTGATTATTTAAGTACTGAAGTTAATCAAAGAAAAACAAAAAGATGCAACTACCCTAACTCATTGACGGACAATAAAAAAGGCGACATTTCTGTCGCCTTGTGCACTCTGGCTCCCTTTTCTGAACTTGAACTAAGAAATGACACAAAAGAAATGGAGGTTCTTGTAATTTCAAGTAATTAGAATATGATAAATTTTCTAATAAACAAACATATCCTGCAACATATATAGGTTTTGTATCTCTTCCTGTCTCAACGATAGATATATACGGGTCGTCTGTACTGATGAGTGATTGAATAATGAAGATAAACGGACTAAACAGGCTTCACTTTGGTTATTTCTATCCCAGCAAAGTCGTCCAAATGTCTTTCTCATTGTGTGGCTACTTATTCGTTTTCCACGAATACCTGCTTTGGCAGCATACAACTTGATTTGTTTATTGATGGTACGGATGTGTAATAGAATAATACATGTGCTCCTTTCAGGACACCCCATTTGAGAATATACCTTTGCAATCGTATCCGTTAGTTCAATATGTAATGGTATTTCTCTAACCTTACCTGTCTTCTTTTCCTTTAATATCAGGTTGGTTTTACCTAATACCATTTCCCAAGTAATTTGGGATAAATCAGAGTATCGTAGTGCTACTGATACTCCCAACCTAACAAACAAGTAATAAACCCATAACTTGTTTTGGTGTAGGTATTTTAATAATTTGTTTAATTCAATTTCTTCTAAATGTTCTGCGGATTTAATTTTGGTAGTCATAGTTCCATTTTTGCGCTATGCTACGCCTTTTGGCACTACCGGCAATGGAGAAAGTTGGAATGAATTGATTTTTAGCGTTTTGTTAGCTCCTTCTTTGTATAAAAGGGAACCATACAAACTTCCTTTTAATTTACAGGAAGAAAAGTGTGCCAGTGAAATTTTAAAGATCAGATCCATGATCCACTAGCGATACTTGTCTGGCATAATATCAGGGTCATATTCATTAATATCATCCATCAGGTTTATCTCAAGGTCTTTGAAAAGGTATACCTCAAGGTAAAATGCAAGGTATGCAGCAACATCTTCTTTGTACCCTGATATTCCAAACTTATCACTCTCAACATTATTCATCCTCATCATTTGCTCAATCTTGTCTAGCATGTAATAGTAGCACTCACTTTTATGGATACTATCGTTCATTTGAGATCCTTTTGACAATGCAAATACTGCAATTTCAGGATACTTGGTTTCTGGTCTATTTCTTTTTCTTCTGTTCATGGGTGTTTGTTTTGATTAAATGGGTGTTCTTTATTTGTTTTTCCTCTTGCAGGGTTAGTACATTATTAGCTAGTGCTCTAAATTGGGTTTCACTAATAATCATCTTCAGTTTCCTGTTTGGACTGTCTTGTACAAGTGTTCTTAATTTCATAAAATATCTTTAATAATAAATACACCCAACCCATATAAGAAAGTCCCGCCAGCGGTCTAATTTTAAGAATAAATGGGGTTTATTCACGAAAGGGATAGTATTTTCATAACTAGCAAAAACACTTAAATGCTAGTATTATTTGGGATAGTATTACACCCATACCAAATAAACGGGGTTTGACCTTATTATAGGTCTCCCAACTTCTCACGACAAATAAATTTTATTTTGAGGGGTAGTTCTGCAAGGAACTTCCTGACAGATGGCAGGAAGTTAGGTACCAAAATAAATCACTAGTCCCCATTTCACCTTTACCGAAACAAGACAAGGTTGAAAATGAATTTTACTTTTACCGAAAACAGAAAAGGTGCAGAATATCTCCGAAACTAACGGAGATATCTTTATTTCAGGTAGTACCTGAGGAGGTAATTAAATTTGATCGCCTTAACTTATCTGGTAATTCCAGTTAAGTTCATCTATTTGAACATTTGAAATCAAGAATGCACTAATTGTTTCTTTGAACTAACAACTTTCTTTTTGGTTAAAATACCTTTGGCGTTTTTATTCTTGTTTTTTAAGATATACTCACTTATTGCTTTTCTATCAGATTCTGTAAGTGGCTCACTTTGAATGATAAAATCAACCCCTTTTGGCTCTTTTATATGTCCCATATTATTTTGATTTAAAATATTTATTTACTAAAAATTGTGCTCGTTCATCACCTAAAATCATTCTGCTATTCCCTAGATGATAAGCACCTATAGTTTTTTCATAATGACTAATTAATTTCGTCTTGGCTGTAAATGATATATACCCATTATATCCTCTTTGAAAAGACAATTTACATACGAAAGCAACTAAATTACCCATCACACCCTCATACATCTTGTTTTTACCAATATTAAAAGGGGCATTTTCTAATAAGTGCATAAAAAGATGATCTTGCTCGTATGACAAACTTACTAATCCTTGAATTACAGATGTATTATTCAATATTGTTAATTTATAAACTTCTTTTTTATTGTCCTTTAACTCAATCTTCCAGTCAAAGTTCCAACCATTCTTCTTAACGCATAACTTACTGTCTTCATTAGTAAATAAAGAAACTTCAGTTTGGAAACTATCCCCCGTAACCGTGTTCTCAATAGAATTAGTCAATCTATCAATTACAAAATCCAGTCCTATTTGTTTCTTGTTTTTCACTATGCTAATTTACGAAATTTAAAGCGCTTAAAGAAATTTAGACCCATTAAATTTGTTGTAAAAAGGACATATCCTAATTCCATAGTGATACCTCATAATCCATATCCACAGGTTCATCTTTTATTCTCTTCCCTACGGTACTGATATCCATTTGAATCATCTTGGCTATTGCTCGGTTGGTTATCTTCTTACCTCTGGTTTTCTTCATACAAGAACCTAGCTCCCGATTTTCTTAACGAGTGCGTAGATACCCTCTTCTTACATATACCAACAAAACGAGAAATGGAATTACATAGGAAACTAGCAATTAAGGATTTTTTAGTATTTTGTATACCAATACAAGCTTGACCTTAAAACATTAATAAATGACTAATTCCAACATTTTTGACGCCATCGTAGTAGGCTCTGGTATATCTGGAGGCTGGGCAGCTAAGGAACTTACTGAAAAAGGACTTAAAACTATTTTACTTGAAAGAGGCCGCAATGTGGAACACATAAAAGATTACGAAGGGACTGAAAAAAATCCTTGGGAATTGCAACACCGCAATGCAAAAACAGAGGAAGATAAAACCAACTCTCCTATTCAAAGTAAATGCTACGCTTACGACGAAGTATCAAAAAAATTCTTTGTCAACGATCTTGAAAATCCCTACAATCCTGTTAAACCATTTGATTGGATTAGAGGCAATCATGTCGGTGGTCGTTCACTCATGTGGGGTCGTCAAAGTTATCGTTGGAGTGATTTGGATTTTGAAGCCAATGCGAAAGATGGCCATGGTACTGACTGGCCTATTCGATATAATGATCTTGCTCCATGGTATAGCTATGTTGAAAAATTTGCAGGCATCAGTGGTAACAAAGATGGTATTCCTAATTTACCAGATGGTGAATTTCAGCCAGCCATGGAAATGAATTGCGTTGAACAAATGGTAGCGAATAATTTAAAAACAAAAATGGGTCGTCCAATGATTATTGGAAGATCCGCGAATCATACTGCTAAAATTGGAACCCGTGGCCCTTGTCAATTCAGAAATAAATGTCACCAAGGATGTCCATTTGGAGGTTATTTTAGTTCTAACTCGGCTACCCTTCCTGCAGCTTTCGCAACTGGTAATTTAACTTTAAGACCAGATGCCATCACCACCGAAATTTTATACGATAAAGAAACTGGTCGCGCAAAAGGCGTTCGAATTTTAGATGCGAACACCAATAAAACAGAAGAATATTATGCTAAAATAGTTTTCTTAAACGCTTCTACATTAGGCACTTCTCATATTTTATTAAACTCGGTTTCGGAAGTATTCCCAACTGGATTTGGAAATAGTAGCCAACAAGTAGGGCATAATTTAATGGATCATCATTATGGTGTTGGCGCGAATGGTGACTTTGATGGCTTCTTAGATAAATATACTTATGGTCGTCGTCCAAATGGAATATATGTTCCTCGTTTTAGAAACTTAGATGGCGGTTCCTCTGCAGGTTATGTTCGTGGATTTGGTTATCAAGGAGGTGCTTCTCGCAAACGTGGTGATGCAGATGGAATTGGTGTTGCATTAAAAGAAAGTATTACTGAACCAGGTAATTGGTCAATGGGTTGGGGTTCATGGGGTGAGCATTTACCTTACTATGAAAATAAAGTAAGCTTAAATAAAGACAAGAAAGATAAATGGGGCTTACCTACACTTGATATTGATTGTGAATTCAAGAACAACGAAATGAAGATGCGTGTTGATATGAAAAATAGCGCAGCAGAAATGTTAGAAGCAGCTGGTATCAAAAATATTACTACTTACGACAATATGCCTGCACCAGGATTTTGTATTCATGAAATGGGAACGGCTCGTATGGGTAAGGATCCTAAAACTTCTGTATTAAATAAATGGAATCAAATGCATGATGCTAAAAATATTTTCATTACAGATGGTTCAGCAATGGCTTCATCCGCATGTCAAAATCCATCATTAACTTATATGGCATTAACTGCGAGGGCTACTGATTTTGCAGTAAGCGAATTAAAAAAAGGAAATCTGTAAAGATTTCCTTTTTTATTTTAAATATACTTTTAGCTACTTTAATTTTAATAACTTATTTGAAGTCGATTATATTAACTATTAATTTTTATGCCTAATGCTTGATGCGCCTGAGGTATTAGATTCTTTCACACTCGGATTCCCTTTGTAATCAATGCTACTTGCACCAATTGAATTTGCTTTTAATATTTCAGTAACGGTTGCTTGTATACTACTTGCACCTGAAGATTTTAAAATAGCCCCTTTTGAATTTAAATTGTAAAGCTTTGCATCACTTGCCCCAGAAATTACGACAGATAAATCATCCACATTTCCTGCTAATTCAATCTTAGAAGCCCCTGACCCTGTAATAGCAATTGTATTCGCGGCCACCGAACTTTTGCAATCAGAGGCGCCAGATATATCATATAGGATTGTACCTGCATTTATATCCCCTTTCAAATCTGAAGCACCAGTTAACTTAATTCTAATTTTAGGGGATTCAATAGTATTAATCAAATGCACATCGCTAGCACCCGAAGCTGTTATTGCATCAATATCTTTGATACTTACATATGCCTTTGTTTTATAATTCCCCCATTTTTTCCAATTAAACCAAGTACCATTTTCACCTAAACGAATAATCAAAACACCGCCTTCTATTTCAGTAATAATTTGATCTCGGATTTCATCACTACTTGCGCTCACTGCAACTTTATTGGTAGTGGATTGTGTTAAATACAAATCAATCGCACTTGAAACGCTAATTGCATTAAAATTAGCCACTTTACGCACTTGTGCATTGTCATCATATACAATAGCTGTTTTTTGTTGCGCATTGATATTACAACTAGATAAAACCAACATTGCAAGTAGTAGCTTTTTCATATTATGTTTGTTTATATTCCTTAAAACGAAATAACTATTATAAAGTTACACTTGCTGGTATGATTAATTCATATTATTTTTGTCCCGTCCTCGGGGTGCTGTAAAAAGCTGAGAAAAAACCCGTTGAACCTGAACAGGGTAATGCCTGCGAAGGGAAGGTCAACGCATTACGCGCACTTCTCATAGCTATTATTCCTGTTCCCATTATCAATTTTGTAAAAAAATTAAACTTTAGTTATGACTAAGTTATTGGGAACAATTGTATCATTTTTTATGCTCGCCACACTAATGGCGCAGCAACCAAAGCAACCATTGCAAAAACTATCCACATCGGATAGCTTAAAAAAGTATACGGATAGTATACGTAACCTGCCACCACTGGAAGTAAAATCGATTCGAGTAAGTGAAAGTAGCCCCTTTGCAAAAACAAATCTTAATAAAGAGGCCATTGCAAAAGTAAACCTGGGACAGGACCTCCCCTTTTTAGTGCAAAATACCCCATCTGTAGTTGTTCACTCCGATGCAGGAACGGGTGTTGGTTATACTGGCATTAGAATTAGAGGAACAGATGGTACTAGGATTAATGTTACCCTTAATGGCATCCCCTATAATGATGCTGAAAGTAGCATGACCTATTTTGTGGACTTACCCGACTTTAGTTCAAGTGTAAATAGTATTCAAATACAACGTGGCGTAGGTACTTCCACGAATGGCGCTGGCGCTTTTGGTGCGACAATGAACTTATCCACCAATAGTTACAACCCCTCCGCGTACTTATCCTTTAATAATAGTGTGGGGTCATTCAATTCCATGAAAAATAATTTAGTAGTAGGATCTGGATTAATTAAAAATCATTTCACGATTGATGGGCGATTAAGTCGTATTAGTTCAGATGGCTATATGGATAGAGCAAGCAGTGATTTAAATTCATTTTATGTTAGTGGGACTTATTGGGGCAATAAATCCTCATTAAGATTAAATGTATTTTCAGGTAAGGAAAAAACATACCAATCCTGGTATGGAGTACCTGAAGAATTATTAGCTACAAACAGAACATACAATCCTGCAGGTATGGAAAAAACGGATGCTCCTTATCCTGACCAAACCGATAATTACACACAAACGCATTACCAACTATTTTATAATAAACAAGTCAGCAACTATTTTAAATGGAGCACTGCACTGTTTTTAACGAAGGGTAAGGGCTATTATGAAGAATATAAAGCAGGTGTAAACATGAACGATTATATTTTTCCTTATAATCCCATATACTATAATATCAACCCCGATATCATTAGAAGAAGGTGGCTTGGGAATAATTTTTATGGTCAAATAGCTTCTCTAATGTATGAAAAAGGGGGAAATGAATTGACCATTGGTGGCGGATGGAATCAATATGATGGGGAACATTTTGGTATTTTACCCTACCCTAATGTAATCGCTATCAAATCACCCATTGAATACTATAGAAATAATGCAACAAAAAAGGATTACACTTTTTATACAAAGTGGCAATACAAACTTACTGCGCAGTTGAAAAGTTTTATTGATTTGCAATACAGAAAAGTTGCGCATAAAATGAACGGATTTGATAAAACGCCCAATTTGATAACACAGGGTAATTTTGATTTTTTCAATCCAAAGGCTGGTTTCAATTATATAGTAAACAATATTACTTATTATACCAGTATTGCCATCGCACATAAGGAGCCCAACAGAGATGATTATGAAACGGGGGCTTTACAAAAACCAAAGCAAGAAATTTTATACGATTGGGAAACAGGTATCCAACAAAAGAGTAGTCGTTTTAGCTGGGGCATGAACTTTTACTACATGAATTACAAAGATCAATTGGTGTTAACAGGTAAAATTAATGATGTTGGCGCTTATACTAGGACGAATGTACCAAAAAGCTATAGGGCTGGTATTGAACTTGAAGGAACCTGGAAATTAAATGACCAAATAAATACCAGTGGTAATATTACATTTAGCAAAAATAAAATTGACCATTTCACCGAGTATTTTGACAACTACGACACTTACGAGCAAAAAGCAATTAAACACCACAATACCGATATCGCCCTATCGCCAAATACCACTGCTTCACATACAATCAACTTTTTACCTAATAATAAATGGCAATTCATATTCACAAGCAAGTATGTTTCTAAACAATATTTAGATAATACACAAAATGAAAATAGAATACTTACACCCTATTTGATTAATGACCTAAATCTAATTTGGAAATTTGCTAGCAAAAAAAGATGGGATGCCAATTTGCAATTATACCTAATCAATCTATTTGATAAACTATATGAGCCTAATGGCTATACCTATAGTTATATTTACGGAGGGGTAACCACCACGTCAAATAATTACTACCCCATGGCTGGAAGAAACTTTTGGCTAAGTTTAAAAATAGATCTTAAATAAAACTTAATTTAATCGTAGTTGGTTAAAATAAAAAAGGGGGCCCCGATAAATCGGGGCCCCCTTTTTTATAATTATTATTTTATAAAATTACTTTTGACCATCTGTCTCTTTTAGAAATTTAATCAACCCCTTAAAATAGGTTTGTTGGTCATCATACATTGACATATGCGATCCTTGAGGGCAATACAAAAACTGACCATGTTGTACCGCCTTTGCTAAAGCTTCCATTGCCTTAGGATCCATGGTATCAAATTCACCCCCAATGCTTAAAGTAGGCACTGCTATCTCTTTTAAATTTTCTTTACGATCCCAATTTTTTAATACAGCATCTCCAACAACACCAAATTCAGAAGGACCTTGCATTTTTAAGTATAATGGATAATTCATTTTAGCAAATGCACGTTTTACAGGATCAGGCCATTTATCTGGTGGCAATCTCAAAATATGTTCTGGATAATAATTATCAGTGACTATTTTTAAATAGGCTGGATTTGTATAATCACCTTTTGCTTCAAATGCACGAATTTGAGCGAGCACTTCCGTTGGTAATTTTGGACCCAAAACCTCATTTGCATATTTAACATAATCAGGAATGGAAGGCACCATATTTGAAATGATCAACCCTTTTAAGTTTTTTTGATACTTTAATGCATATTCTGTTGCCAATATCCCACCCCAAGAATGTCCTAATAAATAAAAATTAGAAGCGTCTAAGTTTAAAGCAACCCTAACTGCCTCTACTTCTTCAACAAAACGGTCAATTTCCCATAATGTACTATCATTAGGATTATCAGAATAGGCAGACCCTAATTGATCGTAGTAATAATATTCAATGCCTTCTTTTGGAAGGAATGAATCAAAACATTCAAAATATTCATGGGTAGCTCCTGGACCGCCATGTAATAATAAAACTTTAATACGCGGATTATCGCCTACTTTTTTTGTCCATACATTAAAAACACCTTTGGCTGTTTTTATAGGAATCATTTTAATACCTCCAGTTAAAATCTCAGTAGTTATATCAGCTTTTAGGGAAGAAGCTGAATTGTTATTATTTTGACAACCAAATAAACCAAAGCTTAATATCGTCAATAATAAAATTGAGTTTTTCAAATTTTTCATTTATTTATATTTTAGTTATTTAAGAAGGATACATTTCTTGCCAAGCAAGCATACCACCCACTACATTATACACATTTTTAAAGCCATAAGGTTCAAGCATCATGCAAGCTTGGCCACTGCGATTGCCACTACGGCAATAAATATACACCGTCTCTTCTTTCAAATGTTCAATTTCATCTAATTGCAAGGATTGCACTAAACCTAATGGCAATAACTGACCACCTATATTAAAAGTCGCGTGCTCATGTGGTTCACGTACATCTAATAAATTAATTTTTTCACCTGCATCTAATTTGGCTTTCACTTCTTCAATGGTAATTGTTTTCATTATTTCTTGATTTAAATTTCTTTATTTAATTGATTGCTTACTTAATTGTATCTCTTTGAATCACCGGCGCCACTTTGTCAATAATTACATCTATCGCACCTCCTTGGAAAGTAACATTTTTTATAGGCATCCCTAATGAGTCCAGTTGTGCTGAATAAGGATTGGGATTTTGTTGAATTACAAATGCATTTGCTGTATCGGTTATAGATGTAACAGAACTAATATTACCCAACTGTAATCCCATGGATGCAATTTTAGCTCTTGCCATATCTACAGTGAGTCCTAACAAATCAGGAACTTCAAATCCAATGGTTGATCCGCCATCCCCTACTAAAAAATGTATTAATGTGCCTGATGCTACTTTTGAACCCGGTGAAATAGGTTTACCATCAACCATTTGATCAATGATGACGTTTTTATTTCGATCTGCTACCACACTTATTCCGCCCAAGCGCAATCCCAATACTTTTAAATAAGTCTGCGCACTCTTTAATGAAAAGCCGACTAAGTTGGGCATATCAATTAATGGTGCAACAATTCTATTGATCGTTAAATATACAGCACGTCCTTTTTTTACAATTTCATCCGACGCTGGAGTTTGTCTTAATACTGCATTACGCGCAAGTGTGTCTACATATATGGAATCTTGCAAAACAACATCAAATCCTAATGCTGTTAAATTTTTTTGCGCCGCAGTTACATCTAACCCAACCACACTAGGTACTTTTTCCGTTTGACCATTGCCTGTGATCCAACCTAAGGAAAAGAAAAACAAAATAAGCAAAACAATAAACGCCCCGATACCTGTTAAGATATTCATCCAAAGCGGTTTTTTTAATAATTTATCGATTGCTTCCAAGTGGGTAATTTTAAAATATTATTTTGATAAAGTATCCTCTATTATTGATCCATAAAAATCAGTCAAGGACCAACCCATTGCACGCACTTGCTGTGGAATAACACTTGCATCACTTTGCCCTGGTACTGTGTTCACTTCCAACATATATGGTTTTTGTTGGGCTTCATTATATATAAAGTCAATGCGAACTACACCGCGGCAATTTAAAATTGCGTATGCCTTTGTAGCTGCCGCAGTTAACTCTGCTTTCATTGTATCCGTTATTCGAGCAGGTGTTTCTTCCTTACTCTTCCCTTGGTATTTTGCTTCAAAATCAAAAAATTCATTTTCTGTTAAAATTTCAGTGATCGGCAATACCGTTGTTGTTCCTCTAGATTTAAAAACACCAATGGTAAACTCGCGGCCACTAATAAATTCCTCCACTAATACTTGCGTATCTTCCTTAAAAGCTTTTAGTAATGCAGGTGCTAATTCCTCCTGGGTGTTTACTTTACTAATACCCAAGCTACTTCCGCCATTATTTGGTTTTACAAATACAGGCAAACTTAAATTAGATAAAATTTCTGCTTCTGTTAATGGAGATTCAATAAATAAATGCAATGACTTTGCAACGCCTACTCCGCCAAATCCAGCTACCGCGACCGTAAATCTTTTATTAAAAGTCAAGGCACTTGTTGCAGTGTCACAACTAGTATAAGGCAAGCCGATTAAATCAAAATACCCTTGCATTTTTCCATCCTCTCCTGGTGTTCCATGAATACACATTAATGCAACATCGAAATTTATTTTTTGTCCATTTTCTACAATACTAAAATCAGCCTTATCCACTGCAACTTCTTCCCCCTGTTCATTCTCATACCACCAACCGGTTGGATGTATATCAATCATAAAAACATCGTACACAGTTTTATCTAATGCAGTAAATACATTTTTGGCACTCTTATAGCTTATTTGTGCTTCCGAACTTAAGCCACCAGTCACCAATGCTACCTTTTTTTTCATTTGCCTTAATTAAATCACTTATTCATATTATTTGCTACATCAAACATACAAAATACAAGACATAAAAAAAGGGGAAATTAATCCCCTTTTTAAAATATGGTAACTTATTATGCGTGTAATTTATCTTTCTTAGATAGCAACTCTTCCACTGTTTCGATGTATTGGTCATCAGGTACGCAACAATCAACTGGACAAACAGAAGCACATTGTGGTTCTTCATGAAATCCTTGACACTCTGTACACTTATTTGCAGTGATATAGTAGGTATCAGCAGCAATTGGCGCAATACGTTGTCCTGCATCCACTGAAGTTCCATCCATTAAACTGAATGCTCCTTTTACTGTAGTTCCATCTGCCATTGCCCACTCAACGCCACCCTCATAAATTGCATTATTTGGACATTCTGGTTCGCAAGCGCCACAGTTGATACATTCGTCGGTTATTTTGATTGCCATAAAATTTTTTTAAAAATTAGTGATGTACTTTTGTAGGCATAAAGATACAATACAAGCATGAATTTACAAACAAGATTAAATAGTTTTTTTTTACTAAAAGACAGATTAATTGACAAAGATAACATTGGATTAATCCAAGCGAAAGCGACTGCCTACAATCAAAATTCCTGGTTTTTGCCTGACTTTATTGAAAAGGCCATTAGTCAAATTGCCCACCAATTTTTAACCAAGGAAGCCTTAATGGAATGGACCGCCGCTTATCCGCAGATTGCAGATAATATGACCCATAAAAAAGTGGGTATCGTAATGGCAGGGAATATCCCGCTAGTTGGATTTCATGATTTATTAAGCACCCTTATCGCAGGACATACAGCGGTGGTGAAGCTATCTTCCAAGGACACTGTAGGAATGGAATATATCATCCATACTTTAATTGAGATAGAGCCCCAATGGAAGGAGTATATTATTGTGCAAAGCCATTTAAAAGATTGCGATGCCTATATCGCTACGGGAAGCAATAATACCAGCAGGTATTTTGAACAGTATTTTGGGAAATACCCACATATTATCCGATCCAATAAAACATCTATTGCGATATTAGATGGCGGGGAAAGCACAAATGATTTGGATTTATTAGCCGATGATATGATGCTTTATTTTGGTAGAGGTTGTCGCAATGTAACACAGGTTTGGGTACCCGAAGGCTATGACTTTATCCCTTTATTAAATGCCTTGAAAAAGTATAATTATATTATTGATGAGCATAAATACCGCCATAATTACGACTATCAATTGGCACTTTTAATGATGACCCGTCAATTTTACATGGACACAAATGCCATTTTGTTAAGCGAAAACCCTTCCCCTTTTGCGGCTATCGCACAAATACATTATCAATTTTATACGCCTTCCCAACCGCCAATAGTTAATCCTGCAGAAATTCAATGTATTGTTGGAAAAGGGGGCTTATCCTTTGGAAGCCTTCAAAAACCTAGCCTACAGCAATATGCGGATGGCGTGGACACGCTCGACTTTTTAACTAGCTTGTAAAAAATAGAAAGGCCTATTTTTAGTATGGGATATTTTTGGCAGATCCAAATATTCACGAATAATTTCGTAAATATTTTGTTAAAGCTTATATTTGATTTTGTGACATAATTACTGCTGCATTAATTTTGTACCCGAACTGGTACACATTTTGATATAATAGATTAAAAAATA
>Ga0209443_1001685_pt1 | contig 13632 bp, 10 predicted proteins | sample LauGreBMM110DCMD_2_FD_187571 | JGI IMG/M metagenome (GOLD analysis project Ga0209443, IMG submission 187571) | Freshwater lake microbial communities from Lake Michigan, USA - Su13.BD.MM110.DCMD (SPAdes) (version 2) | ecosystem: Environmental > Aquatic > Freshwater > Lake | place: Lake Michigan... | reverse complement strand
GTAAAATTGCCATACTAAAAGGAACGTCAAAATAGACCTGTCCTAATCCCCAATTAACGTCAATCACCTGGGCATATTAAGATTAATCAAATAATGAACCGCAATCTCAGGGCCCAAATTATTACGTACGGACAGGTCGCGACCTGTCCTAATCCCCAATTAATGGCTATCACCCGGGCTTCTTAAGATTAACCAAATACACTTTATGGGACCCGGGCATACCTCAATTAATCAAAAAACTCAACCCGCCGCATCGTGGTGCCGGTAGGACAAGTCGCGACTTGTCCCTACGAATTCCTTTCACCCGGGCTTCTCCTTCTCCCCTTCTCTTTCTCCCCTTCTCCTTCTCTTTCTCTTCCTCCTCTATCCCAACAACACCGCTTTAGTGGCTGCTAAAATCTTAGAGGCATTTTCATCGGTATCGCTTTCGCTATAAACGCGCAAAACAGGTTCTGTGCCACTAGCTCTTATCATTACCCATTCGCCATTGCCTAAATGAAATTTGAAGCCATCTAAGTCTTCCGTTTTCTCAATTTTGTATGAACCAAAAGCTGTGTACTTGCCTGCCTTGCAATTGGCCAAAACAGTTTGTTTTATTTCCTCAGTGATATGTAAGTCAATTCTACCCATAGCAAAACTTCCTACAACATCATATACTTCTTGGATCAAATCGTCTAAGCTCTTGCCAGTTTTGGCCATAAACTCCCAAAGTGTTAAGCCAATCCAAATACCATCACGCTCTGGAATAAATCCTTTAATGGCAATACCACCGCTTTCTTCACCACCTACCAACACGTTTTCGGTCACCATTTTTTCACAAATGTATTTGAACCCAATCTTTGTTATTTCAATTGGCAACCCATAAGCTTTTGCTAATTCAGTAATCTTATTGGTGGCACTAAATGTGGTAATAACCTTACCATCCATTCCTTTGTATTTGTGTAAATAATGAACCAATAAAAGTATAATGTGGTGAGAATCTACAAACTTTCCAGCTTTGTTGTAAAGCCCAATTCTATCTGCATCTCCATCGGTAACCAGGCCACAATCAATATCTCCACTTACCTTTATTAATTCTCTAAACTCAGCTAAATTCTTATCTATTGGTTCAGGCGCCTGACCATCAAACCCTGGGTTATAATCGCAATGTAATAAAGATATTTCGGGAAAAATTCTTCGCATTACATTTTGCCCCGCGCCATACATTGCATCGTAGGCAAAATCTATTTTACTTTCTTTGATGATTTTTAAATCAAATTTACTTTCTACCTCATTCACATACATGGTTTCTAAATCAACATACTCAACCATGCCTGCATCAATATTCTCTGCATGAGATTTTAAAGCAAGAGTTAGTGTTGCTGGAATAGCCTGCTCAACGGCATCAATTACGGCAGGACTGCTTGGACCGCCATAATGCGCTTTTAATTTGAACCCATTATACGAAGCAGGATTATGAGATGCAGTAATGATAACGCCTAAAGCGGCGCCATATTTAACCGCACCTAAACTTACCATAGGTGTTGAAACAAAACCTTTCGCCATGATTACTTTTATGCCATTGGCATTCATCACTCTGGCAGTATTTTCTGCAAACAACTCACCTGCAAAACGGCAATCATGACCTAGTACAATACTCATATTGTTTGCAAAATTCTTCTTTACATAATCTGCAGTTCCTTGCGCAACTCTTCTTACATTTTCAACAGTAAATTCATCAGCAATGATTCCCCTCCAACCGTCGGTTCCAAATTTTATTACGTACATATAGGTTTAAATTACAGCGCAATTTAGCAAACAGATGTAAATAAAGAAATGACTAGGCATAAATAAACAATGAAAAATATTGAACGGAAAAAATAGCAGAATATTAATAGATTAATTTAACGTTCCCCGAGCTGCAATAGTCCTATTTTCAATAAGCAAGAGGATAGCTATAAATACTAATAACCAATCTAATCTTGCATTATACCTGCTTCCGGATGAGGCTATACAAACTGCCAGCATGTTACCCAAATAAACAAAAAAGAAGCAGATTGAAAAAATCTTTAGATAAGCAGAAGCGTGGGTAAAAAACAGCAAATAGCAACTAATAAGTATGGATAAAATTAAAACTATTTCTATTAATTGGTTCAAACCGTTTAATTTATTATACCAAAAACCGTTTGCTTGTTTGGAGGCAATGAGTTGTGGCAATTCTGATTTAAAATGGGCATCAATTTCCCAGCCAGGCGGAGAATTAGCACCTAAAACAATTAACTCTTCACCTACATTATGTTCTAATAGGTGAAACTTTAAAACCCGAAAAAAGTGGCTCAAATAAATTTTCAAATATTTAGGGGTTTGGAAGATTGTTTTATTGAGTGCTTTAAATTCTTGCTCATTACTTTCCCAACCACCTAATTTATACAAAATACTTTCTGGCAACCAAAGAAATTCAGAACCATTATTGGGCAAGCTATCTTTATAAGCACAAAAGAGATTGTTTTTTGTGGCACAATTATCATCCAAAACAGCTTTCATGGCCCCACTTTCAATCATCCTTGCTGTTATAAAAATATGGCCAGATTGAGAGCTTTTAAATCCACCATGATAGCAAAAATGAATAATGGGTAAAAAAATAAAATTCATCATGATTAAAACCAAACCATAAGCCAATTTCCTCCAAGTTAAAATAGAAAAAATATTCCCTTTAAATAACTTTATAAAAGCCATGCCAAATGCCAAAAACAAGTGAGCAGGAGCGTGAGTAAGGTGCGTTGAAGTTGTATATAAATAAACCAATGCAAGGCCACCCAAAACTAACTTGTTTTTAGGCGTATCAAAGAGCAAAATAAATAAGAGTAGGTAAGAAATTGGGGTGAAAAAATCGGCCATTAACATAGAGCTAAACCAAGGCAAACTGCTCAATGAAAGCAACAATAAAATGATTCCTAAAAAATACCAATGAAGGACATTTCTGTTTTTTATAACCCTATGCGAAAAATAATATAATAGTCCGCTTACCATAAGGCATTGCGTAAAAATACTTAGCCAAAGGCTGGCAGCTAGGCTACTATGCCTGACAAACAAACCATAAGTTATTGGCCTACTATTAGGTACTTTTCCTTCAAAACCACTCGCTATATATGTTCCAGTATCTGAATAGACCAATGGATAGCCATTATAAAAAGCAGGTAACATTAACCCTGCAGCTGCAATGATTATAATAACTACGATATAAAAACGATTCATTTTTTCGCTTTAGAAAAGCTACTAGGTGAAGGCATTCTCTCCTGTAACATCCATTCCTGTTATCAACAAATGGATATCATGTGTTCCTTCATAAGTTACTACACTTTCTAAATTCATCATGTGGCGCATTACAGAATATTCACCCGTAATACCCATTCCACCTAACATCTGACGAGCATTTCTAGCAATGGTGCAAGCCATATCTACATTGTTACGTTTGGCCATACTAATTTGTGCAGGAGTGGCTCTACCTTCGTTCATTAAAACACCTAAGCGCCAAGTTAACAATTGCGCTTTGGTAATTTCGGTAATCATTTCTGCTAATTTCTTTTGTTGCAACTGAAAACCTGCAATAGGCCTACCAAATTGCATGCGTTCTTTTGAATAACGCAAAGCTGTATCATAGCAATCTAGAGCAGCTCCAATAGCTCCCCAACTGATACCATATCTGGCAGAATTTAAACAAGTCAAAGGACCTTTTAAACCTTCAACGCCTGGCAAAATATTTTCTTGAGGAACCAATACATCATTGAATACCAATTCTCCGGTGGCACTTGCTCTTAAGCTCCATTTATTGTGTGTTTCAGGCGTTGTAAAACCAGCCATACCACGTTCAACAATTATTCCTTTTATAACCCCCGCTTCGTTCTTAGCCCAAACAACTGCAACATCTGCAAATGGAGAATTGCTAATCCACATTTTGGCTCCATTCAATATCACGTTTTTACCATCACCAGCATCTTTAAAATTGGTGGTCATACCAGCAGGATTACTACCATGATCTGGCTCGGTTAAGCCAAAACAGCCCATCCATTCGCCTGCTGCTAATTTGGGTAAATATTTTCTTTTTTGTTCTTCTGAACCAAACTTATAAATAGGGTACATTACCAAACTTCCTTGCACCGAAGCAGTAGAACGTATTCCAGAATCGCAACGTTCCAACTCTTGCATGATAATACCATAACTGATATAATCTAATCCACCGCAACCATATTCTGCAGGCAATTGCGGACCAAAAGAACCTACTTCTGCCATACCTTTAATCAAATAGCCCGGAAAAGCGGCTTGCTGAGCGGCATCTTCAATAATTGGAGAAATTTCTTTTTTAACAAAATCCCTAACAGTTGAACGAATCAACTTATGCTCTTCTGTAAGCAATTCATCCATCAAATAATAATCGTGGTGTTGGTATTGATCTTGCTTACTTGCTTTTTGAAAATCTGCTGCCTTATTCATATGGTATATTATTGGTTAAAAATCTACTGCGAATTTAGTTATTTTAGCGGTAGTTAAAAATTAAACAAATGAAGTTACAAATTGCTTTAGAAAACCTGGAATTTTTTGCACATCACGGATTATATGACATAGAAAAAATAAATGGTGCCATTTTCAAGGTAGATGTTTGGATAGATGCCGAATATGAGGACAATATTGACCTAAGCAAGCTTGAAAATCTGGTAAATTACGAGGATGCATTTGCGGTAATTAAGGCTGAAATGGAAATTCCTAGGCAGTTTATAGAAGACCTAGCCCAAAGCATGATTGCCAAATTAGAAGACCGTTTCGCAGAAAAAGACCTCATGATTACTTTAAAAATAACCAAACCCAACCCAGCAGGCAAATTTGGCTCTGGCGCCGCAAGTGTTACAATTCAAATGTAATTTGCAGTACCGCTTATGCTGAACCGTCACCCTGAGCTTGTCGAAGGGCGTCATCCTGAGCCTGTCGAAGGGTTGTCGCATGTAGCTAGTTTTCCTTGAAGGATGTTGCCCATAGCCCGGATTATTAAGGCATATGATGACTTGTGAGTACACGAGTTTAGCTTGAGGTGCCCCAACCTGAAGGTCGGGGTTGGTTTACAGAACGTTCAAACTGAATAACCATAAAAACAAAAAAGAGGCTTAAGCCTCTTTTTTGTTTTTAATTATAACTCGCAAACCTGCGACCTCCGCGTCATCCTGAGCTTGTCGAAGGGAACGTCACCCTGAGCTTGTCGAAGGGCTAAACGCCAACATCATGCAAAGCACTCTCCATTAAATATGGATGCTTTGTAGGATACAAATTTGCTTTGGTTAATGCTTTCAATGTCATCCACAAGAATAAACCAGCGAACATACATAAGAAACCAATTTCCATTGCACCAAAACCTTGAGCTGCTACCTTAATAACACCTGCTGGGTGCGCATCTGAAGGATCTGTTGCCAAATTCATAGAAGCTGGCATTACCATTAAATACACATCCATCCAGTGACCAATAAGTATGGCAGAACCAACAAAGAAACCATTTGCTCTACTACGTTTTGCATTTCTTCCCATGAAGAAAAAGAATGGGATCAAAAAGTTAATTAACACAACAAAGTAGAAATAGAATTTGTATGAACCAAATAAACGCTCTTTGTAATAAACTACTTCCTCAGGAATATTTGCATACCAAATTAATAAAAATTGTGCAACCCACATGTATGTCCAAAACACAGAGAAGGCAAACATAAATTTACCTAAATCATGTTGGTGCTCATCTGAGGCTATATTTAAATAGTTTTTACCTCTTAAGTAGTGAGTAAATAAATAAATGATAGTTAACGCACTTACCCAACCAGTTGCAAAATTATAAACTGAAAAAATTGTTGAATACCAATGTGCATCAATGCTCATCATTTGATCCCATGTAAACATTGAGAATGTGAAAGCAAAGATTACCATGAAGGCAGTCGACAAATTATAGTTCTTTTGATAGTTAGTTAAGCCACCAATTTGATCTTCATTCCTAGAATTTTTGCGGAACAAATGCGCGCAATAAGTCCAGAATCCCATAAACAATATCATTCTAATATAGAAAAAAGGTTTGTTCAAGTACCAACTTTTACTAGCCAACAATTCATCAAAATTACTGGTACCTTCTATCATAACCCCATCATGTGCCCAATGGTATAAAACTGGTAATCCAAAGAAACTAATAACAAGCAAAATTGGTCCACCTATTAAAGTGTACTCACTCATTGCTTCAGGAATTCTTCTAATGGCAACGTACCAACCTGCATTGGCAACTTGCATAATTCCAATAAAGGCGATTGCACAAACCGAAACGATAAAAAAGAAATATCCATTTACTAATAAGTTACTCCATAAACGTTTTTGAACCAAATGGTGCAAATCATTTTCTGATAAACCTTCAATATGTGGATGGTAGGTAAAATAGCCAATAGCTGCCAAAATCAAACCCACAATCATTAATCCAAAAGCCCACTTTTTGTTGCCTTCGGTGATTTGGTATTTTTCTTCTCTGATATGAACTTCTGCGTGTTCCATTGTAAATATGTCTTCGGTTAATGATTAATTAGTAGTGTTACTAGCTGTAGCAGCACCTTTGTATGGCCCACTTACTGTGCGGATATAATGTATAACTTTCCAAATTTGCTCTGGAGTTAAGGTTGTTCCGTATGCACCCATCAAATTTTTTCCATAACGGATAGAATAAAACATCTTTCCATCAGGTGTAGTTTTGATACGATCCGAATCGTAAGAAGGTGGGGGAGGGAATTTACCTGCTGCAACAATTGTTCCGTCTCCTAAGCCTTTATCGCCATGGCAAGGAGTACAATTAATATTGTAAAGCGTATTACCTTCAGCAATAACGGCAGGTGTAGCTGCAATGGGTGATTTCAAACTAGCAGAAGCCTCATAAGAAGCATTGCTCACTGAATATTCATATTTGGCAAAATCCATTTGACCTCTTGCTATTGTATGGGCAGCAGGTAAGCGCATGTTCATGCCATTTGGATTAATGGTATTTGGCTTGTCTGCTTCTTGTGATAATGGCTCATACCCGAACGATACATACATATTAGGTGCATACTCATAACCAGGATTATCACCCCCAGAACTGCAGCTACTTAAAAAAGTAAGCGCTGAACCAATCATGAATGCTGTATAAACTAATTTCAATCTCATAATTCTTTAATCCTTTCTCTCACTTCGATGGCTCCACCATCCATTAATAATTGATTTAGAGAACCCATATCTGCTTTACTTTTCTTTACATCAACAGCAACAACAAATAAATCATCAGTTACTCTGATATCCATGATATCAGCGTTTTTGCCAAAGAACATTTTATTTACTATAAAAAAGCATGAAACCATTCCAAATGCAGTAAACAATATACTCAATTCAAACGTAATTGGAATATAAGTTGGAATATGCAATGATGGCTTACCACCTACATTCACCTGCCAGTCGAAATAACTTACATATACCTGAAAAATTACCGCTGTGCTCAAACCTATCATAGCAAAAATAAAGGCTGCAACCGTTAAACGCGAACGTTTAATGCCCATTACCCTATCAAGTCCATGGATAGCAAATGGTGAATAAACATCATACACACTGAAACCATTGCTGATAAGCTTTTTAGTTACCGAATATGTTTTATCAGGATTATCGTAGATACCCAATACTAATTTTTTACTAGTTTCCATGAACAGCTCCTTTCTCAATTACTTCGTGAGCATGATTAGCAGGTGAATGACCATGATCTGCATGTGCATGCGTTGGTATGATACTTTTCACCTCAGCCATATTAATTGAAGGTAAGAATTTAATAAATAAGAAGAATAAGAAGAAGAATAACCCAAATGAACCAATTAAGATACTTACCTCAACAATTGATGGTGCATACATTGCCCATGATGACGGCAAGAAATCTCTATGTAATGAAGTTACAATAATTACAAAACGCTCAAACCACATTCCAATATTTACAATAATAGACATGATAAACAAAAAGGTAGGGTTAGTTCTTAGCTTTCTGAACCAAAACACCTGAGGTGCAATTAAATTACAACTCATCATTGTCCAATATGCCCACCAGTATGGTCCAAAAGCCCTATTTAAGAACGCATATTGCTCATACTCCACACCAGAATAAGCTGCTACGAAAAATTCAGTGATGTATGCCATACCAACCATGGTACCAGTTACCAAAATAATTTTAGCCATGGCATCCAAATGCTCTTCTGTAATATAATCCTTGTAATTCATTACCTCTCTGGCAATGATTAAAAGAGTTAATACCATTCCAAATCCAGAGAAAATTGCACCAGCCACAAAATAAGGAGGGAAGATAGTTGTATGCCATCCTGGTACCAATGATGTTGCAAAGTCCATGGATACAATTGAGTGAACCGAAAGTACAAGTGGTGTAGAGATACCAGCTAAAATTAAACTGATTACCTCATACCTATGCCAAGTACGGGCAGATCCTGTCCAACCCATAGCAAAGAAACTATACCAAAACTTACGGCCTGCTGTGGTAGCTCTATCTCTTACTGTTGCAATGTCTGGGATCAAACCGATATACCAAAATACCAATGAAACCGAGAAATATGTTGAAATCGCAAATACGTCCCATACCAATGGCGAATTAAAGTTAACCCACAATGTACCAAAAGCATTTGGCAAGGGTATAGGCCAATAGGCAACCCATGGTCGACCCATGTGTGAAAGAATAAATGAGGCCGCACAAATTACCGCAAAGATGGTCATTGCTTCTGCTGAACGGTTAATAGACATTCTCCATTTTTGACGGAACAATAACAATACCGCGGAAATTAGGGTACCAGCGTGACCAATACCAACCCAAAATACGAAGTTGGTAATGTCAAAAGCCCAACCTACGGTTTTATTCAATCCCCAGGCTCCTAATCCTACAACCATTGAATACCCGGTTGCATAAATCCAAACCATTAAAACGATTGTTGAGAGGCTAAAGCCAAACCACCATCCTTTGGAAGGTGCACTTTCTAAGGGACGAGTGATTTCCCTCGTTACATCACGGTAGGTTTTTCCACCGGTAACTAACTGATCTCTAATTGGCGATTCGTATGACATGTGTTACTACTTGTTTTTACAATTTATGAATGATGTTCAACTTCTTTTCCGGCTTTTGGTGCTTCATGCTTCTTACCACCATGTGCATCAGGTGCGTTCAATAATTCATCTACATTTCTTACCTTAGTCATGTAAGCTACTGATGGCTGAACATTATACTCTTCTAATAAGAAATATGCGCGATCGTTTTGGAAATACTTCCTTACTTCACTCTTCTCATCATTGATATCTCCGAAGATAATAGCATCTGCTGGGCAACTTTGCTGACAAGCAGTTTTGATATCACCATCTTGAATGATTCTATTTTCTAATTTAGCTTTTAACTTACCAGCTTGGATACGTTGTACACAGAATGAACATTTTTCCATTACCCCACGTGAACGAACTGTTACATCTGGGTTGATAACCATACGTCCTAAATCATTGTTGAAGTTGAAATCAAATTGTGAGTTATCACGGTATTTGAACCAATTGAAACGACGAACTTTATAAGGACAGTTGTTTGCGCAATAACGAGTTCCTACACAACGGTTATAAGCCATGTGGTTCAAACCTTCGCTACTATGAACCGTTGCCAATACAGGGCAAACCGTTTCGCAAGGGGCATGACCACATTGCTGACACATCAATGGCTGGTGCGTTACACTTACATTTTCAAAATCAACTCCAGTTGCTTCTAAGTTATACTCTTCTTCTCTGGTAATATTGTTATTGGTTTTGTTACGGAAACGGTAGTAGCGATCAATACGAATCCAATGCATTTCGCGGCGGTTCAATACCTCTTGGCGACCAACAACAGGAACATTGTTTTCTGCATTACAACTTACAACGCAAGATCCACAACCAGTACATTTGTTTAAATCTACCGCCATAGTCCAACGGTGGCCCTTTGTATCACGCTCAGACCAAAGAGTGATTAAATTACCTGAATCTTTGATTGCTTTGTGGTGGTCATGGTTCCCAGCTTTTGTATCGTGGCTGTATTCATTTTGAGATGCTTCTTTTATCAGAGCACGACCTTGAATAGTATGGTGGGTTTGAGTTTGAGCCAATTCGTAAGAACCTGCAGCTTTCTCTACCTTCACATCCATTTGACCATAAAAATGAGTGCCGTTTACCAATAAAGAAGCTGGATATGCATTGATACCAACATTCAATCCAGATTTACCACCACTAGTTCTTCCGTATCCAACTGCAACCGCAATAACGTTATTGGCTTGTCCGGGCTGAACCAAAACTGGTAAGGCTTCTAATTTTCCTTCTTTGAAAGATATGTTAATCTTGTCACCATCCTTTACTCCAAGTTCTTTTGCAGTAGCATTGCTGATACAAGCATAATTGTCCCAAGTAACTTTACTAATTGGATCAGGTAATTCTTGTAACCAAGGGTTGTGCGCGTTTGAACCATCACCTACCCCAACCTTGGCGTATAATTTTAATTCAATTTTCGATTTGTTATTGGTATACAGTTCATAAGCCAAAGATTCAATACCAACAGCAGAACCAGTCATTTTTGGCTGTGCGGCTGTTAATGTTTCTTGGTAGAATCCATCATGCAAAGCTTTAGCCCAATTATCGCCACTTAATTTACCACTCCAATTTGCTACCATGTAATCGTAGAAATTGTTTGTATTGCCTGCCCAATGCATCATAGATTCTTGCATTTGACGTGTATTAAATACTGGTGAAATGGTAGGTTGGGTAAATGTGTAATAACCAGCTTTTGGCTCGCTATCGTTCCAACTTTCCAAGAAATGGCTATCAGGAGTTAAGTATTGGCAATTTTCTGAAGTTTCATCTAAATTGCTATTAGATGAAATACTAACCTTTGCTTTTTTAATGGCTTCGGCCAATTTAGTACCTTCTGGGTAACTGTAAACTGGGTTAACATTGTAAAATACAACCCCATCAACAGAACCGCTTGTTAAATCTTGAACCAATTGCCTGAAAGCTAAATCATCACTGTAGTGTTGGTTACTGTAATTAACCAAATCAACTGTTGTTCCAATGTTTCCTAATAATTGATTGATGGCATGTATTACCAATTGAACACCCAATAAATTAGAAGAAGAAACAACCAATGAACTACCTTTTGCAGCCCAAAGTTCTTTAGCTGCATTTTCAATACCGTTAATAGCTAATTCAACCGGAGGTAAACTACCTAAAGCAGGTGCACCAGCTAAAACGGCAATTTTATTGTACAAGCTAATAATATAAGCTGCTTCAGCAGAAGGCTTAATTGGATAGCGAACATCTGCATTAGAACCTGTAATAGATAAGGTAGATTCTATCTGAATATGACGGCTCATATTTTTGTTTTCAGCCGTGCGAGTTTTCGACCACTGCTTGGTGTATTCTGCTGGAGAAATCCAAGTACCTAGGAAATCTGCTCCAAACGAAACAATTACCTTAGCCAAATCAAAACGGTAACCAGGAACAACCTCGATGCCAAAAGCTTCTTTGGTTGCACTTGATATAGCTCCTTGTGAGAAAGCTTCGTAACGGATATGTTTTGTTTGAGGGTACTTAGCAGTAAATTCTGCAATTGCCTTCTTGGTAGAAGGGCTATTTATGGTAGAGGTTACCAAAGCAATGCTTTTAGCCGAAGCCAATGCGGCTGGCACTTCACTGTCAATTTTTTCCCAAGTTGTATCTGCACCTTTTGCTTTTGGTCCACGTAAACGCTCATTGTCGTATAAGCCTAATAAGCTTGCCTGACCAGCGCCACAGGTTGCACCTTTAAATATTGGCGAATCTGCGTTACCTTCAATCTTAATAGGCCTACCTTCACGGGTTTTAACCAAAATACTGCAATTTGCTGAACATGCATTACAAGTGGAGGCATACCAATTAGGAATACCTGGAGTAATGTTTTCGGGCTTAACAATATATGGAATTGCGTTTTTAATTGGTGCTTTATTACAAGCAGCCAACGCTACAGCAGAAATACTGAAACCAAAATATTTTAAGAAATCTCTTCTGTTTGCATTCAATTCACCATCGCTTTCATTGAAAACCTCATCCAAAGGAATTCCTTCTGCAAACTCATGCTTTTTAGATTCTAAGAATTTAGGGTCGTTGTTTAACTCCTCTAAACCTTTCCAGTATTGATTTTTATTTTCCATTGATAATTTTTTTCCTGTTAAGTTGTAAATAAAATTTACTTTTTGGGTTGTCTTGGTTCGAACCTATTAATAATGGCATTTACCACACTCTAAACCACCATTTTGAGCTACGGTTATCATTTCTTTGCCTTCCATTTTCAAGTTAGCATGCAATTTTTCGTAGTAATCATTATTGGCAACATCCACTTTTGCTTCGCGGTGGCAATTGATACACCATCCCATTTGCAATGATCTCTGCTGAGAAACAACAGCCATAGTTTCTATTGGTCCATGACAAGCCTGACATTCAACTTTTCCAATTTTAACGTGCTGCGCGTGGTTGAAATAAGCATGATCTGGTAAATTATGGATACGAACCCACTTAATTGGTGTTTTTGGTTTAGTTGGGTCGTAAGCACGCTTTTCGGCATCCCAACCTACTGCATTGTAAATTTTAGCAATTTCAGGAGATACTTTTCCGTCGTATTTTGCTGAGGCATTTATATGCATGTGGCAATTCATACAGGTACTTGCCGAGGGAATGGAAGCTTGCTTTCCTTTATCTGCACCACTATGGCAATACAAACAATTAATTTTATAAGTACCAGCATGCAATTCATGAGAATAGTTAATTGGCTGAACAGGTGCATAACCTTTTTGAACACCAATTTCTCTTACACCATAATCAAAACCATACAGGCCAAATGCCAAAGTAAAGGCCAGCATTACAACCATGGTTCCAACAATTGGATGTTTTTTAAATAATTTGTACCTGAAAGATAAGGTATTCTCCCTCCAAGTGATTGTTGATTCTTTTTCTTCTGCTGCTACTTCAGGGAATTTTTGATTGTATAATTCCTCCACCACATTTTGGATGCGTTTTAATATAAATACAATCAAAAGTAGAATGATTGCCATAACTATCAAAGCATAGAAAGTTGTGCTTGTGTAGAAACCATTTCCACCATTGTTTGATGGCGCTCCTGCGCTCGGAGCAACAACTCCTGCGGCAACTGGCGCTGCAGCTGGCGCATCACTTGCAACCTTGATGTATTCAACAATTGAATTAATTTGAGCGTCAGTTAAACTTTCAAATGAAGTCATTACCGATTCATTGTTTTCTTTGTAAACCTGCACTGCAACAGGATCTCCAGATTTAACAAGTGCTTGTGAATTTTTAATCCATTTTACCAACCACTTGGCATCTCTGCGTTTGTGTACATCCTTCAATGCTGGTCCTACAACTTTTTCTTTGATGGCATGGCAGGCCGTGCAGTTGGCTTGAAATAGTTTATCGCCCTCTGCAGCATCGGCAAATGCCAATTGTATGGTTAGAAGGGATGAAACGGCTAAGGTTAATAGTCTAGAAAACTTCATTTATTTGGAATGATTATATCTATAATTT
>Ga0209443_1001683_pt1 | contig 13636 bp, 7 predicted proteins | sample LauGreBMM110DCMD_2_FD_187571 | JGI IMG/M metagenome (GOLD analysis project Ga0209443, IMG submission 187571) | Freshwater lake microbial communities from Lake Michigan, USA - Su13.BD.MM110.DCMD (SPAdes) (version 2) | ecosystem: Environmental > Aquatic > Freshwater > Lake | place: Lake Michigan... | reverse complement strand
ATCGTGATGGCCGATAGGTTAGCCTTCTTGTCGTAGAGCGAGTTGTCCATCACCACCACGAAGAAGCCGTCGTTGATGCTGTCCTGCCGCTCGTCCAGCAGCACGTAGGTCATCGACGGTCCGGGATCATTGAAACTGCTGGATTTGGTGAACACGTTCCAGCGAGGGCCCCAACCGCCGTCGGTCCCGGTGTTCCCGCCGGTCCAGATGCTCATGGCCATGCTGCGGATCCGCGGGACGCGGCGTTTCTCTTTATCGATGCAGGTGCTCGTGTCGGACGGGCATTTCCAGACCCCCTTGGATTTGCCGGTGTAGCCCCAGAGCGGGCTCTGCTCGAGCCACTTGATGTTCCAGTTGCCTTCGGCCGTGGAATCGCCGGTGCCTTTGCCGCTGCCGAGGTCGAGGTCACCTTGGACCCAGGCACCGTCGGAAGTGTCGGGTTTCACATCCGGCGCGTAGGCGAAGGGCAAGCGTTCGCCGTTGTCCCCGGAGTACATCGTCCAGCCGAGCAGCAGCTGCCGGTGGTTGTTCACGCATTGGATGCCCTGCGCCTTGGTCTTGGCCTTGCCCAATGCCGGTAGGAGCATCCCGGCCAGGATCGCGATGATGGCGATCACGACCAGCAGTTCGATGAGGGTGAAACCGCGGGCGGACCGCGCGGCCGGGCCGGGGACAAGGTCGATGCGTCTCATGGGGTGGGTCGCCTTGGGGAAGGCCCCCCATTGGGCACTCCTTCCCGGAGATTACGCAAGCCCGGCGAGCGTGCCGGATGCGATCAGAAGTGGCGGTCAGTCGAGGTGGTATGAGGGAAGATCCCGATAGGCGTGCCCGAGGAGGTCGGCGGCTACTTCCTACCCATGGAGGTCCCTGGCAGGACAGCTGGGGTCGCGCGGCAGCGCGGACCCTACCCACGAGGGTAGGGACGGGCTGCTGCCCGTCCGTGGATTCTTCCCGCGTCGTCGGGAAATCCGCCTTCAGGCACCTAGACCGCACACCCTGCCGGGCTGCGCTCCATCCGCCAACCTGTCCGCCACTTCTGATCGCACCCGAGCGTGCCGGATGCGGGCTCCGCAGGCTCGGCCCTTGGCGGGTCCGCGGGCCCCGTCGGACGCGCAACGGGGCGGACTGGAACGCCCGCCCCGTGGGCACGATCCATCCAAGCCGGCGGAAATCCGCGCCGGCACCGGTGCCCCGCTACTTCTTCGCTTTCTTCACCTTCGGGCCACGACCTTTGAAGGTCAGCTCCGCGACACCGGATTTGTCGAGGTCGCCCAAGCCGAGCTTCACCATCTTGCGGAACTGGCCGAGGGCGGCCTTCGCGAGCGGCAGCTCGAGCTTGGCCTGCTTGCCGAGCTCGTAGGCGATCCCGCTGTCCTTGGCCGCATGCGCCCCGCTAAAGAAGCAGGCGTGGTCGCGGTTGACCATGTCCTCGCCGTCGGTGACGAGCACGCGGCTGTTGGCGCCGGTCTGCGAGAAGACCTCCATGAGCGTCTTGAGGTCGAGCCCGAGCGCCTGGCCGAGGCCGAGACCTTCTGCCAACCCGGCGGTGTTGATGTTCATGACCATGTTCACCAGCGCCTTCACCTGCGCGGCCTGGCCCGCCTTGCCGATGTGGCGGAGCAGCTTGCCCCCGTCGGAGAGCTTCACGAGCAGAGGCTTCACCTTCTCGAAGACCTCGGTCTTGCCGCCGACCATCAGATAAAGGGTGCCCGCGCGCGCCTGGTTGATGCTCGACGCCATGCAGGCCTCCAGGCTGCCGGCCTTCACCTTCGAGGCGCGCTTCTCGATCTCGACGTGTGTGGAGGGCGAGACGGTGGCGCAGTTGATGAAGACGCGGCCTTTGGCCCCGGTGAGCAGGCTGTCGCCCTGGGTCGCGAAGACCTTCTCCATCGCTTTGTCGTCGGTGACCACGGTGATGATCACATCGGCCAACGCGGTCACGTCGGCCAGCTTCAGCGGATTGGCGCAACCGAGTTCCTTGGCCAAGGCCTCGGCGGATTCCGGACGTGCGTCATAGACCGCGGTGATGTCGTGGCCGGTCTCTTTGAGGCGGCGGGCCATGTTGGCGCCCATGCGACCGACCCCGACGAATGCGATGCGTTCACTCATGATGATGGTTTCCTGTGGAATGGATTGAGCAATGGACCTTATCCGGGGCTCGTGGTGGATGCACGCCGTTTGTCGTGACGGCGTGCGATGAGAAGCGGCGATCAGTCGAGGGCTGGAGAGGGTGGATCCGGGTAGGCGTGGCAGACGTGAGCGACGCGGAGGGCGGGCATGGCCTGCGCGCCGGGTTCCTTCATCCCGGCGCCGGCGAGCTTGAGGCGTTGTGGGATGAGGTGGCGGTGGCCGCTCTCGATCTCACCGGAGCCGATGGGCAGCCCGCCTTGGCAAGCGGCGGTGCCGCCGGACCCGCGGCACCGGCCACCCTGCTAAAGGGGCCTCAAGCCGCGGTCCGGGCGGTAGGCCAAAGGCGATGGGCACCGGAAGCGTCGGTCCATCGCCCATCAGCCCGCTCTCTCCGACAACCCTCCCCAAGGACCCTCCCCAAAGGATCTACCCCCTCTGGCCCTCGAACCCTTCCGATCTGTCCGCCACTTCTGATGACATCCATCGCGGCGGAGCAGCTGAAGCGCCCGCCTCCGCGGCCACCATCCATGGATCCGGGCAAAAAAAGGCGGGCCGGAACGAAGTCCGGCCCGCCCGAATCTGGGGACAGGGATCTTACTGGTACTTGATGACCAGCTTGCCGCCCTGGACCTGGACGCTGACCAAGGACAGCGCCGGGGTGATGCTCAGGTAGCCGGCGGCCCCGCCCGCGGGGATGTCGGCCGTGATGGTCTTGTTGGCCAGATCGGAGACGACGCCCGTGAGCGGCACACCGGAGAGACCGTTCGGGATGGTCGTGCTGATGGTCAGCGTCGACTTCGTCGGTGCCACGCCGACGCGGTAGGTCTTGAGGCCGCCGTTGGCGGTGTCGTTGAGCAGCACCTTGTCGCCGTCGGCTTTCACCGAGAACAGCTCGATGTGCGCCGCCCCGGTCACTTCGAGGTAAACGAAGCGGAACGCGTAGATGCCGGCGTCCTGGACGAAGAACTTGAAGTTCGACGAGCCGCCTTCGGCAAGCAGGAAGGCCTCGGAGGTGCCGAGGTAACCGGTCTGCGCGCGGATGCCGTCGTCGACGGTCGCGCCCAGCGTGACCACGCCCTTCGGCAGGTCGATGTAGGTGAGGATCTCGGCGGCGATGCCGTCGTCCGTGCCGCTGGCCCCGGGGATGCCAGGCATCTGGTCATCAGGGAAGAACGTACCGCTGGAATCGCCACCGGTCTGGTTCAGGTTGAGGAGGGTGGCGATCTCGAACTTGGTGCCCGACGCCGCGGCCGCACCAGCTCCGACAGCGGATCCGGCAGCGTTCGCGTCGGCGACGTTGGCGACGATGTTGCCATCGACGTCCTTGAGCTTGCCGACCAGGGCGAGCTCAGCCTCGTCGAGCGTGGCAGGGCCGCCGGATTCGTTCTGGAACACGCGCCATCCGAAGCCCGGCTTGGCGGTGTTGACACCGGTGGCCTGGTGCGCGGTGGTGAGCACGGGGACGTTCGCGGCGACGAAGGTGCCCGAGTCCTTGACGAGGTTGCCCAAGGTGTCCTTCGCCTCGATGGCGAAGGAATGGGTGCCGACCAGGAACGGCGTCGCACGGGTGGCGACGAAATCGGTCGCGTCGCCGACCTTCGGCTTGGCCGTCAGGACGATCACGACACCGTCGATGGTGAGCTTGGCGGTGCCGGCCTTGAGGATCGACGAGCTCTTGTCGTTCACGCGGAACGAGAAGGAAGCGATGTCGGGGTTGATCGCCGAGAGGAACAGGCGGTCTTCACCGGTCGCCGCGGTGCCGAGGGAGATGAGGGCCGTCTCCGAGGGCGTCTTGCCGAAGACGATGGCGTGGGCGCCGAGGCCGCCCCAACCGCGCTGGCCGGGGGTGGCCTGGTCGCCGTCGTTGATGGCCATGCCGAGACCGAACTTGGTCCCGATCGTGAGCGGCGGCGTGATGCCGAGCGAGGACGCGGGGAGCTTGATCTCGTAGATGGTCTTGTGGTTGATCGAGTCGCGGGTGACCACGGCTTCGGTGCCGCCGGGGCCGGCCTCATGGTTGACGATGATGTCGCCGATGCTGCCTTCGACGCCGCCCAGCGCGTAGTTGTAGAGCGCGACCTGGGATTGGCGGTCGGCGCTGGCGATCATGAGCTGGATGGAATCGCCGTTCCACGCGCTGTTCGCCTTGTTCTCATGGTAATCGTCGGTGACGACGAAGCCGAAGTACACGTTGTCCGCGTCATAGACGACCTGCACCGCGGAGGTCTGGTCGTCTGGACCGCTCCAGGTGCCGCCGGCGTGCTCCTCGAAGAGCACGTACTTGCCGGTGCCGGAGGCGCCGGAGCCCTTGGGGATGGAGAACTTCGGATCGGCGAGCACGGGCACGCCGCCCCATTCATCGAGTTTGCCGTCGAGCACGATCGGCTTGGCGGTCGCGCTGGAGGTGTAGAACTCTTTGCCGGGCTCGATGTCGTTCGCTTTGGCGCTGCTCAAGGTGAAGAGCGCGGTCTCCGACGGGGTCTTGCCAAACACGATGGCGTGGGCGCCGAGGCCACCCCAACCGCGTTGGCCGGGGGTCGCTTGGTCACCGTCGTTGATAGCCATGCCGAGTCCGAAACGCGTGCCGCCGGCGAGTGAATCCAATCCAAGGGAAGCCATCGGGAGCTTGATCTCGTAAGTGGTCTTGTGGGTGGCCGCGTTGCGGGTGACCACCGCTTCGGTGCCGCCGGGACCGGACTCATGGTTGACGATCACGTCGCCGATGCTGCCTTCGACGCCGCCGAGCGCGTAGTTGTAGAGCGCCACCTGGGTCTGACGGTCGGCGCTGGCGATCATCAACTGGATCGAGTCGCCGTTCCACGCGCTATTGGCCGCGTTCTCATGGTAATCATCGGTGACAACGAAGCCGAAGTACACGTTGTCCGCGTCATAGATGACCTGGACCGCCGATGTCTGGTCGTCCGGACCGCTCCAGGTGCCGCCGGCGTGCTCCTCGAAGAGCACGTATTTGCCGTTCGGTCCAGATCCTTTGGGGATGGAGAACTTCGGGTCGGCGAGCACAGGCGCACCGGTCCACTCATCGAGCTTGCCGTCGAGCACGACGGGCTTCGGGGCGCGGACGACGGTGTAGAACTCCTTGCCCGGTTCGATGTCGTTCTTCTTGAGCAAGGTGATCTCGGCCGTCTCCGAAGGAGACTTGCCGAACACGATGGCGTGGGCGCCGAGACCGCCCCAACCGCGTTGGCCGGGGGTCGCTTGGTCGCCGTCGTTGATGGCCATGCCGAGACCGAACTTCACGTCGCCGGCCAGCTTGCCGATGCCGAGCGAGGCCTTCGGGAGCTTGATCTCGTAGGTGGTCTTGTGGGTGGCGGCGTTGCGGGTGACGACCGCTTCGGTGCCGCCGGGACCGGCCTCGTGGTTGACGATCACGTCGCCGATGCTGCCTTCGACGCCGCCCAGCGCGTAGTTGTACAGCGCGACCTGGGCGCTGCGGTCGGAATTGGCGATCATCAACTGGATCGAGTCGCCGTTCCACGCGCTGTTCGCCGCGTTCTCATGGTAATCGTCGGTGACGACGAAGCCGAAGTACACGTTGTCGGCATCGTAGACGATCTGCACCGCGGAGGTCTGGTCATCCGGACCGCTCCAGGTGCCGCCGGCGTGCTCTTCGAAGAGCACGTATTTGCCCTTGGCGCCAGAGCCCTTGGGCACCGCGAACTTCGGATCGGCCAGCACGGGCACGCCGGCCCATTCGCCGAGGTCGCCGTCGAGCACGATGGGTTTGGGCGCGAACACGACGGAGTACTTCTCCTTCGTGGGTTCGATGTCGTTGGCCGACGCAGTGAGCCCGAAGAGGCACAGCGCCAAGGCCGCCAACGAATTCAGTTTCGGAGGTTTCATTGGGTTTTGGTTCGGATGGGGACCTAGGAGCCTTTGGGCCGGTCCGTGGGAAGCCAGCCAGAATGGACGCCAGCGCGGGGCAGAGGGGCCTCGGCCGGGGGCATGATGCTCGTCCGTCGGGGCGGACGACAAATCACGGGTCTGATTCTAACCGTATTCAACCCTATTATTTGAAGAGTCGGGATCGGCAGGGTCAACCAGATTGATGATACCCCGTATAGGGTATTCCTACTTCCCGTCAGGACCGAGCCGCGAAGGTCTCGCGTGGATCCTAGGACGGATGCGACGGGGCGCGAAGACGTGGCAGGAGTGGGACCCACGGTTTCTCCCGTGAAGAGTCTTTGGCCCCATCGGTCTTTCTCCCCCCTTGATCCGGCGGTCTTGTCCTTCCCGGATCCGCAACAGCAACCGATTCCGTCGCGATCCTCCATCGACATGAAAAAGCGCGCAGGGGTCGCCTACGCGCGGGTCGGGGGACGGACGACCGTCAGGACAAGATGCGGCGGCCTTCGTCGAGGAAGATGCCCTTGAACATCATCTCCAGCGCCTGCGGGTTGCTGGCCTTGGCCATGGCTTCCTTCTCGGTGATCTTGCGCTCCTTCACCAAGTTGTAGAGCGCTTGGTTGAAGTTCTGCATGCCGTCGTCCACGCCGGTCTCGATGGCGGCGGAGATCTTCTCGAGCCGGTTCTCCTCGAGCATCTTGCGGACGGTCGGCGTGTTGATGAGGATCTCGAGCGAGGGCGTCACTCCGCCGCTGACGGTCTGCACCATGCGCTGGCAGATGACGGCTTTGAGCGTGCCGGCGAGCTGGCGGCGCACCTGCTCGCGCTCCTCGGGGCGGAAGAAGTCGAGGATGCGGCCGATGGATTGCGAGGCGTTCTGCGTGTGCAGCGTGGAGAGCACGAGATGGCCGGTGTCGGCCGCCTGGATGGCCGCGCTGAAGGAGATGGCATCGCGCATCTCGCCGACCATGATGATATCAGGGTCCTGCCGCAGCACGTGCTTGAGGCCGTGCTGGAAGCTCTGCGTGTCCAGGCCGATCTCCCGCTGCTCGATCACCGACTGGTTGTCCTCGAAGACGAACTCGATCGGGTCCTCGAGCGTGACGATGTGCTTTTTGAAGTTCGCGTTGATGTGCTCGAGCATCGCCGCGAGCGTGGTCGACTTGCCGGAACCGGTGGTGCCGGCGACCAGCACGATGCCGCGGGGCGAGAGGGCGATCTGCTTGAGGACAGGCAAAAGGCCGAGCTCCTCGAAGCTGGGCACCTGCGTCTTCACATAGCGCATGGCGAGCGCGAAGGTGCCGCGCTGCTGGAAGACGTTGGTGCGGAAACGACCGACCCCGGGCTCGAAGTAGCTGAAATCGACCTCGCGATCCTCTTCGATGCGCTTGTGGGCGTGGGGTGGCACCATCTTCTCGAGGATGCTGTTCATCCATTGCTCGGTGGGCATCGGCGCCTCGATGGCGACGAGCTGGCGGTTGATGCGGAAGACAACGGGCGTGCCGACCTTGATGTGGATGTCGGACGCGCCGCCTTCGACGGCGGCTTTGAGTATGCCTCGGAGAAGTTCCATAGCTTGTGAAGCGGCAGGCTAGCAGTTGCTTTGCCGTGCGGAACGGGAAAACGCGACCGCGACCCGCGAGAAAGATCCGCCCCGGCACGGCCGACGACATCGTCCGCGATCCTGTGTGAATTTTGGCCTCGGATGGCGGTCCATCGAAGGTCATCATCGTCACCCTGCCCCGTCTCCATCCATCGCGTCCGCGTGCCGGTCGCCTGCCGCTCCTCGCGGCGGCGGCGCTGCTGTCCGTCGCCGCATCGGCGGACGGGACGCTCCGGACGCTGCCGGAGCGCATCGCGCTGCGCGGCTCGGACGACGCCCACGGTCTGCTGGTGAGCCGGACGATCGACGACCATACCGAAGACCTGACGCGCACGGCGCGATTCGTGTCGTCCGACGAGAAGGTCCTGTCGGTGGATGCGCGGGGGAACGTCCGGCCGGTCGGCGACGGCGCAGCGGAGGTCTGGACGATCGCCGCGGGCCTGACCAACCGGATCGCGGTCAGCGTGGCGGGCGCGGCGACGGTCTCCGCGCCTTCGTTCCGGCAGGACATCGAGCCGGTGCTCACGCGCACGGGCTGCAACATGGGCGCGTGCCACGGGAAACTCGCCGGTCAGAACGGCTTCAAGCTCTCGCTTCGCGGCTACGCGCCGGAACTCGATTTCGGCTGGCTCACCGACGACATCGCCGCCCGGCGGATCAATCCGGCGGCGCCGGAAGAATCGCTGCTGCTCACGAAGCCGCTCGGGCTGGTGGCGCACGAGGGCAAGGTCCGCTTCGCGGAAGGTTCGCGCCACCACCGCACGCTCGCGGCCTGGATCGCCGCGCGGGCGCCCGGTCCTTTGCCGGCGGACCAGGAGGCCGATGCCGCGCGGTTGGAGATCCTCAGCGGCGTCCCGGCTCCGGGCGACGGCGCGATGTCCTCGTCCAGGACGTTGCGCCCCGGCGATGCGCAACAACTGCTCGCGCGGGCGCACTGGCCGGACGGACGGATCCGTGACGTGACCTGGCTCGCGCAGTTCTTCTCGAACGACGAGACGACGGTGACGGTGACGCCGGACGGTCTGGTGAAGGCCGTCCGACCGGGCGCGACGTCGGTGCGGGCGCACTTCCAAGGCCAGGTCGAGGTGGTGCGCATCACCATCCCGGCCACGAACGTCATCGAGGACTGGAAATTCACCCGCGGCCAGAACGCGGTGGACGGTCCTGTCTTCGCGAAGCTGAAGGCCCTGCGCATCCCGCCCTCGCCGCGTTGCGACGACGCCACCTTCCTCCGGCGCGCGATGCTCGATGTCATCGGCACGTTGCCGACCGCGGAGGAGGTCCGCGCCTTCCTCGGCGACACCGCGAAGGACAAGCGGGCGCGGCGGGTGGACGCGTTGCTCCAGCGGCCCGAGTTCACCGATTACTGGACGCTCCAGCTCGCCGACCTGTTCCAGAACCGCAAGGAGCGCGACCACGACGTCCGCGGCGCGAAGAACGTCCGGGCCTTCCACGCGTGGCTGCGCGACCAGGTCGCGGCGGACCGCCCGTGGGACGCGCTCGTGCGCGACGTGCTCACGGCGACCGGCGATTCGGTCGGTTCGCCGCAGATCGGCTACTACACCTACCTGATCGGCGAGAAGAACCCGACCGAGAGCGAGGTCACCGACGCCGTGGCGCAGGCGTTCCTCGGCACGCGGATCGGCTGCGCCCGCTGCCACAACCATCCGCTCGAGCGCTACACGCAGGACGACTTCTACCATTTCGCCGCGTTCTTCGGGAAGACCACGCTCGACCGCAAGGAACCAAAGGACGGCGCGACCTCGCTGTTCGCCCAGAGCCGCGACGAGCGCGAACGGCAGAAGCAGCTCGCCGAAGCGGAGAAGAAGCTCAAGGACGCCGAGGCGAAGCTGCTGCAAGCCGAAAGCAAGGACACCGATGCCGCGAAGAAGGGGTTCGTCGACCGCAAGCGCGAGTTCGCCGACAAGAAGCGCGAGCTGGCGGAGATCCGGCAACGCCGGCCCAGCACCCGGCAGCCGCGCACGCACCGCGAGATGGAGGCGCGTCCGCTCGACCGCAAGGCGATGAGCTTCGGCGTCGACACCGACCCTCGCGCCGTGCTGGCCGATTGGATCACCGCCCCGGACAACCCGTACTTCTCCGGCGCGATGGTGAACCGCCTGTGGAAACACTTCCTCGGCGTCGGCCTGGTCGAGCCGGTGGACGACCTGCGCGCGAGCAACCCGCCGTCGAATCCCGAGCTCTGGGACCTGCTGCGCCGCGAGTTCGTCGCCGGCGGCCACGACCTGCGGCACGTCATGCGGCTGATCCTGAACTCGCGGACCTACCAGCTCAGCTCGCGGACGCTGCCGGGCAACCAGGCCGAGACGCGTTTCTACTCGCACTATTACGCGCGCCGTCTGCCGGCCGAGGTGATGGCCGACGCGGTGAGCGCGGCGACCGGCGTGCCCGACACGTTCGACGGCCAACCGGTCGGCCTGCGCGCCATCCAGCTACCGGAACCCGGAGTGAGCAGCTACTTCCTCTCGCTCTTCGGCCGCAGCGATCGCGTGACCGCCTGCGCGTGCGAACGCAGCGGCTCGGTGACCTTGCCGCAGCTGCTCCATCTCCAGAACGGAGAAGAGCTCACGAAGAAGATCCGTTCGCCGGAAGGCCGGTTGCAGGACCTGTTGAAGCGCGACGCGTCCACGCCGGCGATCGTGGAGGAGCTCTATCTGGCGGCCCTGAACCGGCGACCGACGACCGCGGAGCGGGACGGCCTGGTCGCGAAGATCGGCGCGCAGAAGGCGGAGGAGGCGCTGCCGGAACTCTTCTGGGCGCTGCTGAACACGAAGGAGTTCGCCTTCAACCATTGAAGCTTTTGCTCGCTTACAACAACTTGCTCACATGATCGCGGAAATCGAACAGCTAACGCATCAACTTGGAAGGCTGCCGGCCAGTTCCCGGGCCTTTTTGGCGGACTGGCTCGCGCAAAGTCTGGAGAGCGAGAGCGACCCGGTGATCGAAGCCGAGTGGAATGCAGTCGCTGACCGACGCTGGCAGGAAATCCGGGCCGGGACCGTCGCCGCCGTGCCGGTGGATGAAGCTTTTTCCCGCGCCCGTGCTTCACTGCTCCGCTGATGGAAGTCCGATTTCATCCTGACGCGCTCGCCGAGATGATTGCCCCTGCTCAATATCACGCCCGTCGCGTCCGAGGTTTGGGAGCGCGTTTTCTTGATGCGGTCGAGATGACGGCGAGGCAAGTCCAACGCCAGCCGGCGCTGGGTGCGGTGGATCCCGCCGGGCGACGACGCAGGGCCGTCCGCCGCTTTCCTCACCGGCTCATCTATCGGTTTGATTCTGCCGATCTTTTCGTTCTAGCCGTGGTGCATGGCTGTCGCCGGCCCGGCTACTGGATGGAACGCGACCTCTGACCAAAGGCTTATGCTCGACATATCGCTCTCCCACCGGCGCTCGAAGTTGTGCAGCGGCGTGACGCGCCGCGATTTCTTGCGCGTCGGCGCGTTGGCCCCGCTCGGGTTCTCGCTGGCCGACCTGTTGACCCTGGAGAAGGCGGCCGCCGCCGCCCCCGGCGCGGTCCAGCGCAAGGCCCCGCGCGCGAAGTCCGTGCTGCTCGTCTATCTCGGCGGCGGGCTCTCGCACCACGACACCTTCGACCTCAAGCCCCGCGCCATCGAGGAGATCCGTGGCAAGTACACCGAGATCGCCACCAGCGTCACCGGCCTCAAGGTCGGCAACCTGCTACCGAAGATGGCGCGCACGATGGACAAGGTCTGCCTCGTCCGGTCCGGCACGCACGAGAACGACCACCATGAGACGGCGACGAACTGGGTGATGTCCGGCAAGTTCGGCTCGCCGTTCGGCGACCATCCGGCGATGGGTGCCGTGGTCGCGCACGAGACCGGTTTCGCCGGCAAGTTGCCGCCCTATGTCGCCGTGCCAAAGAACCCGGCGTTCACCTGGGAACTCGGCAAGAGCGCTTGGCTGGGCGGCCGCTACGAATCGTTCAAGGCCGGCAATCCGGACGCCAAGGACTGGAAGGTGCGCGACCTGTCGTGCCCGGCGCCGATGACGCCGGTCACGCTCGAGCGCCGGCGATCGCTGCTCGAGGCGGTGGACACCTTGTCGGCGCACATCAAGGGCAACGACCAGATCGCGACCTACGACGAGTTCGCGCAGAAGGCCGCCGAGATGGTGCTCTCGCCCGAGGCGCAGGACGCCTTCGCCGTGGACCGCGAGACGCAGGCCTTGCGCGACACCTACGGCCACCACGAGTTCGGCCAGAGCTGCCTGCTCGCCCGGAGGCTCGTCGAGCGCGGCGTGCGGTTCGTGACGGTCAACTTCGGCGGCTGGGACCACCACGCGAAGATCTTCGACAACCTCGACAAGAAGCTGCCCGTGTTCGACCAAGGACTGAGCGCGCTCATCGAGGACATGACCGCGCGCGGCTCGATCAAGGACACGCTCATCGTCGTCATGGGCGAGTTCGGCCGCACGCCGAAGGTGAACAAGGACGCGGGCCGCGACCACTGGGGACGCGCGGGTTCGCTGCTCTTCGCCGGTGCCGGCGTGCGCGGTGGCAAGGTCATCGGCGCGACCGACAAGGACGGCGCCTTCGTCACCGACCGCCCGGTCCGTCCGCCCGACGTCTGCTGGACCGTGTACGAGGCCCTCGGCATCGATCCGCAACGGGTGATCGTCACGCCGGAAGGCCGGCCCACGCTCATCCTCGACGAAGGCAACCCGGTCGACGACCTCTACACGTGAACGCGCAGGACGACGGACGACCGGCGACAACCCGGCCCGCGATGAGGACCGTGCTCCGCTTCGCGCTCCACGTCTTCGCGTCTTGGTTGTTCCTCTCCAGCGCCTTCGCCGAGGACAAGAAGCCGGACGAGAAGAAGCCCGGCCCGCCGAAAGTCGTCGTCGTGCTCCCGCTCGGCATCGAAGCCGGCACCACGAACCAGCTCACGGTCCGAGGTCTCGACCTCACCAACGCCACGCGCGTCCGCTTCATCGGTGCGGCCGAGACCCTCGAGGCGAGCATCACCGCACGCGAGCCCGGCGGGAAGCTGGATGGATTCGACGCGGCGAAGGTCGGCGACCAGAAGCTTGTCGTGGAGTTCGTCGCGCCGGCCGTTGCCGCGCCCGGGTTCGAGATGGTGGTGACCTCCGCGCTCGGCGACAGCGCGCCGCACCCCGTCGCGATGGTGCCGGCCAGCCGGCTCGTGGCGGAGAAGGAGCCGGACAACGGTTTCCGCGACGCACAGGAGGTCCGGCCCGGCCAGACCGTGCGCGGCCTCATCGCGGACCCCAACGATGTCGATGTCTTCGCGGTGCAGGTCGAAGCGGGGCGCACGTTGCGGGCGGAGGTCCGCGCGGGACGTCTCGGCGGGACGCTCGATGGATCGCTCACGCTCTACTCCGACAAGGGACAGATCCTCGCGACAAACGACGATTCGGTCGGACGCGATCCGGCGGTCCAGTTCCGTGTGACCACGACCGGCCGCTATCTCATCGCGTTGTCGAGCGTCACCGAGAAGGCCGCGGCGACGCACGCGTACCTCTTGGACGTGACCGTCTCGCCTTGAGCGGCGCGAGGAAGACCGGCCGCGACGTGCCGAGAAGATCGAACCCGACCCCGCCGGATTCCCCGGCCGTGGTCCATCGCAACTCCGGGGCGCCATCGACGACCGCGACGGTCACCGGCCCCTCGACCCGGCACCGCTGCGCCGTGACCGATGACGTATTCAGCGGCATCAGGGACGCCGTGGCCAGCACCAGGGCCGCAGCGGCCATTCCCGCATGTCTTCGGCCGTAGGGATCAGCGGAGCGTCTGCCGTCCGGAGCGACGGGTGAGCGGGTCAGCGGACGCCTGAACGGGGAGTCCGGGACAAGAGCCTTTGTCTGGGCGAACAAATTCATCCGAGTGGGGACCAGACCGAGCGGGCAGCAGACAGAGGCGCCGCCGCCCACGAGATAGAGGCTTAGCCGGGTACCGGGTCCGCGTCAAAACCAGCTCTTTCAAAAGTCTCCGACCGGTGATGCGGCCCGTCACGGTGAGCGGCGGTCGCTCCC
>Ga0209443_1001680_pt1 | contig 13649 bp, 11 predicted proteins | sample LauGreBMM110DCMD_2_FD_187571 | JGI IMG/M metagenome (GOLD analysis project Ga0209443, IMG submission 187571) | Freshwater lake microbial communities from Lake Michigan, USA - Su13.BD.MM110.DCMD (SPAdes) (version 2) | ecosystem: Environmental > Aquatic > Freshwater > Lake | place: Lake Michigan... | reverse complement strand
GTTACCGTAAATGTTTCGGTGTCTAACTTTACTGTTGCCAATGGAACTGGAACGGGCCACATTCATTATACAGTGGATGGTGGAGCTACTGTAATGAAATACGATACCGCTCCAATTGTATTAAATGGCCTTGCTGTGGGAAATCATACAGTAGTAGTAACTTTAGTAAATAATGCTCACGCACCGCTATCTCCTGCTGCGAGTGCATCAACTCAATTTACCATTGCAGCATCAACAAATGTTGTTAATATAGCAGCTTTAAGAGCTGGTACTTTAAACGGTTATTATACATTAACTGGAAACGCAGTAGTTTCTCATGTTAGAACTCCTGCAGGAACAGTTACCGTTTCAACTACAAGAAATCAAAAATTTATTCAAGATGCCACTGGTGGAATATTAATTGATGATAGTGCTGGAAAAATCACAACTCCTTTTGTTGTTGGAGACAGCATGAACAATGTATCTGGTCAATTAGTTGATTTTAACGGTATTTTAGAATTGGTTCCTTTACAAAACCAAACGGTAGTTTCTTCTGGTAATGCACTTTCTGCTCAGAACATTACAATCGCTACACTAAATGCAAATGTAAATACTTACGAAAGTAAATTGATTGGTTTTAATACTATTACAATTACAGGAACAGTGTCTGCAGGTGTTGTAACTCCTTTAACCGCTGGGCAAGTATTTACAACTAGTACTAATTACAATGTATTTGACGGAACAACTAACGGTGTATTAAGAACAGGATTTGCTGAAGCTGATTATATTGGTACAGCAGTACCAACTGGAGCTTTTAATACTACAGCTTTAGGTTATGACAATGTATCAACAGCTACTCCACCAGTATTAACTCCACAATTTATTATCAGAAAACTTGCTGATATAGCATTATTAAGCACTCAAAACAACGAAATCGCTGGTTTAAAAGTGTATCCAAATCCAGTTTCAAATGGTATTTTACATGTAGAATCTAATTTGAATTCGGAAAGAACAATATCGCTATTTGATGTTTTAGGAAAAGAAGTTGTTAAAACTACTACTTCATCTACTGCAATTAATATCGCTAATTTAAATAGTGGTATCTACATAGTTAAAATTACTGAAGGTGTAAAAACAGCAACTAAAAAACTAGTTATAAAATAATTTCAATTTCATAAATCATAAAAAAAACCTGTTCTCTATGAACAGGTTTTTTTATGATTTATATTTTAATTTCTAATTACTATATCTAGACATTACTCTTCCTAATTTATTTGAAAAGGAATTTATAAGCTTGGAGTAATCCAATGCTAATGACATCGTATCTGAATTGTCTGAAGTTGGATCAGGTAAAATAGATCCTTTTAATTCTTCGATAATTTTATCCACTAAATACCATCTCATCGTTAAAATAGTTTCTGAAACATATTGGCTTATGGTTTCATTTTTTTGTTTTACAAAAATATTCTGCCCACTCCAATCGTGTAAAGCTAATTTTTCATCTTCCATTAAAATATCGGTTACTTCTTGAGCAAAATCTTGAGGTAATTGCATTAAATAATGTTCAATATTGAAAGTCTCATTTTGATTAAAATAATCCACTAAATTGATATAAATATTTTTAAAAAGTGGGTTTGCCAATTCAACTTCATCTTCTTGCAAACTCAAATAAACTCTTTGGTAAACAGAATATTCTTTTTTCTCAACCGTATTTTCAACCTCACCGTTCGCATTTGTTTTTAACAATACATCCTCAAATTCTTCTTTACTATTTCCATAAAGAAGTAAGATTTTAATTATTGTTCTTTCCAATTGGTATAAAACATCCACTTTTTCGACTTGATTTAAAGATTCACTCTTTATAACCTCAAATGATTTTTGCTCTTGTTTTATTTTTTTCCCAATTTCAGAAATGTCTTTTTTAATCAATTGAGCTAAAGTGCTCAACAATACTTGCTCCGAAATATCCATAATTCTAGAACATTCCTGTATGTAAATTTCACGTTGAATTCGGTCTGGAATCTTAGATATACTTGCTACAATATCTCGAATTAACTCGGCTTTTTTTATAGGATCATTCTTGGCATCTTTCATCAATAAAGAAGCTTTGAACTGAATAAAATCTTTAGCGTTTTCTTCTAAATAAACTACTAAATCTTCATACGGTGTTTTCTTAGCAAAGCTATCTGGATCTTCACCGTCAGGGAATTCGCAAACTCTTACGTTCATTCCTTCCTCCAAAATTAAATCGATTCCACGTATGGAAGCACGTAAACCTGCCGCATCACCATCAAAAAGTACCGTTACATTTTTAGTTAATCTATTAATTAGTCGGATTTGATCCGGTGTTAAAGCGGTTCCTGAAGAAGAAACTACATTTTCAATTCCCGTTTGGTTGAATTGAATTACATCGGTGTAACCTTCAACCAAAAAGCAATTATTTTGTTTTGCTATAGCTTGTTTAGCGTGATAAATTCCATAAAGCACTTTGCTTTTATGGTAGATATCGCTTTCTGGAGAATTGAGGTATTTAGCCGCTTTTTTATCATTGGTAAGTATCCGTCCGCCAAATCCCAAAACCCGTCCTGACATACTTTGAATTGGAAACATAACGCGTCCTTTGAATCGGTCAAAAGGTCGGTCGTCTCTTGGAATTGTTAATCCGGTGCTTTCCAAAAAATCTAATTTATATCCTTTTCCTAGAGCTTCTTTTGTAAAAGCATCCCAAGCTTCTGGTGAATATCCTAGGGAAAATTTCTTAATGGTCTCATTGGTAAAACCTCGTTCTTTAAAATAGGAATAACCAATTGCTTTTCCTTCTTCGGTATTTAATAGGGCGTCTTGAAAATAATTTTTGGCAAATTCGGAAACCAAATACATGCTTTCTCTTACATCAGTATTGGCTTTTTCTTCATCGGTTTGAACGGTTTCTTCAATTTCAATATTGTACTTTTTAGCCAAATATCGAATGGCTTCAGGATAGGTAAAATGCTCGTGTTCCATTAAAAAGGCAACTGAATTTCCTCCTTTTCCAGAACTAAAATCTTTCCAAATTTGTTTTACGGGAGACACCATGAATGACGGGGAACGCTCATCAGAAAATGGACTTAATCCTTTAAAATTACTTCCCGCACGTTTCAATTGTACAAAATCACCAATAACCTCCTCAACTCGAGCAGTTTCGAAAACGGTATCTATGGTTGCTTTTGAAATCAATTTAATTTAGGTTCAAAGGTTAAGGTTCAAAGTTACAAAGTTTTTTGAGTATTCTGATATTACTTTTTTCTTTCGATGACATAATTTACCATCTTGATCAAAGAATCTTTATAAGCAGATTGCGGATAATTTTCTATTAATTGATGTGCTTCCTGTTGAAACTGAACCATTTTTTGCTCCGCATAGGTAAGTCCGTTATTGTTTTTTACAAATTCAATCACTTCTTTGACCCGTTTTTTATCTTTATTGTAATTTTTAATGGAATTAATCAGCCAACTTTTTTCTTTTGAAGAGCAATTATTCAAAACATGAATTAAAGGCAAAGTCATTTTTTGTTCTTTAATATCAATCCCTGTTGGTTTTCCAATTGCCGCTTCTGAATAATCAAATAAGTCGTCTTTTATTTGAAAAGCCATTCCTATAAACTCCCCAAATTTTCTCATATTTTCAACTTGAACCTCATCTTCAATTACAGATTTTGCTCCAAGCGCACAACAAGCGGCAATTAAAGTGGCTGTTTTCTTTTGAATAATTTCATAATAAATGGCTTCGGTAATGTCCAATCTTCTCGCTTTTTCTATTTGAAGCAATTCCCCTTCGCTCATTTCCCGAACGGCAACTGAAATGATTTTTAATAAATCGAAATCGCCATTATCGATAGAAACTAACAAGCCTTTCGATAATAAATAATCACCAACTAATACGGCAATTTTATTTTTCCAAAGGGCATTTATGGAGAAAAAACCGCGTCTTTGATTGCTATCGTCAACCACATCATCATGAACTAAAGTGGCGGTATGAATTAATTCAATTACAGATGCGCCGCGATACGTTCTTTCGTTTACAATTCCATTTGAAAGCATCTTTGCAGTTAAAAAAACAAACATTGGGCGCATTTGTTTTCCTTTTCTATTTACAATATAATAGGTAATCCGATTGAGTAAACCAATCTTAGAAACCATCGATTCTCGAAATTTTAATTCGAAAAGATCCATTTCTAAAACTATCGGGGTTTTTATTTCAGCTATTATATTCATAGGATTTCAAAGATACTATTTTGAAACTAGATTGGGAATATTTTTTTTTATTACAATTAAACTATTTATATTTGTATTAGTATTAAATTAATAATTTCAATTTTACTAAATATGAAAACAAATTCAATTTTAAAATTAACTGTTTTGTTTGCAGTTATTTTATTTGCTAGTTGCACTAAGGACAATAATGATCTTGCTAATGCATTTACTACTGAAGATTTACAAACTAATGCTAAATTAGATCAGGTTGCCAATGACTTGTCTGATATTATTGATGATCAATATTTCACAGAAAATCCTACAGGAAAATCTATTACACCGCTAGAAATTAATTCGTTACCTCCATGTGCAACAGTAACAAGAACTTTTACAGCAACCAGTTGGACTAGAACAATTAATTTTGGAACTACTGGATGTGCAATGCCAAATGGTGCTATTCTTAGAGGTATCGTTAGAGTTAGCGGAAGTTTACCTTACACGCGTAACAATTATGTTATTACTTATTCTTTTGATGGCTTTCATTATAATGACTTTTTAGTTCAAGGAAATAGAACAATTACAAGATCGTTTGGAACTTCTACCTATCAAGCTGCTGTTCATCCAATTAATGTAATGGATATGAATATGACATTTACTAATTCTAGGGGTATTTTCACAAGAGTTGGAACTAGAACTAGAGAATGTGTTGAAGGATATGATACAGCAATTTGGATTGACAATGTATATGTTGTAACTGGAAACTGGACAACTACTTTCCCTAATGGAAATGTTCATACCAATGCCATTTCAAATACAACACCAATCAGAATTCGATTAAATTGTGATTATAGAGTGGTTTCTGGAGTAGTAAATATTACAAGACCAAATCATACGGCCGTTTTAGATTACGGAAATGGAACTTGCGATAATGTTGCTACCGTTTCAATTGATGGAGGAACACCAATAACAATTACATTCTAATAATTATGAATTAGTATAAAAAAAACGTTCAGAAATTCTGAACGTTTTTTTTATACTTCTTTATTGGCTAATTGCCCACAAGCGGCATCAATATCTTTCCCCCTACTTCTTCTCACTTTTGCAACAATGTCTGTAGCGGCAAGTGCTTTTATATAAGAATTAATGGATTCTTCAGATGCTTGTTGGAATTCACCATCGTCAATTGGGTTGTATTCTATTAAATTGACTTTGCAAGGCACATATTTACAGAATTTCACCAAGGCGTCCACTGATTCCTTATTGTCGTTAATTCCTTTCCAAACCACATACTCGTAGGTAATTTTACTTTTGGTTTTTGAATACCAATATTCTAATGATTCCCGTAATTCGGATAACGGGAAATTGGCTGAAAACGGCATTATTCGGGAACGTATTTCATCTATTGCAGAATGTAATGAAACCGCTAATTTAAATTTAACTTCATCGTCTGCTAATTTCTTGATCATTTTAGGAACGCCTGAAGTAGAAAGAGTAATTCGCTTTGGTGACATCCCCAATCCTTCATTAGAAGTAATCATTGAAATTGCTTTTAGCACATTATTATAGTTCATAAGTGGCTCGCCCATTCCCATAAAAACAATATTGGAAAGTGGATGGTTATAATACAAACGGCTTTCTTTATCAATAGCAATAACTTGGTCGTAAATTTCTCCGGGTTCCAAATTTCTCATTCTTTTTAATCGCGCTGTAGCGCAAAAGTTACAATCTAAACTACAGCCTACTTGACTGGAAACACAAGCAGTAGTTCTTGTATTTGTTGGGATTAAAACACTTTCTACCACCAATCCGTCATGCAATCGAACGGCATTTTTTACCGTTCCATCGGAACTGCGCTGCATGGTATCCACCTTAATATGATTGATTACAAAATTGTCTTCCAACATCAATCGGGTTTCTTTTGAAACATTGGTCATATCATCAAAACTATGTGCGCCTTTGCTCCACAACCATTCATAAACCTGGTTTCCACGAAAGGCTTTGTCTTGATGGGCAACAAAAAAATCCCGCAACTGCTCTTTTGATAATGCTCTTATGTCTTTTTTCTCGATTTGCATGGTGCAAATTTAGTTTAATTTGTGGATTTGTATATTTGATAATTTGATAACTTTGACAAAAAATATAAATACAAACAAAAGATGCACTTTATTTCCCAAGAATTAGAAGATTATATCGAACAACATTCTGAAAAAGAACCCGATTTATTAGCGGCTTTAAATAAGGAAACCTATCAAAAAATCCTATTGCCTAGAATGCTGAGCGGTCACTTTCAGGGGCGGGTATTGAGTATGCTTTCTAAATTAATTCGTCCGGTAAACATTCTTGAAATTGGAACCTTTACCGGTTATGCCGCTTTGTGTTTGTGTGAAGGAATGCAAGAAAATGGACAATTACATACCATTGACATTAAAGAAGAATTGGAAACTATTCAAAGAAAATATTTTGACAAATCGCCTTGGGGAAATCAAATTTTTCAACATTTAGGAGAAGCAATTGCTATTATTCCAACATTAGAAATAAAATTTGATTTGGTTTTTATAGATGCCGATAAAGAAAACTACCTCAACTATTTTGAGTTAATTCTTCCTAAAATGAATAAAGGCGGCATTATTTTGTCGGATAATGTATTGTGGAGCGGGAAAGTTCTGGAGCCATTACAGAAAAATGATCTGAGTACAAAAGTCCTTTTAGAGTACAATGAATTATTGAAAAATGACCCTCGAGTTGAAACCGTTTTATTACCTATTCGTGATGGATTAACCGTTTCTAGAGTTAGATAATTACTTTTTTAAATTGGAGAAAACGGTATAATTTGTAAAATAAAAAACCTAACGATCCCCCGTAAATATAGCCACATAAAATATCGATTGGGTAATGAACGCCAAGGTAAATTCTGCTATAAGCAAATAATAAGGGGAAAATAAATACCAATCCTGTGTATTTATACTGTTTTCTCATCAATAAGAAAATAAATAGCATCGTAGCCATCGAATTGGAGGCGTGCCCTGAAACAAAACTAAATTGGACAGGTTTGTAAAATTCTTTCTTAATAGGATCAAAGAAAATTCGAATAATTTGATTAACAGAAGGGTCATTACAAGGACGTAACCTTTTGAATATCTCCCGAATTATATTGGTAGTTTGATCGTTAACTACTATAAGTAAAAAAACAAATAAGACTATAATAATGCCTTTTTTATAACCCGTTTTTTTAAAAACGAAATATAAAAGGGTTACAAAAAAAAGTGTCCAATTACTTTGCTTCGTAATAAATGTCCAAAACGGATCGAAAGTGGATGATCCAAGCCCATTTAAAAAAATAAGAAGTTCTTTATCGAGTGCAAGGATTTTTTCAAGCATTAAGATTGTCTTTTTATTGGGCCCTCTTCCTCTGTTGACTCTTCTACTTCATTAGCGATTGTAACATTTTCCTGAACTTTAGGAGAATCTTTAAGCAAATTTTCTTTTGCTTTACTAATTTCCTGATTGATATTTCCAGTAATATCGGTTATCGATTTAGAATCTAACCCATTTGCTTCAGCGCCTTTTTGAATTTCACTTTTAATGTCATTTGTAGCATTTTTCAATTGCGCCATAGCTTTACCCATGGTTCTGGCAATATCAGGAATTTTATCCGACCCAAAAAGCATCAAGACTACAAATAAAATTAGAATTAATTCACCTCCGCCTATTCCAAACATATCGATTATTTTTATTGCAAAGTTACTAAGTTTATATAAAGGTAAAAATCTAATTCAAAAATAAAACTTTCTAGCTTTTCTATTTAGGAATAGCATTATAATTTACAGCTAATTTAGAAATTAAAAATAACATCATCGTTCTATTTTTAACTTTTAAAGCAGCTGTAAACTCTTTGTCTTCTGTGATATATCTTTGAAAATCATCAATATAAATTTCTGGGACTTTCAATGTTTCTATATAGTATTTATCTTCATATAGAATCCCTATTTTATCTAAGAGGCGTTCTTTTCTTTCTACAACAACTTCCTTTTTTAGCATTGCTGTTCGCCCTGACATCAAACTAATAGGCGCGTCTAATAACCCACTGGTTGCCGTGCGGAGTTTTCTTTCAGCCGGAGTATACTGCTTTTGTCCAGGAATTATACTCACGCCTTCAATGGGACTTTTCTTTACAATCACCTCGTTGAGTTCATTAATTTTAGGATACATATTCACGGTAATAGTTCCTGATTTTAAATCGTCTTCATCAATTAGAAGTCTTCTCATTTCCAAAGATTTTGATGAAAATACCAAGATGTCATCGGCTTTAGCCAATATAGAAAACTCCCCTTTACTATTGGTTACGGTCACTTTTTCATTACCTAAATTCACCACATCAATTCCTGAAAGTAACTCATCGTCAGTAGCAATTATTCCTTGAAGTAGTTTCTCATTACGATCTTGCGACCACAATGAAAAGGCGCTAAAAAATAAAAGTAGGACAACCCATTTTTTCATATTACAAAGAAACTATTTTATTAGTTGTAAAAGTATTTAAGTGAAATTAGAAATTAACATTTGGATTGGTAAAGTTATGTTAATATATAATTTTCTAAAATTGAAAATAAAATGATAAAATGGGTAACTTTGATTTCCTAAAAGAATACAAATGAAAAATTGCATTATCGCAAGCACCTCAACATTATATGGAGGAAACTATTTAGACTATTTACTACCGGAATTGAAATCGCACTTCCAGAATTGCAAATCGATTCTGTTTATTCCCTATGCGCAACCTAGCGGAATGTATTACGATGACTATACGAATAGAGTGGCTGTGGCTTTCGCCGAATTAAACATTATCGTTAAAGGAATTCATGAATTTGAAGATCCAAAAACAGCAATTGAAGAAGCCGAAGGGATTTTTACAGGTGGCGGAAATACTTTTTTATTAGTTTTCCAATTATACAAAAATAAAGTCATGGACGCATTGGCAACAGCCATAAAAAAAGGAACTCCCTATTTAGGTTCGAGTGCAGGGAGTAATATTTGTGGTTTAACGATGCAAACCACCAACGATATGCCTATTATTTACCCGCCCAATTTTCAAACTTTGGGAATTGTCCCGTTTAATATAAATCCGCACTATTTAGATGCCGATTTGCAATTAAAACACAATGGCGAAACTAGGGAAATGAGGATCAAAGAATTTCACTTTTTGAATTCTCCTCCCGTTCTTGGGCTTCGCGAAGGGAGTTGGTTAGACGTAAAAGGGAATAAAATAACTTTAAAAGGAAGTCTCTCGGCCAGATTATTCAGACAAAATAAAAATCCTGAAGAATTGGAATCGGAAAGTGATTTGAGCGATTTAAAATAAAAAATCCTCAAACTTTACATTTGAGGATTTTATGGAGCGAAAGACGAGGCTCGAACTCGCGACAACCAGCTTGGAAGGCTGGAGCTCTACCAACTGAGCTACTTTCGCATTATCAACGGTGCAAATATAGATAATTAGTTGGGTTTATTGCAAGTTTTTTTGAAAAAAAATTTAATGACGCTTTAAAATCTAACAGGATAAAGTGCCAAATGTTAATGTAAATAATTTATTTTGATATTGTTATGATAACAAATACAAAAAATAAATAAAGTGAAAAATGATTGAAATTAAAAAAATTACCGCATTTGAAACAATAATTGTAAGACATCCCGTTTTGCGTCCAGGCAGACCAATTAAATCTTGTCATTTTGATGGCGATGATTTACCAACAACATCTCACTTTGGATTGTATTTTGAAAACCAATTAGTAGGGGTAACTTCGGCTTTTAAGGCGCAAAATAAATTGTTTTCAGTGAAAAATCAATATCAAATTCGAGGTATGGCTGTAGTAGAAGAATTTCAAAAAAAAGGTTTTGGTGAAGCCCTTTTGAACTATTGTGAAAATGAAATTAGAATAGCAAAAGGAAAATTAATTTGGTTTAATGCTCGAGAAAGAGCGATAGGATTTTATGAAAAATCAGGTTATGAAATTTTGGGTGATCAATTTGAAATTCCAGATGTTGGACCCCACTACATTTTGTTTAAAGTGATATAATAAAGAATCCGAGAAAGGATAATAATTATATTAATTCAAATTTAATATGTAAATTATTGTGAGTGATTTGATATTTATTGCTTTATTCATAATTAAAATATAAAATAATTGTAATTAATAGTATCAAATGATATTTTTGCGGCTTGAATTAAACCTCTATGAAAAAAACGCTTCTACTCCTTTTATTAATTACAATCACGTTAAGTTACTCTCAAAAAAAAATACTAAAAGCAGTTCTTATTAATGATAGAATTACCATTGATGGAAATTTAGACGAATCTCAATGGCAAACCGCTCCAATAGCTAAAGATTTTTTCATGTTCGCTCCAGATAATGGCAAAGAAGTGGAAAAAGGCAATGAATCCGAAGTGAAAATTCTGTATGACAATGAAGCTATTTATATTGGCGCCAAATTATATGATGCTGAACCTTCCAAAATTTTAAAAGAACTTACCCTTCGAGATGATCAAGGAACTAGTGATAATTTTGGGGTTTTCATCAACGGTTTTAATGACGGACAACAAGATTTTCGATTTTTCTGTACTGCCTCCGGAACGCAATTGGACTGTTTAGCTACCGATACAAATGGTGAAGATTTTTCTTGGGATGCCATATGGTTAAGTAAAACTAAAATTACTGATAAAGGCTGGGTGGTAGAAATGAAAATCCCCTATGCGGCTCTTCGATTTTCTGATAATAAAGTACAAACCTGGGGAATCAATTTTGTCAGAGATCTAAAACGTAAAAACTCGATTTATGTTTGGAATAATGTAGATAACAAACTAGATAATGTAATACAACAAGCTGGAAATTTAGAGGGAATTGAAAATATTAAAACCCCTACTCGATTATTTTTCTTACCTTATTCTTCCTTTTATTTGAATACCAATGACGCTCAAAAAACCAAAGGAACGCTTAAAGGCGGAATGGATATTAAATACGGAATTAACGATGCATTTACACTTGACGCCGTTTTAATTCCTGATTTTGGTCAAACAAAATACGACGATCAAATTCTAAATCTAGGTCCATTTGAACAACAATTCAATGAGAACAGAGCCTTTTTTACTGAAGGAACGGACTTGTTTAATAAAGGTGAATTGTTCTATTCAAGAAGAATTGGCGGAAGCCCATCAACCTATCCAACAGTGCAAAATAATGAAGAAATTCTTGAAAATCCAGCGACTGTAAATTTAATTAATGCGCTAAAAGTTTCTGGACGAACAAAAGGCGGTTTAGGTATTGGGGTTTTAAATGCCGTTACGGAAACTACCACTGCAAAAATCAGAAACAATACCGATCAATCCATTCGAAGTGAAGTAGTAGAACCTTTAACTAATTATAGTGTTTTAGCACTTGATCAACGCTTTCGAAAAAACTCATCCTTTAGTTTTATTAATACTAATGTAACTCGGGATGGTAGTTTTAGAGATGGAAATGTCTCTGCTTTAGTTTGGGATTTGAATACTAAAAAAAATACCTACAACCTTTCCGGTGATTTTAAATACAGTTATGTAACTGAAGATGGGGCAAAAACAGGAATTGCTTCAAGTATAAATATCGGGGAAACCAGCGGTCAATATCGCTATAATTTGGGCGCAGATATTGTTACTAAAAATTATGATATCAACGATTTAGGAATCAATTTTCAAACCAACTATTATAGTTTATATGGAAATGCAAACTATAGAATTCTGAACTCAACCAAACACCTAAATTCCTTTAATATTAATTTAAATTCTTTTTTACAATTCCAAAAAGAAACGGGTTTGGTACAAGGGAATAATTTAAATATTAATGTGAATATCAACAACAAAAAAAATCATTATTTTGGATTTGGAATAAATTCAAATCCTATAGAAAACTACGATTTTTATGAACCAAGAACCGAAAATAGATTTGTACTAATTCCATCAAGAATTAGCGGGAGGTTTAATTTCTCATCAAATTATAACTACAAATTCGCTTTCGATTTTAATCCTTGGTTTGCAAAATTAAATGAGTCGGGAAGAAATTCCTATGGTTTTTCGGCTGGACCGCGATACCGATTTAACGACAAGTTTTTATTGAATTTTAATTTTAATTTTTCACGTCAAAATAACAATAAGGGATTCGTGGATAGCATTGATAACGATGCCAATTCGTCAACTCCTAACGCTATAATTTTTGCTAATAGAAATGTAATTACCTATTCAAATACATTATCTGGAAAATACTCCGTAAATAGCACGATGACGTTTAATCTTTCGGTTCGTCACTATTGGTCTTTTGCCGAAAATAAAAACTTTCTGTCATTAGACAATCAAGGAAAATTGAATGACTATTCTAATTATACTCCCAATAAAAATTCCAATTTCACCTCTTGGAATGTAGATTTATCTTACACTTGGTGGTTTGCGCCAGGGAGTCAAATTTCTGTTTTGTATCGAAATAATGCAGCCAATTTTACTCGAACTATCAATAGCGACTTTGGAAGCAACGTTACCAATTTGCTAAATAACGAAGCTTTAAACCATACTTTTTCTTTAAGTTTGAGGTATTTTATCGATTACAATCAAGCCAAAAAGTTATTTTAATTTCTTAATTTTGAAGCTATTTCCAGCTGTACGTTGCAATCCTCGCAAAAGCGAGGGATTTTCTCTTCCATCTGGGCTAAAAAACACACCTCATGAATAAAAAAGTGATTTTAATGATCCTTGACGGATGGGGGAAATCTCCAGATCCAAAAGTTTCAGCTATCGACAACGCGAACGTACCATTTATCAATTCGCTATATAAAAACTTCCCTAACGCCCAACTTAGAACCGACGGATTAAACGTAGGATTGCCTGAAGGTCAAATGGGAAATTCAGAAGTGGGCCACATGAATTTGGGTGCGGGAAGAATTGTATATCAAGATTTAGCAAAAATAAATTTGGCTGTAGCTAATAATACGCTAGCAAAAGAACAAGTACTAATTGATGCTTTCACTTATGCTAAAGCGCATAATAAAAAAGTACACTTATTAGGATTAGTTTCTGACGGGGGCGTTCACTCTCATACCTCTCATCTAAGAGGTTTAATTGATGCTTCGCAAGAATACGGACTTGAAAAAGTATTTATTCATGCTTTCACTGACGGTCGTGATGTAGATCCAAAATCAGGAAAAAAATACATTCAAGATCTTGAAAATTACATTTCAAAAACCCCTGTTAAAATAGCTTCAATAATAGGACGTTATTATGCAATGGATCGTGATAAACGTTGGGAAAGAGTAAAATTAGCCTACAATTTATTAGTCCATGCAACAGGAACAGGGACTACAGATTTACTTGCTTCAATTGAATCTAGCTACCATAATAATACCACTGACGAATTTATCGCTCCG